>Ga0114923_10002880_pt1 | contig 11603 bp, 14 predicted proteins | sample SumtaG_FD_89578 | JGI IMG/M metagenome (GOLD analysis project Ga0114923, IMG submission 89578) | Deep subsurface microbial communities from Indian Ocean to uncover new lineages of life (NeLLi) - Sumatra_00157 metaG | ecosystem: Environmental > Aquatic > Marine > Oceanic > Sediment | place: near... | reverse complement strand
TACCAACGCGACCGGTAGCTTGTTCGATATAAGTGTCCATCAACGATTTAGCGGCTTCTTGAGGCGAAGAAAAACCCCGCTTACGTTTACCAAATATAACAAATTTTCGTTTCATTCTAGGTCGCGGCACTACTATCTCCTTCGAGACTGAGCTTCAGCTTTCTGACGTTCATATGTATTCCGCTGCACTTTACGTTCCATCTGTAATAACCACGCGTCGAACTTGGCATCATTATTAATTACTTCTGGACTAGGCATATCTTCAGGCATCACGTCACTAGTGGCCCAACAATACATGTTGATGTAGTCACACAGCTCTAGTTGGTACTCGTTGATGCTTCCGGTATATCCGTAACTTTTGAAGAACTCATCTCCTCGTTTTCCGGTGACTCGCCATCTTCGTTGGACTGAGGCAGATCGAGCGAGTCTTCGGTAGATGACTTTTCTTCGTTCTGCCTGACCATAAAACTGTACTTACCCAGCCGCTCTCGTGCCTCATCTGTTAACCCCTGCCAAAAGGCGGTCAGCTCTGTTAAGGCCCAAGTTACGAATTCTTGGTCCTCACTTTTTTCAATAGTATATGGACTCTTCCACATAGGCTTACGCGTTTTACCATCACTCACACAGTAATAGAGCTGAGACAATCTGATGTAGTACTGTAATTGTTCCTGCCACGAATCACTGAACAATGAGAGATACTCGCGTTGGGCTTCTGCATAATCGCGTTGCTGTTCCACCAAACTCATGTAGGATGTAAAAATCACATTGTAATCCTGAATCTCTGTTAACATATCATCGACGTCAGTGTTAACGGCATTATTCTTGATCAAATCGAATTCTACAGAGGTAAAGTCTTGACCAGGATTCGTGATTACTTCGATCGCATTACTAATAGAATCTTTTAAAGAATCCTCTAGTTCTACATCAGCGAAGTGTTCGTGTAACTTTGTTTTCATTACAAGATATTGCTCAACCAATACTTCCGTAGATTCGTATCCCATGACCTCCAGAGTCGCTACAGACGCCAACATGTTTTCTTCGATCAGTTTTAAATCCTCGGACTGTTCTGGGCCCCACCAACCTAAGTTTGCGTATTCTTGTTCTAACAGCTTTTTAGATTTAAAAGCCGATTCAAAGTGTGAGTTCCCTTCCGAATCTATCACTTCGACCTTTTCCGCCATCAATGCTTTCTTCCTCGCCCGAACGACTCGGTCGATTTTTTGCTGTACTTCAAGCGTGGGCATACGAAAAAGTATATCTCCTAACTTCGAATGTTTAACGATCCGTTCGTTAAGAGCTACCTCAATCAATACCTGCTCGTCCTCTAACTCTTGCTCTAAATTCTCTTCTGAAGAGTTTTGATCTTTGTCGGTCATATGAAATCTCCCTGTATATCAGTATTTTCCTAAATGAATTATAAAAAGGAAGGAAAGGGGGGAGCAAGTTGCCTTGCTCCCTACCCAGAAAGAGAAGTTATTCTCTTTGTTTAGCTATTAACTAGTGGTACCGTCAATAGTTAAGTTTGAACCAGTTAATCCGATGGTGCGTTCTAATCTGCCACCAACAGCCACAGCATCACCGAACCCAGTGATATCCATATCGGTCACCACTAGATCACACAAAGCTGTATCACTACCTTGCCTGTAATACTTGATTTGAAGTTTTTGAGTTTCAAATCCTACCAAATCTAACAGGTTATTTACATCGATAGTGTCAACGTCAGCAGACTCGTTAAGGGTTTTACCCTGTAAGGCCGCCCACACAGTTAAATCAACTTCGTTGACAACAAGAGTACCTGTAATGGTTAGCGGGAAGTTTAATCCACGCCAATACGTAGTATTCTGGTTGTCGTTTCTCTTAATTTGCTGCAACGGGTCTCGTGTCAAATCTACGTTTATATCTGCAGACGTACATTTTAACAAGCGGTTAGCGTCAGTTGTAGTAGTACCGCTGTTCACCAACCAAATATCAACCCTGTCACCTTTGACAAACCTCGCGGTTGTCGGATAAAGGATAGTAGGGAACGCACCCGCTGCAATTCTATAAAGAACTGCAGTGACACGGTTAAACGGAGCGACTGTATCAAAAGCAGCACCCGTCACCGTGATAGTGCTTAAACCGGTCCACGAAGATACCGTGCTGTCGAACTCTTCGTCGTCTTTAAAGACTTTCATGATGTGATGAGTACCCGAATCAATTGTCGAGTACGCGCTTGGAATATCTGCCGTAGTGCCAGTTTGCGTTTCTAACGGTACAGATACCATATCATGATAAGGTTTGAAAAATGATTCTTGTCTGTCTGCTTCGAAAGTGTATGTCTCAGACGCAGTGCCATTCGCGTCAGCTCGTAACGAAAAACCGGTCAACTGTGCATTAGGAACTAATACCGCTTGATCAAAAGTTCCGCCTGGGCGTTTCAAATTCAATAAGTCGAAAATTGCATTCTCAAAATCATCTTCGGTCATTGAATAAGTGTTTCCGCCTGTCGCCGGGATAAACAAATATGCTTGCGTGGTATAATTGAAAATCATTCGCGCCAATACAGACGGAATAGAACCTGTCGCAGTCACTTCGAATGACCCAGAAGTTTCCGGGCTACGAGAAGTCGCTGTAAAATTACTATTTCCTAACTCTGAAAAATTCTCCTCGTTAAACGTAGGATCAAGATTCAAGTTTTGGACCGCATTTACAGCATCAAAGGCACCCAGTCTAACAACACTATCTTTAGCTTGGATCTGGAATACTCCTGAAGGCATAATAAGTATCCTCCTGCCTAATTATTCGAAGTAGCTTATATCTACTTCTAAGTTAAGGTAATACCTAACCGGACGAGGAACGTTGACCACCTCAAATCGATTTAAGAATCTGTCCTCAAATTGAACAAACTCATCGATTAGGGCTGGAGACGTCGGACTAGTGTCAAAATCATACACTGGAAAATACGTATCTTTCCTAAACCAGTTTCTAAACATCGTTGCAAAAGCTAGATGCTGAGCTTGATCGACAACATATCCATCAATCAAAATTCTAGCTTGTGACTCAAAAACATCTTCTCCTAAACCCGCTCTGCTCTGTTCAGCAGGCTCTGAACTAAGTTGTACCGTAAACGCTGGAATAATCACTTCATGTTGTGTTCTAGTTAAACCTGTTTTCGGTAAAACTAAATTACTCGGTTCGTCAGGAAACTCTGGAACTAAAGTAACGGTTCCTTGGGTGTTGATACCCGAAGATACGTTTGTTGCTTGCCAATGTATTTCCCAACCTTCACTCGTAAATTTGTTAGCCAGATATACAGCAGCAGAGGTCGTTAAATTCAGAGACGTATACTGCGTGTCTGCCATCGTTAATTATCCTCTACTGTCACTGCTTCTTCCTTTAGGGAAAATAAACCTATCTTGTAGGCTCCCCAAGCCGTTCGAATTATCGCGAGTCTAATTTGACTGACAACTTCAGGATCTACTTGGTCCCATTCGGGAGCTTTTTCTAAACTTGTCATCCAACCTTTGATCAGCGACTGAACTTGTTTCTGCTTTTGTTCTTCCTCTTTAATCATCATATCCTCGACCCCCTTCTAAAACAATCATCAATAGAACAGGTGCTCCTATGGATAAGCCGAGTCTAACGGAAGCTACATATTTAAAATTTTGACCATTATAGAGAACATCCTTCGCTCTATCGAACCAAGTGTCTCCGGTAGTGTCACTGGAACTAACTAAAACATCTGCTAGTCGAAGTTCTGCAAATGCTACAGCGCTTTGATATTGACCAGCAAGTTCTTGTATAATGCTTTCATGCCCTGAACCAGTTGCGCTCCGGCTTGTAGCTGATAACGCATCGTACCACAAACAATTAAACGGCCCCTTGACTGTTCCTGTAGTGTCGGTTTCTCGGTCAGTATCTCCGAACAATCGGTTTACGTTACTAGAAACACGTACTACCGGTAACCTAAGAGTAATCTGTTGATTTGATCCCTCGATTAAAGCTTTAACTTGTGCATCGTAAATATTGCGTAATCCAGCCAAGCTGATAGCCATTACTGTTTCCTTTGAAACCTACTGTTAGGATCATCAGATAAATACATCGTTTCTAGTCTATCTGCTTGAACTATTAATCTGTTTTGAATATCGTTTAGTTTTTTAGCAGCTTCTGAAGTAGTAATAGATGTTGCACCGCTTTTAAAAGAAATTCCTAATTCACCTAATCTTACTTTTTTCAATAGGTCCCCACCGATGATACCAGCCGCAGTCTTAGTAGCCAACAACATGCCTATCGAGTCGGATGGGTCAGGAGTTATAGTTTCAGCCAGAGGATCAACACTTATGCTCGTAGTAATATCGGACATGATTAACATAAAATTCATAGTTTTGACATACTCTAAGATAAAACTATCTGTGTATGTCTCTGCTTCGCCACCTAAAACGGCAGCTGCTTCACCTACAAATTGCTGTACAATCAGTAACAATTCCGCAGTAGTCATATTAGAATCCTAAAGTTAAATATTAAATCCCGATATCCTCGTCCGTTTCAACTACTCGTACTTTTGAGACTTCAAAAACTCTGGTTCGTAAAGCATCTAACAGTAACTTGTGTTTAGATGTTCTCTCGTCTTTGGGAACTTGTTCCCAGTGAAGAATCAATGCTCGTAATAATCCGGGCCTAGACATAGTTTGAATAACCTTAACTACATCGGCTTCTACTAAGGTATCAAAAAACTCGTCGCGATCCTCAATAATATTCGGATTATCGATGGGCAGATCGGTACGAGCAATAAGACCTAATGTAACGAGATCGTTTGTAATCAATTCATTCCAATAATCCAACGGTATCATTGTGGTTTCTAGTGAGCCGGACCCACGAGGCATCAACACAATAGATCTTTCATTACCCTGATACAGAAAATGTAATCCGATATTTTGTTCACTATAGTTTCTAACCAGAACCATAGTTGTACCTGTTTGAAGTCCCGTTAAAACGCCTAATGTTTCTTTCTGGGAACGTTCTGCTTTCAGAGCATCTTGTAATTCTTCTACCTGACTTTCTAATTTACTAATCTTAGAAACGGTAGTGGGTCGTCCTTTAACTGTCATGATAATTCCCTCCCTTAAAAGTATTTCTCCTCAAGTGTGGGGAGGCGGAAAACCCACCTCCCCAATTCCTGTAGTAACTCTTACGTAATCGTAATCACGTGATAACGATAGGGCTGTAACACCGTAACGTCGAAGTCAAGCCGGAAGCCTGTCTTCAGCCATGCCCTCTCAGTATCAAGACTCTGATACTCAAGAGCACTCACATCACGCTCATGTAACCACGCGCCTTTACGACCGCCGCCAAGATAAATCTTGTCAGCGGGAATACTCGCAGTACCGTAGAAGAAGTTAAAGTCATCACGTAATATGATAACCTTGGCTCCCTTATAGGTACCAACCATACCGGTTGCGCGAAGTTCCTCTAAAGCAACATCAGCATAACCTGCAAACCCAAGCATCGGGAATAGCGTATGGTATCGACCAGCGATAAACAAATCACTGTTAACATCACCCAAAGTCCTGATTGCGGCATCGAGTGTAGCTAAGTCAATGTTTGTTGCAACCGAAGACGACTGGGCACGACCATAATAGTCATTACCAGTTGCAGCCGCATCAATTGCAGCGACCGTAGTCTCTACAAAGACGCGACTAAGTGCTTCAGCCGCATGATCCGCGAAAACCGACGCATCCAACTGCCCACGAATGATCTTTTCCAAGTCAATCGCAAAAGGCAGATCATACTGAACGGTCGTAATCGGGAACTTACGCTTGGTCGGCGTAAAGGCAAGAGGATGCGAACCAGGATGCCGACGGACAGCCTTCATCGTGTTCACTGTTTCCTCTAACTCAAGTGTTTCTCCCAACTCAGCCGAAGCTCGATTAACGAACAACGGGGTCGGGTCAGTCAGATCGAATTGATCGACGGCAATTTGCCGGACCAACTGAGCCATCTGGAATAAAAACTTCGGGTCCGCAACTAGCGCACCCACCGATGTATACTCGGACACTGCCTCATTGAGGCGATCCTTGTGCTCCTGCAGTTCACCGGCGGTCAGTTTTGCTTGACGCAATCCTTCAATCATAATAACCTCCTTTAAACCACAAGTACGACAACGGACTGACCATCATTGGCCACAACCATTGCAACAACGGAATCGATATCGTCATTGGCATCTAATGCCATCAACGAATCGGTGGACTCTACTTTGAGCGAGACACCACCAGTGTAACCTGTTAATACGCTCTCAAATACACTGTTGACATCCACACGTAACAGAGCAACGCCTGCACCACCTAATGCGACCATCGCGGAACCAGACGCAATGGTCTGGGTACCGCCACCGACACCTGTGTCGGTATTCAACGTAAACGTTGTGGTCTCTGGAGCGCCAGTAAATTCGACATCTTCAGAATCAGGTGTAATAAAATAGGCGAAAAATGCCCCATTAGTTAAATCGCCCGAGGCGGTGACCTTAGTAGCCTTGAGACGACCAGTGCCATCGCCAAGATCAGCAAACAGAACAAGACTACCTTGTACCATAGCTTCAGTTGCTACGCAGGAAAGCGCCACGACCTTATCACTAGCAGGATGAATCATTTCTTATCTCCTATATAGGATCGTGTAAGTTAATTAGTACGAATGCAGTCGCTAAGATCGGAAGCTTTGCCACCGGTCTTAGACTGATTTGTGGACAGAGAGCCTTCCTTATTACTAGCATCAACCAAAGTACTCTCAGTTGACGCAGCTAAAGAGAAATTAGAAATAACTTTCTCCCACTCTTCGTCTGTTTGATCACGCCACGCTTTCTTAATCTCGTCTGCATTCTCATGTTTATCAAGATTAATTGCGACTGCTTCTGGAAGCTGTTCTAGACGTGTGGTAAAACGCGTCTCTAACTCTGCTTCTTGTTCGGCGACCTTATAAGAATCCAACTCCTACTTAGTCGTCTCTAGTTCAGACTCGACAGTTGTCTTAACCTCGTTGGCCGTATCAAAAGCTACTTGAAGCTCGTCAAGCTTAGTCTGAGCAGCAGCAAGATTCGCTGTCAGCTCGTCCTTATCCTTCACAAACACTTCAATTTCAGCTCGCGCACTTACTAAAGACTGCTCAGCTTGTACCTTAGCTTCAATTGCTTCATTGAGCTTTGCTTGTAAAAGTTCGAGTTCTTTTTCCATTAGAACTTCCTCCTTCATACGTTTATGATGTGCCACGACGAGTGCGTTGTCAGATTCTAAAGAATCATCTAAGTCTGCTTTGGCAGTAGAATCCTCGTCAGTTGCTTGAATATCTGGAACTGATGTCTCGGAAACTAGACCGCGAGCATCAGCATCTCCAGGAGCTACTGTTAATAAACTAGCACCGTAAAATACCGGATCGTGAAGAATCTCAGTAAATTGTCCCTCAGCTTCAGGAAAGTTACCAGTTAATTCAACAGACTCAGGGAGAGCCGCCATAGACACAAAAATGTGTCCTTCTCTTTGCATTTCTACAAGGAGGGCGTTAGATAACTCTTCAAATCTCCAGGCCCATATAGCACCTTCTGCCGCAATTCCCCAAAGTTTTGCTTCTTCGTCGAAAGCATAGTTAGCTGTAAACCAAAAGCCTCTTGGTTGGAAATCATGGTCTAAATCTATCAACCCCGCGTGGGGTGGTTTAAAAAGACCTTTACCAGCCGCTTGTTCGAGTTCTTCTTTGATAAAAGCTTGACCATTTCTGTTTCTGCCCTCATGAACAATCCATGCGGACACAATCAACATTCTAGGACGACCTTTGTCGTCTAAGGGACCTGCTGCTACTTCGAGTTCCGAAAAGACATCCTTATCTAAGTCTTTATACTCCTTAGCAGCTTGGTAAATATGGTCATATCGCGTATTATCTGAAGCTTCTCGTACAGAGGCTTTTACTATAATTTCTTTCTTTAAATCGCTCATAAGGTCATTATCTCCTGTAACCACATAAAGCCTCTGCATTTAAGTCCCATTTACATGCTGTTTTTATCACGTTAGACGTCTGCACGAATCTTAGCTACTGGTTTTACAGTCCATTTACCTAATAAATCCGATCCAGCATCAGCTGTTACCACTGCAGTATATTTACGACCCGGCGTTAAAACCAGCCCGTCTTCAAGGGTCGCTCGATAGTTTCCATCGGATGCAGCCACGTAATTCAGTGTAACAGGCCACGACTGACCTGCAACCTCGTCTCCAGCAGTATCAGTCAAAGTGATCTGTACTGTGGCATCGTTTACAAACGCATCTAAAGCGATATCCTTCAAGCCGATCAATTCGATTAGATTATCGTTGTCTATGAAAATAACACTTTGTGCCATAACTCCTCGCTAACTAATATTATTAACTGACATTAATATTATCTGGTTCAATTTCTATTTTTCCACCTAAAGCACTTACCACACTAATACTACCATTTAATGCAAGTCGAATTTGTACTGCTCCGGCTAACGCATTAGGAAATACAATCGATCCTAATAACGCACTTTTTACTGCCGATGCTAATGCGGGCGAATAAATAGCGCTGTAGGATTGTCCTATAGCAGCTAATGCTAAGTCTCGACGTAACTGTGCAATACCCGTTGAAGACGATTGTCCGAACGCAACAAAACCTCGTGTAGCTAATAATCTGTTAAGTAATCCCTGTGAGGAACTAGCACCAATTCCTACTAGTCCCCGAGTAATCTGTAGATCCGAACTAACACCTGCGGAAACAGACGGCCCAACACCAATTAACCTTCTAATTGCTCGTAACCTAGCCACGCCAGTACTAGATGAAAATCCTATTGCTGTTACAGAGAATAAGGTCTGAATTATAAAGACCGCTTCTCCAGCCGACGAACTAAAGCCTACAGCCTGGAATTGTCTAGTTGCTCCGAGTAATGCTATCCCAGCACTCTCTGCTAATCCTATAACAACTATTCCTCTGGTGGCCTGTAACCTTGATGCAATGCCTGCGCTACCGGAGGCACCCACTACAGCTAAACCGCGAATAGCTTGGAAGACTAAACTAATACCCGCAGAACTAGATGCTCCGACTCCAACCAGTCCACGTGTAAACTGTAATTCGCTTATACCAGTAGAATAACCTGTTGCTGTACCTACGAGACTTTTTATAAGTCTTAGTGTCGATATTCCTACTGAACTAGAGACTCCTACACCAATAAGATTTCTAGTAACACTTAGAAATGCTATTCCAGTAGAGAACTAACACCTATCGCTACTGTGCCTCGTGTAACCTGCAAAGTAGAACATACACCCGCACTAGAAGAAGCTCCAACTGCAATTATTGATTGTAAACCTATAGTTGTAAGAGTACTTAGTCCAGCGGAACTACTGACTCCAACAACCGCTAAAGCCCTTTGGACCTGTAAGTTGTTGACTATCCCAGCTGAACTAGATGCCCCAATACTAACTAATCCACGCGTAAATTGGGTTTCACTTACACCTGCAGAATATCCTGTTGCTGTCGCTACAAGGCTTTTTATGATTCTTAATGAAGTTATGCCTAAGGAACTAGACGCACCTATACCAACAAGAGTCCTAGTTGCTCCTAAAAGCGCAACTCCGGTAGAGGAACTGGCTCCAAGCGCTACTACAGCTCGCGTAACTTGTAAGGTAGAACATATACCTGCACTAGAAGAAGCACCGGTCGCAGCTACTGCTTGTAAACCTATAGTTGTGAGAGTAGTTACTCCCACTGAACTACTAGCTCCTACTGCTGCTAAAGCCCTTCGTACTTCTAAGTTAATGACTATCCCAGCTGAACTAGAAGCTCCGACACCAACTAAGCCGCGTGTGCTTTGTAGTTCGCTTAAGCCTGTTGAAGAACTTACACCGACACTGATTAGACTTTTAACTACTCGTAACGTCGATAATCCGGCTGAACTTGAAGCTCCGATACCAACGAGAGTGCGTGTTGCCCCGAGAAGCGCTATCCCTGCAGACTCACTTGCACTGACGACAACCAAGCCTCTAACTGCTTGTATCTGTATCGCAATGCCTGCGGACGAACTTGCCCCGACTCCTACTAGTCCACGAGTAGCTTGTATTTGTGTAGCTATCCCCGCAGACGAGCTGGCTCCAATACTAACTAATCCACGAGTAGCTTGTAATACAGAAGCTATCCCGGTAGAAGAACTCGCCCCAACAGCAACTAAAGCCTTGAGAAGACGTAATTCTGCTTGAGCCGCAGATAAACTCGCCCCGACACCCACTAAAATCCGAGTTGCTCCAAGTAATGCAACAGCAGCCGAGGAGCTTGCACCAACACTAACAAGAGTACGCGTTGCACCGAGTAAAGCTATTCCGACGGAGGAACTTGCACCAACACCAACTAAAGTTCGAGTTGCCCCTAATAACGCTATTCCAGTAGACGAACTTGCGCCGACAGCTACAGCACCGCGAACAGCTTGTAGTACTGTGGACACACCAACAGAAGAACTAGCTCCAATTGCAACTAAATTACGTACAATCTGTAATCGTGAAATAACTCCTGCAGACGAACTTGCACCGACAGCAATTAAAGTTCTAGTTGCACCTAATAAAGTTATACCTGCAGAAGAACTTGCACCTATACCAACAAGACTTCTTGTAACCTGTAGTGTAGAGGAAATTCCATTGGAAGAACTAACACCAGTTGCAGCGAGAGCTTGTGTTGCTCCAGACGAATCAAACGCAATACCACTATAACAATCGAGGAGATGTTGACGATCTCCTAGATCAATAGATCCATCTGGATTAGGTAGCAGATGCGTGGTCATACTAGAAACTCAGTTCATACTTTTGTTAATATAAAAGCGTCTGAGACCCGTTAAGCCTTCGCGACGCTTAAACTGTAAATAATAACTCCTGGACTGTTTAGAAATTCATCATAGAGAATCGCTTGTTTAATGTATCAATATCACCAGTCTCTGGTGGTGCTGGGGGTGTCACCCCCTCCACAAACTTACCATACCTCGGACGCACCAACTGAAGCGGGCCATAGGGGTCGTTGTTCCACTGCATAATCTGCTGGGGAGTCAGCGCCCGATCGAACGCTGCAACCAAGAGCACCGTACCGGGAAAGGTGCGCGTCGTGGCAGAAAAGATATTGCCTATACGGTATGTAGTTGCTATATCGTCGACATTCCCTGTCTTTGCCGTGGGACCAGCACGTAATACACCGTTGAGGTACAGCCGACCATTTGCGCCGTCGTAGGTCAGGGCACCAAAAGCCAACTCCCCAGCTACCACGGAACCATTTGCACTCAGCATGTCAATCCTCGCGGCACCAGTTGAAAGCCTACCATCGAGGTTATCATTGGTCGTACCCCAAGCAACATGCGTTCCCCGAGATCCCGAAGCATCCTCTCCAAAATCAATGACACGGGCAGGAGAACCCGGTGGTGCAAACACTGTACTTGGTACAAAGAATGCGGCTATGGTAAGCTTATCCGTTACTCTTTGTGCCCGCGGCGACATAGGCATCGAGATCCGCTGGTCATTCGCATCAAAGAACAGACCAAGACCATGCGCCTCCTTCACCCATCCTCCGAAGGATGAGGCCGTTGGTCCAGCCTTGGCGAT
>Ga0114923_10002879_pt1 | contig 11609 bp, 10 predicted proteins | sample SumtaG_FD_89578 | JGI IMG/M metagenome (GOLD analysis project Ga0114923, IMG submission 89578) | Deep subsurface microbial communities from Indian Ocean to uncover new lineages of life (NeLLi) - Sumatra_00157 metaG | ecosystem: Environmental > Aquatic > Marine > Oceanic > Sediment | place: near... | reverse complement strand
CAGGGAACTTATGATGTGAGCTAAAAAATGATTATCGTATTGGCTAGCAACAATCCTGGGAAATTAGAAGAATTTAAAAAAATATTTTCTTCTACCAAAATTAAACTCGTCCCGCAAAAAGATTTTCCTGTACCAGAGGTGGAAGAAACCGGATTAACCTTTATTGAAAATGCGATTTTAAAAGCCCGAAATGCTTGTAAATATACTAACTTACCAGCAATCGCCGATGATTCTGGCTTAAGTGTAGACGCATTAAATGGCAAACCCGGAATTTATTCTGCCCGTTTTGCTGGTAAAGATTCCACCCAGAAACAAAAAATCGATGCCTTATTGGACGCCCTTAAGGATGTACCGAAACAAGACCGCACTGCACGCTACCATTGTTCTTTAGTTTACCTGCGTGATGAATTTGATCCAGCTCCAATTATTGCTCACGGTTCCTGGGAAGGAACAATTTTAACCACACCAAAGGGCGACAAAGGATTTGGTTTTGACCCGGTATTTTTTGTGCCGAAATTTAATTGCAGTGCAGCTGAATTGGAACCAAAAATCAAAAATGCCCATAGCCATCGCGGCATCGCATTAAAAATATTATTGGAAAAAACGTGCCTGATTTCGAAAAAATAAAAACTAAGTTAAAAAAAACATTAAAAGACAACCCTAATGATGTTGAAGCATTACACCAACTTGCGTTTATTTATATGCAGCAAAATCTATTTGCCGATGCTGAAGAAATATTTAAACGATTAATTACTTTGGCTCCTGATTCGCCAATTTTATATAACCATTGCGGTCTTTTATTATATCGACAAAAAAAATTCGCTGCCGCCGAAAAACAATTTCGTACCGCATTAAAGCATCAATCCGATTATTTCGATGCGATGATAAATTTAGCTTTGGCGCTTAATGCGCAAGAAAAATTAGAAGAAGCGGTTGCATGCTTGCTTACCATTATTAAAACCCAACCAAAAAATTTGCGCGCGCATTTTGAACTGGGTAACTTTTTCTTACAACAAAAACTCTATAACGAAGCCGATCAGGAATTTTTAAAAATTATTGCGCTTGAGTCAAGCGATCCAGATATTTTAACTAGTATTATCAAATGCTGGCTTGATTATCAACGTTATCACGAAGCAAAAACATATTGCAAAAAATTACTGGAATTACAACCTAAAAATATCGAAGTAATTTACAATCTCGCAGTAATCGAAACTAAATTAAATAAAAAGGCGGAGGCAATCGATTATTATCAATTAATTTTGCAACTAGATTCAAATTATTTTCCAGCCTTAAATAACCTTGCAGTTTTATATTTAGAAATGCGCAATCATGATGCAGCCAAACATTATTTTCAGCAAGCTCAAAAGTTACAACCAAACAACGAAGCAATTCAATATACCCTAAATGCAATTGATGGCAAAATACCGCTGGATAAAGCGCCAAAAACTTATATACAAAATCTGTTTGATAGTTACGCCGATCATTTTGATTTGCATGTTCGTGAAAGTTTACAATATAAAGTTCCCGAATTACTTTATGCAACCGTAACAACAATTACTGATAAAAAAGAATTACAAATTCTTGATTTGGGTTGCGGCACTGGTTTATGCGGGGAATTTTTTAAACCATTGGCAAAAAAATTAATTGGCGTTGATCTTTCGCCAAAAATGATCGAAATGGCAAAGCAAAAAAAATATTATGATGAGTTAATCGTAGCTGATAATTTGGAATTCTTAAAAGACAAACAAAATATTTTTGATTTAATTATTGCAGCAGATGTTTTGGTTTATGTGGGTGATTTGGAACCAACATTAACCGCATGTTTTGCCGCATTAATTAAAGATGGCTTATTAGCTTTCTCAACTGAAATATGTTCGGATAAAGATTTCGCCATCCAGCCCTCTGGTCGTTTTTGTCATTCACAAACATATATTGAAAAATTGGCTAAAAAAATTGGTTTTAAGTTGTTAAGCTATGAAATTTGCCCAACCCGCTTGCAACGAGAACAAGAAGTATTGGGCAATATTTTTGTATTACAGGGAAAATAAATTTTTATCGACCTATTAATCATTTATCGGTAGAATGTCATCATGAACCGTGTAGCTTTTTTCATCTCTGACAGCACTGGGATTACGGCTGAAACTTTGGGTCGCAGCTTATTGACGCAATTTCAAGAACTTGAATTTGACCAAACTACCATTCCATACGTAAATACCACTGAAAAAGCCAAAGAAGTATTGGAACAAATTAACCAGGCTGGTCGCGATAGCAAAACGAAAGTTTTAGTATTTTCTACTTTGGCCAACCCAAAAATGCGCGAAATTTTAGCCAATTGTAATTGCATGTTTATCGATTTCTTTGATGTTTTTATCCCACCATTGGAAGAAGAATTACATAGCAAATATGCGCAAAAAGTTGGTGAGCTACATAAAATTGCTAATCTTAAAACTTATGACCTGCGTGTTGCTGCGGTTGAATTTGCTTTAAATACTGACGATGGAGTTGGGGTTAAAAATTATAAAGATGCTGATATTATTTTAATTGGCGTCTCCCGTTGCGGTAAAACCCCGACCAGTCTTTATCTTGCATTAAAATTTAGTTTATTTGCAGCAAATTATCCAATTGTTGATGGAGACTTAACAGTTTCCTTACCCAAAAATTTACGACCATATAAAGATAAACTATTTGGTTTAACTATTTCTGCGCAAAGATTACATGAAATTCGCCAACAACGTAAACCCGATAGTAATTACGCTTCGCTGTCACTATGTAAAAAAGAATTATCCACCGTTGAAAAAATCTTTGAACACTTCAATATCCCATTTTTAAATTCAACTACTTTTTCGATCGAAGAAATCGCCACTAAAATTATGGCGGTAAAGAAAATTAAACGACAAAGATTTTAAATCACCAATGATGAAATGTTGTCTTTGGCGGTCTTTTACCAACATAAGGCAAAGTGTTCTTTGGATAAATTACAATTTGAATACGGCGATTTAAGGTTAATCCAGAAATTTTTTCATTGGTTGCAATCGGATAATTCGCATCATAACTGGTATAAAGTAATTTACGATTAGCGCATCCTGGATTAATCCCTTGTTGTTTAAAATATCTTGCAATTTTTCTTGCACGCCGCAATGAAGTTCTACCTTTTTCAAAAAGCTTGCGATCTATGATAGGGCTTGCGTTACCGCTAACTAAAATATTTGCATTTGGATATTGGGTTAAATAATTGGTCAAAGGATCCAAGACGAGCTGCGCTCCCGATTTAAACGTTGCGCCATTAGGTTCAAATAAAACCAACGTCGGAACTAAAATAACTAATTTTTCATGCAAATAAATATATTGCACCCCATACTGACTTAACATTGATAATTGCCGGTTACTTATTATAGATTTGTGATGAACGCTTTTTTTATTGGTTTTACTTTTGGTGGCACAACCAATTAAACCGAGTATCATGCTAAAAATAAATATGCCAATAATACAATGTCGAAAAATTTTCATATACTTAAACCATAATCCTATTACAGTTATATATCAAGAATTTAATCCGGGGGCTCTAAGATCCTGTTAATTAGATATCCAAATTATCTACATTTAATGCATTCTTTTCGATAAATTCGCGGCGGGGTTCTACTTGATCGCCCATTAAGGTAGTAAAAATTTGATCGGCTGCAACCGCATCTTGAATGGTTACTTGTAACATAATTCTGCTTGCCGGATCCATAGTGGTTTCCCAAAGTTGATCCGGATTCATTTCTCCCAAACCTTTGTAACGCTGAATCATTTGCCCGCGTTTAGCTTCTTCCAACAACCAATTATAGGCTTGCGCAAAACTTGTGATTGAACGTTCTTTCTCTTCACGTTTGATATATGCGCCAGGCTGAATTAAGCCATCAAGCTTTTCCGCCAACTCACTTAAAGATTTATACTCGCCGGAGATAAAAAATTCTCGATCAAACAAATAATCCGTTACCATTCCATGCACACGTGCGCTAATGCGCGGCAAATATTCTTGAGACTCTTCATCTTGAATTAATTCAACTTCATATGCAGTAAGTTCAGCTTTTACGCCATTAAGATTAGCTGTTAATTTTTTAAGCCATTCTTCCATAATTGCAGTATCTTTTAAATCTTCAGCCTTTAATGAAGGCAGATGTAAAAATTGCTCTAAAATTATATTCGGATATCTTCTGTTTAAGCGCTTAATTATGGAAAGCGCCGAACGATAATGTGTCACCAAATCTTCTAATCCTATTCCGCTAATTGGAGCAACATCTTCTGCAGAAAATAAAAATGCTTTTTCCAGAGCTGTCTGAATAAGATAATTAGATAAAGCTTCTTCATTTTTTAAATATTGTTCCTGTTTGCCTTTCTTAACTTTGTAAAGTGGTGATTGCGCAATATAAATATATCCCTTTTCAATTAATTCCTGCATTTGACGATAAAAAAATGTTAACAATAAAGTTGAAATATGTGCGCCATCAACATCAGCATCAGTCATAATGATAATGCGATGATAACGTAATTTATCCGGATTAAATTCTTCTCTACCAATTCCACAACCTAGCGCAGTAATTAAAGTTCCGATTTCTACCGAAGAAAGCATTTTATCAAAACGCGCTTTTTCTACATTTAATATTTTTCCTTTAAGTGGTAATATTGCCTGGAAATGTCGATCCCGCGCTTGTTTTGCTGAGCCGCCGGCTGAATCACCCTCAACTAAAAATATTTCTGATAATGCCGGATCCTTTTCCTGGCAATCTGCTAATTTGCCGGGCAAACCAGCGATATCTAATGCGCTTTTTCTTCTTGTCATTTCACGCGCTTTGCGCGCTGCTTCACGCGCACGCGCAGCATCAATCATTTTAGTTGTAATCATTTTTGCATCACGTGGATTTTCCAACAAAAATTCTTGCAATTTAGCAGCAAGTAATGATTCAACTACGGGTTTAACTTCAGAAGAAACTAATTTGTCTTTAGTTTGTGAAGAAAATTTTGGATCCGGAACTTTAATTGATAATACTGCAGTTAAGCCTTCGCGCGTATCATCTCCTGTAGTACTAATTTTTTGTTTTTTAGCTAAACCTTCTTTATCAATATAATTATTTAATGTTCTGGTTAAAGCGCCACGAAATCCTGACAAATGAGTTCCGCCGTCACGTTGCGGAATATTATTAGTATAACAAAAAATATTTTCCTGATAACTATCATTCCATTGCATCGCAATTTCAACTATTATAGTTTTTTCTTCAGCAACAAAATAAAAAAGTTTTTGATTTATTATGGTTTTATTTTTATTTAATAATTCGACAAATGATTTTATTCCTCCTTTATATTCAAAAATATCTTCTTTGCCATCACGTTCGTCAATTAAATAAATTTTTATTCCCGGATTTAAAAAAGAAAGTTCGCGTAATCTTTTTGCTAAAACATCATATTGAAAAATTATGTTTGTAAATGTTTTATCACTGGGTTTAAAACGTATCGTGGTTCCTGTTTTGGATGATTCGCCAACTGCTTGCATAGTAGCATCAGGAATACCATTATGATAAATTTGTTCATACGTTTTTCCGTTCCGATAAACAATAAGTTGTAATTCTTCAGATAATGCATTAACTACCGAAACACCAACTCCATGCAAACCTCCTGAAACTTTATACGCATTATCATCAAACTTCCCGCCTGCATGTAACACCGTCATGATAACTTCTGCGGCCGATCTTCCTTCCTCTTCATGAATCCCAACAGGAATACCACGACCATTATCTTTAACCGTTATCGAATTATCCGTATGGATTGTCACATGCACTTCATCACAAAAACCAGCCAAAGCCTCATCGATTGAGTTATCCACAACCTCAAAAACCATATGATGAAGGCCAGTGCCATCATCAGTGTCACCAATATACATTCCAGGACGCTTTCTGACTGCATCAAGACCTTTAAGAACTTTAATTTTGGTTGAGTCGTAAGTATTTGGGTTTTTTATGGTTTCTGACATCTCTATTCCGTTTTATTCATTAAACTTGCGCATATTAAGTATACCATTTTTTGCGATATAATGCTATTTTCTGGAGCTGGTTTTTTGCCATGTAACTTATTGATAAATAATGGTTTTTATAGAAACTTTTTACCGGTAAATTAGAAAGATTTGCATAAAAAATGAGCAGTGCTTTGAGTATAAAATTCACGCCTCTGTATCGCAAATTTCGCCATCATTAACTTGAAAGCTTTTAAGATTATTCTTATTGAATAATGGCTGCAGATCAGCAAAATCTGTTCCTGTTACAAAAGTCTGCGTTTTTAATCCAGCAATAACACGGCTAATCTTCATTCTTTTCTCTTCATCAAGCTCAGAAGTCAAATCATCAACCAATAAAGCGCATTTTTTACTGGCATCCTGCTCTAATAAACCTACCTGCGCCAATAACATCGCACAGGCTAACAATTTCTGCTGGCCGCGCGAGAATACATCTTTAACCAGTTTTTCATCTACCATAATACGTAAATCTGCCCGATGAGGACCAAATTGAGTATATCCGCGCTGTAGATCCTCGGTCAAAGCTTCGGTTAAAACTTGCCGCAGTGATCTTTCCTCGTCCCAACCTGGATAATATACGAAGTCTAACCCTTGTATATCCAACAACAAAGGAGTCATTTCCGCCGCTTTTTGCTTAAATCTGATTAAATAATCCTGTTGTTCTGCCTTGATTACTTCAGAAATCTCTATCAATTCATTATCCCATAAGGTTATTTCTTCTTTGGAAGGCCTAAATTGCTTTAATGCAGCATTACGCTGCTGCACAATACGTCGCATTTGATTCCAGTTTTTCAAAAAAAGCTTTGGTTTCACGTGAAACACGCCCCAATTGATAAAACGGCGTCTGATTTCAGCATTGGCATTGATTAATTGATAAATGTCGGGATTAATAAGTTGCACCGGAAATATATCTGCAAGCTTAGAAAACGATTTTTCCTCTTTTCTTGCTATTTTGATCTGCGAACCCCCATCACAATGACGCTCTATCCCTATGGGCATCGATGAAATTTCGCCAAAAACTGAAAATTTATCTTTACCAAATTGAATAATTTTATTTGGATTTCTAGTACGAAAAGATCTGCCAAGACTTAAGTGATGAATTGCTTCTAATAAGCTGGTTTTCCCGCTACCATTTTTGCCAATAAAAATATTGAAATTCTTATCTAAATCAATTTTTGCATGATTTATATTACGAAAATCCGTTATTTCCAGATGAGATAAGACCATACCTGCCCCTCTTCTAACACAAATAGATTTATATGACATTTTGGACTTAAAAGATTTGATGGCTAATTTTGTGTGACCTAAAGCTTGCTGAGCACCGCAACGAGGTAGGGATAAATTTTTGCTGGATGCAAATTTCAGCGCTGCTGAGGCATGGATGCCGAATCAGCGCGACCCGTTAACGAGCGAGGAGCGGAGGGTACCCAACTATTTCTACGAAATAGTTGGGCAAGCGTCCCGAGAGCACAAAATTAACCATCAAATCTTATTATAAAAATAGAGCATATTCTCAAAATATCGTATAAATCTAACCGCTAAATCCGCATTGGCATAACAACATAAGTAATATTATTTGCTTCTTCAATTAATATGCCCCCATCAGAGTCAGAAAATATTAATTTTAATTCATCAGCTGTGGAAGTATTACAAATATCTAAAAAATAATTCACATTAAAACCAATTTCCAAATCGGGATGCGCATAATCAATAACTATCTTCTCTTCTGCTTCTTCCTGTTCGGGATTATTGGTAGATAAATGCATACTATTTGAAGCTAAATTAATGCGAATTCCTCTATAAGTCTCATTAGATAAGATCGAAACCCGAGCTAATGCCTTTTTAAATTGATTACGATCAACAATTACTTCTTTATCTCCATTTTTTGGAATTACCACATTATAATTAGGAAATTTTCCTTCGATTAATTTAGAAGTAAAAATTAGCTCATCTGTTTTTACGCAAATATGATTAGATCCAATTAATATTTGTGCTTTGTCTTCCGTATCTTTTAATAAACGTATTAATTCCATAACTCCCTTCCTTGGGATAATAACTTGCAAATTCTGTTCTTGTTTAATGCTATCATCAGTTAAAAAAGCTGTTGCCAATCTATGACCGTCGGTGGCCACAAACCTTATAACTCCTTGATTTAATTCAAGTAATATCCCATTTAAAAAATAACGCACATCCTGTTGCGCCATTGCAAAATAAGTTTTCTCAATTAACGTTTTTAGTTGGTTTTGCGGTAAAACACATTCAGCCGTTCCAAACCGGCTTTCTTCAACGTTAGGAAATTCACTTACCGGCAATGTAGACAATGCAAATTTACTGTCATTCGCATGGACGGTAAGACGTCTTCCACCTTCTTTAAATTTCAATTTAATTTTTGTGTTAGATGGTAAAGCTCTGCAAATATCTATGAGTTTACGTGCCGGAACCGTTACTTCACCAGATTCAATCGCCGAATCATTTAGCACTGTATTACTAATTAATTCAATTTCAAGATCGGTTGCTGTAGTAGATATCTTGTTATCCTGAATAGATAATAAAACATTGGATAAAATAGGCAATGTTTGTCTTCTTTCAACTGCGCCTGAAACCATTTGTAATGGTCTTAAAAGTTTATCTCTTTCTATAATTAATTCCATCTAAATAATCCTCTTATTTTATGTAGTTAAAATACGTAATAAATTAGAATAATCTTCTTTAATATCAATATTTAAATTAATCAATTCTTTGATTTTGCGGCATGCATATAAAACTGTAGTATGATCTCTCCCGCCAAAAGATTCACCAATTTCTGGAAAGCTTTTATTAGTAAGTTCTTTCGCTAATGCCATCGCAACTTGACGTGGCCTCGCTACTGATCTACTACGTCTTTTAGACATTAAATCAGCGACTTTTATTTTATAATATTCCGCTACTGTTTTTTTAATATTTTCAATTGTAATTAATTTATCTTGTAAAGTAATTAAATCACGTAAAACTTCTTTGACGAAATCCAAAGTTACTGGATGACCAGTAAATTCAGCTTTAGCGGTAATTCTTTTTAAAGCTCCTTCTAATTCACGTACGTTTGAACGAATTCGTTGCGCAATAAAAAATGCCACATCATAATCTAATACAATATTTGTACGCTCAGCTTTATTCATCAAAATAGCAACCCGGGTTTCTAATTCGGGTGGATCAATTGCAACTGTCAACCCCCAGCCAAAACGCGATTGTAAACGTTCTTTTAATCCAACTATTTCTTTAGGATAACGATCACAAGTTAAAACAATTTGTTTGCGATCTTCAAGTAAAGTATTAAACGTATGAAAAAATTCTTCTTGCGAGCGATCTTTACCAGCAAAAAATTGAATATCATCAATTAAAAGCACATCAACCGTACGATAATTACGTTTAAATTCATCTATCATATTAGTTTGTAATGCTTTAACCATATTAGCAACAAAGCGTTCAGAATGAAGATAAATTACTTTCGCTTGCGGATTTTTGACTAAAATTGCACTGCCTATAGCATGCATGAGATGGGTTTTACCAAGACCAACATCACCATAAATTAATAATGGATTATAGGCCTCTCCTGGCCTGGTTGCTACTTGTGATGCAGCTGCAAAAGCAAATTCATTCGATTTTCCTTTTACAAATCTATCAAAAACAAAATCATAATTAAGATGACTGCTATATTTTAATTCCACAGCTTTATCCACATAGTTATCCACGGACTTATTCACTGAGGTATATCGAGAATTTTTTGTATTAATGGTGACTCGTTCAGTATAATCTGCAGAGCCTTTAGAGCCAACTCGCAAATTAACTGATAAAGGTTTAACCAATTCTTTAATTCGAGCTAAAAAATGTTGTTGTATCCAATCGATTACAAATTTATTAGGTGCTAATAAAATCAAGGAGTTATCATTAATTTCGGATTGTAATGGCCTAATCCAGGTATTAAATTCGTGCCCTGATCGCTCCTTCTCCAAAATAGACTTGCAATGTTCCCACAAAGATTCATTCATTGAAATTATTTATCCGAAATAATTATTAGATGTTACAGTTTATACTTGTTTTAATGGGTTATCCACATATTTTAGGCGTCAGGTCTCAAGATTTAGGTTACATCGTTTTTCTAAGTAAGACAAAACCTAAATGTTGAGACTTAACTCTTTACCTAAACCTGTGGATAAGTCTTTAGGGCTTGGCCAACATCCTGTGGATAACTCGTCAAATTTATCCATGTTAAAACCATCCACAAGGTACTAACAACATATAACCAGCTAATTAGGGGGTAAAAACACAGGGTTGTCCTAAGGATAACATATTGAAAAATCTAAGCTTTATAAGGTTATCCACAGAAATCACGCCCCTAATAATAATAACAATAAAGTAACTTAATATATTATTATATTATTATTAGTCCTCTTTCTTTAACTAGATTTAAGCTTGCTGCTTAAATTTTGACAATATTGCTTTGACAAACATTATGGTTCTCACATAGAATGGCATGCTTTAACAGGCTATATATAGGGTAAAAATAGCGATGAAAAGAACATATCAACCAAGTAAATTGAAACGCAAAAGAACCCACGGCCTTAGAAGTAGAATGCGAACTAAAGGTGGTAGAAAGGTTATTAAAAGACGGCGATCAAGAGGTCGCAAAAGGGTTAGCGTATAAACAAGTTTCCTAAGCAACACCGTTTATTGAAATCAGAAGATTTTAATTTAGTTTTTTCGGATGCGGAAAAGTTTGCAAAAATTTTTTTTTTGCTTTTGGTTAGTAAAAATAAATATAATTATTCTAGATTAGGGTTAATCGTCGCTAAGAAAAATGTTAAATTAGCTACCAAACGTAACAAAATAAAAAGAATTGTAAGAGAAAGTTTTCGTAAGCAACAAGAATTAAAAAATTTAGATATTATTTTTATCGCTAAAAAAGAAATTAATAATTTAAACAGTAAGAAATTAAGAGATCAATTAGACAAACAATGGAAAAAAATACACGACTACTACCAATAATACTATTATTAAAAGCATATCATTTTTTTATTAGTCCTTTTTTAGGAATGAATTGTCGTTTTCATCCAACTTGTTCAGAATATGCAGAAGAAGCATTACGTGAACATGGAATCTTAATTGGAATTTATTTAACTATTAAACGAATTTTTCGCTGTCATCCATGGTGTTCTGGTGGAATTGATTATGTTCCCAAAAAGCGGAAATAAAATATTGAGGGTGCTTTTATGAATTATATACGTTATTTTCTCTACGGCGCATTAATTGTTGTTGTTTTGATGTTATGGAATACCTGGCAACAGGAGCATCAAACAACTGTAACTAAACCAAGCGCTACGATAACACAACAAGCAGCATCCCAACAATTCAAACAACCACAATTACCAACACAAACAACCAGTAAAAAAGCACAAATAAATAACGGCAAAATTATTCACGTAAAAACTAATGTGTTAGATGTTGATATTAGCACATTGGGCGGAAATATTATTAAGGTATCTTTGCCAGAATACCCAAAGGAACTTAAAAGTAAAGAATCATTTTT
>Ga0114923_10002878_pt1 | contig 11617 bp, 11 predicted proteins | sample SumtaG_FD_89578 | JGI IMG/M metagenome (GOLD analysis project Ga0114923, IMG submission 89578) | Deep subsurface microbial communities from Indian Ocean to uncover new lineages of life (NeLLi) - Sumatra_00157 metaG | ecosystem: Environmental > Aquatic > Marine > Oceanic > Sediment | place: near... | reverse complement strand
TTATTGGAATCGAAATCCCGAAGAAAGTTACGTTAAAGGTAACCCATGCTGAAGTAGGTATTGCTGGTGACAGTGCAAACAACCCGACAAAAGCTGTGGAGATCGAAACTGGATATTCGCTTCAAGTTCCGTTGTTTATTTCAGCAGGAGATAGTATTATTATAAATACCGAAAGAGGTACATATGTAGCCAGAGGGTAGAGGATAAACGTATTTTTTAATTACTTGTTATTAGGAATAACTATGCTTGATTTTTTTCTCGACCTTATTCAGGTTAATGAAAAGATTGATTATGCAATGCTTGTTTCAATTATAATTACATATTTATTCATTATATGGTTTGTTGTTTCCATTTGGGTATTTGCAGATGCAAGAAAACGATATTCTTCTATTATTACTCCTTTTCTTTTTACTATTTTTATCATATTTTTTGGTCCACCAGCTTTGATATTCTATATCCTTATACGTCCTGAACATACGCTTGAAGAGGATTATTATATGAGTATGGCAATGAGTGGGGGAAAAGAGTCTCGTCCTATTCAGTTTAATGGAGATGATGGTTTTGATATAGCAATCAATCTCTCAGTAAAGCCGAAACAATCACAAGAAAAATCACATCAGATGTTAGTAGATGTTGAGTGGAACCCCCAACCTATAGACAGAAAGAAGATGAAAAAGATGATTCACACTCAGAAAAAACGTTCTATGGTACATGGGGTGAAAAGTATAGGAAATAAGCTATATTCAAAAATAAAATACCTCGGTAGTCGTTTTGTTATTCGTGAAGAAACCTCCTCAGATACACCTAGCCGAGAAGAGAAAATTGAGGACGATGAGAATGTAGAAGAATCTCCCATCTCTATAAAAATTAAAAAAGAAAAGAGAAAAAGAAGAAAGAAACGCAAAAAGAAGAAATTTGATAAAAGAAAATAGTAACTTATGAAATATCATGCTGGTGTATGCAAAAACTATAAAGCAATTATACAAAATACAAAAGGTCCTTCACGCAAATAGAAATTTTCTTTTTTTATGGGCTGCCCAGATTTTTACTCAAAGTGCTGTGAGTATTGCGAGCATAAACGTTGGCATTTTATCGCATGAAGGAATTCTTGCCGGGAGTACAAAAGGGTCTTCTTTAAGTATTGGATTTATAATCTTTCTAGCTGTACTCCCAGGACTATTCTTTGCTCCAATTGCCGGAGTTATTGCAGATTGGTACTCGAAGAAAAAGATAATGATTGCTTCTAATGTTCTTCGATTCCTTATTCTTTTTATTTACGTATTATTTGTTGGTTGGAAAAATGTTTGGTTATCATATGCGCTTATATTTGTCTTATCAGTTGTCCTTCAGTTCTTTATCCCAGCAGAAGGTGGTACAATTCCTCGCATTGTGAAGAAAAAATATATTCTTCTTGCAAATTCGCTCTTCTCCTTCACTGTTTACAGTACTTTTGGTGTAGGAGTAATACTCTCAGGCCTTTTCCTGACTATTCTCGGGACACGTGTTACATTTATTCTATGTAGTATTTTCTTTATCATCAGTTCGCTCCTTCTTACTCGTATCAGATTAAAAGAGAGAGAAAGGGGTGGTAGATCTTTTGGATATTTTTTTGATTTTATTCCACATTTACTTCGTGAAGTAAAAAATGGCATTATGTACTCGTTTGGGAAATTACATCTTCGGTTTGCTTTACTTCATTTATTCGCCATTCAGATTATTGGATTGACGATAGTTACACTTATATTCAGAATAGGGGACGAGATATATGGTGTCTCATCTCTTACTGCAGGTGTGGTAATTGTAGCTCCAATGGTGGTAGGGTTACTTTCTGGACTTGCTAGCATGAATATCGTTGGGGGAAAAAGAAGCCGTGTCAATCTCATATGGCTTGGCTCGATACTAAGTAGTATTGGTTTTTTACTGATGCTTATGATATCAGCCATAGGTGATGAGCACTTATTTACAAAAAGAATTATTGCAACGTCTAGTTTGCTACTCATTGGACTGTCATTCCCATTCCTTTTGGTTCCTGCACAGACGCTTATTTACGAAAATACAAAACCTGCCTTTAGGGGACGGGTTTTAGGTGTTTGGCTTGCACTGACCAGTTCGCTTGCCTCTCTCGTTGCTATTTTTATGGGTTTCATAAGTGATAGAATAGGTCGGGTATCAATTGCAATACTTATTATTGTTATTTTAGATATTTCATACTCTATACTTTTATACTATTTATTTAAGAAACGGAGATTATGAACTTTCTGGAGAACCTTGTAACCCTTCCAATGTACATTTATCTTCAGTTGATTGTTGCATTTGTTACTGGCTTCATCATATGGCGAAAACGGGACAGCCTTTCGCTTCGATCAGAGAATATTTTTGATTTCATTTTTCTATTTATACTATTCGGTTTCCTGTTTGGTAGATTATTTTATATTATAGAACATCTTTCAGAATTCAAGGGTATTTCATGGTCAATTTATCCATATTTTTATGAACCTGGAGCTGAAAGGATTTGGTTTAAACTATTGCCATGGGTCGCTATGAAGTTTTGGGAGGGTGGAATAAATTATGCTGGTCTTCTGTTTGGAGGAATACTCTATACTTTATTACGATTCAGAAAATATGTAAAGGAATATCCACCACATATCTTTGTTGAAGCTCTATGCATAGGCAATATTATCCATTTCCTTGGATTATTTCTGGGCGGTTTGTATTGGGGTAAAGTGACTGATCTTTGGTTTGGTATAGTATATTCACAGGTGGATGATCAGTTAAGAATTCCCATTCAGGTAATAGAAATTGTCGCTATCTTCATTTTTATTGTTTTAGTGCAGTATATGAAGAAAGTGGGAAAGAGCAAATATATATTTGCTTTCTATGTTTTCATCCTCGGATGGCTTCAAATTATTAGCATTTATTTCCAAGATATAGAAATTGTCTCCGGGGTTACTTTTACACAAGCAGTCTATTTGTTAGTTGTTATTTCTGGTCTTATACTCTTTATCGTTGATGTTCAGATGGATATATCATCTATTTCTTCATATGATAAAGGAGAAGTCGGCAAGGAAAAGAGTCCAGTTGATCTTGATCAAACTACTGCGAGATCATCACGAATGCAGTACGGCTATCGAGATTTTCAATCCTCGTTCTCTACATATCGAAATCCTAAGCCATCAGTATTTAGTAAAATTAAGCGAAGTATTCAAAGATTAATTCGTTCGTTTTTTTAGCATATTGTTGTTCTAGTACAATTATTCATTATTTATGAAAAAAGTGAAATCCAAAATCTTTTTACGTACAAAATCTGGTGATAAAGGAATGCGTCTTGATCAATTTTTAGTATACCATGGAAAGACTTTTAGTAGATCAATGGTTCAACAGACAATCAAAATGGGTAATGTTACAGTTGATGGAAAGATTACAAGAAAAGCGGGTACACGCTTAAAACCTTTTCAAGAAATTTCTATGGTGGAAATGATTAAGGAAAGGGGAGTTGAGACTGTTATACCACAGAAGATGGATATACATGTGATCTATAAGGATAAAGATGTGGTTGTTGTAAATAAACAATCTGGAGTTGTAGTTCATCCTGGTACTGGGAATAAAAAAAATACTCTTCTCAATGGATTAGTGTATAGATATCGTAAATTGCAAAAAATTGGCAAGAATGTAAGATTGGGATTGGTGCATCGCATTGATAAGGAAACATCTGGGATAATTCTTGTTGCTCTTTCCGATTATGCTCATTGGTATTTATCACGTCAGTTTGAGAATAGAGAAGTAGATAAGAAATATTTAACAGTTGTTGGCGGGGATATTCGAAAAAGTTTCGGACAAAAGAAAAAGGTTATGATTACAAATTATATTGGTAGAGATCCAAAAGATCGGCTGAGGCAGGCAATTGTTCGAAAAGAAAAAGGTAAGCATGCAACTTCTATTTTTCATGCTATTTCGACCATCAAGCATCATTCATTAGGAACTATAACCTTACTTCTCGTTACGCTTAAAACAGGAAGAACTCATCAGATCAGAACTCAGCTTTCAAGTCTTGGCTACCCGGTTGTTGGAGATAGACTTTATGGAGGAATACCATATAAGCGTATGCTTCTTCATGCTTATATCCTTGGTGTTACTATGCTTGATGGTACTAAACGGAGTTTTAAAGCTTCAATTCCAACTTCTTTCGTGGAACTCTTTGATAAAAATGAAATTTGTCATACAATAAAGAAAACACTACGTAAGTATTATGATAAAGATACCATTTATACATAAAAAGGGACGTATAATACCCAGGACCAAACGATTGAACAACACGCAAAATCTTTTTCGGAGAGCGGGTAGTCGATTTCTTCCTAAAGAAAAAACAACATCGTTAAGGAATCCAGGGCGTTTCGGTCTATACTTAATTGCGACTGTTCTTATTGGTCTTTTTTTGTTCTGGATTGGAAATATGATCTATTCACTTATCTCATTTGATATTGTGAAAGCATATCGTGACGACAAATCTCTTCAAGATATCGAGTGGAAAGGCGAAGATCGAATTCATATACTTATTGTTGGTTTCGATAGACGGGATGGTGAGTTTGGGTTTGTAGATGCATTAACATTACTTATGGTTGATCCGCGTGATAACAGTTTGGGGATCTTCAACATTAATGTGGATGCTTCTTTATATGATACTCAGTCTGATAGGTTTATTTCACTTAGAAAGAGGTATAACTACTCTGTCCTTGAAAATACTTCTATTCCGATTTACTCATTGGTTGAAAATGTGGAGTCTTTACTCTCTGTAACAATTGATCGGTATATTCTTCTTGATGAGGAAGGGGTTATAGAACTGGTTGATGCCCTTGGCGGGGTATATGTGACAAATGATAGAGATCTCGCAGATGAAGATATCACTACTTCTTCTGGGAGTTATAAACTTCGTAGTGGTTCATTTCGACTTGGTGGTGAGGATTTTCTGGCATTCCTACAGGCAGATGATGATAGTTATGATTACAAGATGATGCGGCATAGCGAAGGAACAAAAGGTTTCATAAGTAGAAGTACGGGATATGCGCAAATTATCCATTTGCCTCGATATGTGAAGATAGTAGAGAGTAAAGCGAAAACAAATATGACGAAGTACGAATTATTACGTCTGGGATATGAAATAATGAATCTCGACCAGATCAATTTTGGATATTCTGGTTTGTCATCATTTAAAAAAAAGAAGGTGAATGGTAATATATATTATATACCGTTATATGAGGTGTTGGATGAAGATATACAAACAGTATTTGTAGATAGTCGTATAGGAAAGGAACAAGCACGTGTTGAAGTTTTTAATAGCACAAATGTTGGGGGTTTAGCTTCTTTTCGCGCACGATGGATGAGAAACGTTGGGATAGATGTAATACGAGTAGGTGACTCTTCGATAGCATACGAAGAGACGACTATTTATACTAAGGACGAAAAAACATATTATTATACAATAAACGCAATAGAACGTATCTTCAAAGAAAATGTTGAAGTAAGGGTGGGAAAACCTGATTTCATTACAACAGGTGACATTGTAGTAGTTATCGGAGCTAATGTTGAGTAATAAGTGATATATGGATATACAGGGGTATATAAAAGAGTTATCAGAACTATTTGGATATATTTTCAGCCAAGTAGAATTTCCGGATATTACTCCATACATCCCCTATATTACCTCAATCGTAGGGGCAGCTGTTGTACTGATCATTGCGATGAGAATATACAACAGAAAGAGAGCTGTCCGAGAGTATCTTATTGATGGTGTATGTATAAAGATAACATTTACTTCAGATGAAAAGGTCGGAGAGCAAATACGTACTCTTCTAAAACATATTCATGAACAAATGTATCTTAACAGTAAGAGCAAATTACACTTCACACTTGAAATACTAAAGAAAGAACATACAGCGTACTTTTTTATCGTAATACCAGAAAAGGTTTTTACTTCGTTTCGTGAAACAATTCTTAAGGGATATTCATTTGAGATTGTTACGTCGGAAAGAGAAAAATTTATCGATCAGATGGGGGAGGAGGTTCGTGGCATAACCCTTGAGTTGAAAAAGGATTTCGTATTTCCAGTGAAGCTACCAAGCTGGAAAGATAATCCTATTAATTTGAGTGCTCATGAGTGGTTATTTTTTCAAATAGTCTGTCGTCCTCGGAGTACAAAATGGTTACGGGCTCTTGATACTTATAGAAATGCTGTCAAGAAAGGAAGAAAACCTTCGGGACTAACAAGTGGTTGTTGTGGAGGGTGCTTTAGTGTAACTATTCCATTTCTTTCCTTTTTGGGTGATATGATCACTTCATCTGTTCATGGAGGAGGCACAGTATCTCATGGAACTGAGGGACAGGAGGATCCTCAAAAAAAAGAAATACTCTCTTTACTAGATTCTAAGTCGAGCAAGTATGGATTTGAAACTTCTGTACGGATATTTTCTCGGTCGGTTGTTAAAGATAGATCATATGCTTTACTTGAAAATACATTATCACTAGTAAGCAATGGTGATGATGAGTACAACTCACTAATTGTGAACAAAGTTGTAAAGAAGATAAACAGAAATACAAGAAGTGATCTCATTTTAGCTTATTTAGCTAAAAATTGTATTGATATCTTGCAAGAGAAGGAGATTTCAGATATCGTTCATGCAATGTATCGTTCGACCAAAACAAACTGAGTTTAATATTAAGATATAATAAATTACCAATAAGTTTGTATTGGATCAATACGAGAGTTGCATAGGTGGATTGAATATTCATAGACTTTTTGCGAAATCTGGTTATTTGTTTTTGAATTGCTATATGAAATGTAGTTTGAAAAAAAGTATAGTACAATAGGAAGCTGTATTTTTATGCAGAAATAAATACGATGTCGGGACATTCAAAATGGTCAAAAATTAAGAGACAGAAAGCCTCCAAAGATGCTAAGAAAGGGGATATGTTTACTAAACTTGGTAATGCAATTACTTTGGCTGCAAAGGAGGGAGGCGGGAGTTTGGATACCAATGTTGAATTACGTATGGCGGTTGAAAAGGCAAAAGAGTCAAGTATGCCTAAGAATAAGATTGAACGAGCTATCAAGAAGGGGACTGGAGAATTGACCGGGACAAAGCCGTTCGAAAGAATATCATATGAGGCGGTTGGAAAAGATGGTGTTTCTTTGATAATCGATACACTGACAGATAACAAACTACGCACTATTTCAGAAGTTCGTCATATCCTCTCGCAAGCGGGATTCTCATTGAGCAGTGGTGGTGCTTTATGGCAGTTTGATATTAAAGGATCTATCACCATATCTCCATTAATAAAAATTATTTCTGGAGGTTATAAAAAGGAGATAACATATGAGAAGATGGATAAAGATGAACTCATGTTATCTATAATGGATATAAGTGGGGTGGAAGATGTAATTGAGACAGTTGGTGATGATGAAGATAGTATCATTGAAGTAGTAACCGAGAAGCATGCACTAGCTACTGTTTACAAGAAGGTCGAGGATATGGAAATAAAAATTATTCACGGAGAACTGGTTAAAATACCAAAAACAAAATTGTCTGTTGACAATAAAACTAAAAAGAATGTAACAGACCTTATTGCAGAACTAGAATTAGAGGATGATGTAGTCAATGTATGGGATAATGTATAATTATAATAGTTGAGAAGCCTATTATGAAGAGAGTTATTGTGCTTGGAATAGACTGTGGAATTGCCATAACCGGATGGGCTATTATCTCGTCAATAAAGCAACATCGGAGGAAACCACAGATGAAGGTACTTGATTATGGAGTTATCCAGACTAAGTCAAACGAGAAGCTTGCAAAACGACTAGTTTCTTTATATGAGGCATTATGTTCAATAATACATTCTGTGAAACTAGATTCAGTTGCAATTGAAAGCTTATTTTATTTTAAGAACCAGAAGACGATTATGAGTGTAGGACAAGCTCGGGGTGTGGCGTTGCTGGCATGTGCACAGAAGCCTCTTCCAATTTATGATTATACACCACTTCAAGTGAAGCAATCTGTTACTGGGTATGGAAAGGCTTCAAAACAACAGGTTCAAATTATGGTAAAGAATCTTTTAAAACTGAAAGAACTCCCACGTCCCGATGATGCGGCTGATGCCTTAGCAATTGCTGTATGTCATCTTCATACTCATTCATGGTAATATACAATTATTAAATAGTTTATGTTTAAGTAACAGAGAATTTAAATTTAATTATTTGTAGATTAAGTTTAAGTAAATGTTCCATTATGATTGGATATCTTAAAGGAAACGTTCAACAAGTAATTGAAGGTTATATCATTCTTGAAGTACAGGGTATTGGATATCGAGTAGAATTAGGAACTTCTGAGATTGACTGCAATGTAGGGGATGAAAAGGAGTTTTATATTTACACACATGTGCGGGAGAATGAATTGAGGCTTTTTGGTTTTAAAAAAATAAAAGAGCTTCAGGTGTTCGAATTTTTGCTGGGAGTGAGTGGGGTAGGTCCGAAAAGTTCCTTAGCTCTTGTTTCACAGCTCGGCGTAGAGAAGATAACAACTGCTATATTAGGAAACGAACCTGAAATTCTTAAAATAAGTGGAGTAGGTATCAAAACTGCAAATAAGATTGTTTTAGAACTTGCTGATAAGCTTGAGCAAAAAGGGTATAAGAGTGAAGGAAGTGGATCACATTTTATCTATAGCAGTGAGTTCAAGGAGAAGGTTGATGAAGCATGTGAGGCTTTGAAAACGCTTGGTTACCGACCAACTGATATTAAAAGTATGTTGAAAGATATTCGCTTTTCAAAAAAGCATGAGCATATGAGTGTAGGACAACTAGTTAAGTTTTTGCTTTCGGTTATGTAACATGGCAAATAATAAACATTCCAACCAAAAAGATGATGCATCGATAATTGAATCTTCGTATTCAGGAATTGACAGTGAGTTAGAGAGATCTTTACGACCGAGTAGGTTTTCACAAATTATTGGACGAAAGAAAGAGAAACATAACTTGAAGATTATGATAGATGCTGCCTTAAAACGAGGCGAGTCATTAGACCACGTTATATTTTATGGACCCCCAGGTCTGGGGAAGACGACATTAGCATATGTAATAGCAAAAGAACTCAAGTCTGATATAATCGTTACTTCTGGGCCCGCTATAGAGCGACAAGGGGATTTAGCCTCTATTCTAACAAATATTCCCCGGTTTGGGATTCTATTTATCGATGAAATACACCGATTGCAAAGATCTGTAGAAGAGATTCTCTATCCTGCAATGGAAGACAGGGCCATTGATATTATTATAGGTAAGGGACCTTCTGCACGTTCAATTCGTCTAGAACTTGAAGATTTCACAATCATTGGTGCAACAACCCGAATTGGTTTGCTTGGTGCACCACTTCGGAATCGTTTTGGGGCAAGTTACAGACTTGATTTTTATTCTGTGGATGATCTGAAACAAATGGTAAAACAAAAAGCCTCTCTTCTTAACGTTTCGATTAAAGATGATGCAGCACTTGAGATTGCGAAACGATCCCGTGGAACAGCAAGAACATCTATACGATTACTTCGTCGTGTCCGTGATTATGTTGATGTTCGTAATTTTGATAAAATCCAGAAAGATGTGGTTCAGAGAGTTCTTGCGATGCATGAGATAGATGAGGTGGGATTAGACTCCATTGATAGAAAGATTCTCCGTCTTATTGTTCTCGACTTCTCTGGGGGACCCGTTGGTTTATCAACAATCGCAGCAGCATTATCTGAAGAACTGAATACAATTGCCGAAGTATACGAACCATATCTTATTCAGTCTGGGTTTATAAAAAGAACACCACGAGGTCGGGTTGTGACAAGGAAGGGATATAAGCATATCGGAATGTCTTATGAAGAGAATTCCGAGGAACAGAAAAAATTAGTCTAGATACTATAGTTCGACCAAAACAAACTGAGTGTATTAAAAAAGTAAAATAAGTTCCCCATAAGCTTGTTTTGGCTCACTACGAGAGTTAAATATGAGGATTGAATAATTATGAAGTTCTTGCGAAATCGAGTAATTTGTTTTGGAATAGCTTTATTATGACATTAAGAACAAAAGCTATAATACTAAGTGTTGTATTCATTGGAGCGTTTGTTGTATTAAGCTTCGTTGATATCACGAAAGTATTTTCTATCAATCAGGAGATAACAAAATCTATAGCTGTTTCACTGCTTTTCGCAGTAGGATTATATTGGGTGTTAGGTTTTAATTTTAAAGGTATTCGTTATATTACCATTATTGGATATTCTGCATTTATTGTATTCATTCTTTCGCTTTTCTTTCAACTCATTGTGTTTCAGAATACTCAAAGAATCAGTGCGCAAACATTTTCAGTTTTTATCCTGATCGTTTTTGGATTAATTACTTATTTTCTGATATTGACAATCAATATATTAAATATTTCATATATTTCGAGAATTCCTCTTGCTCAAGCAGCGAAGGCTTCTAATTTCCTTTATACATTATTTACGAGCTATTTCTCGTTCTTATTATTACTGAGAACCGGAGTAGATGAGATAGTAAAGATCTTACTCTTTACCTTGGTTATTTTGTTATTGACTCTTAACCTTTTCTGGTTTAAAAAGGAAGCTAGACGGCAGTTGATTGGTGAAACACTTTCTGTTGTTCTGTTTATGTCGATTCTATTCGCAGTACTCATGATGTGGCCTCTTCCTGTTGAAGTTTCAAGTATGTTTTTTACTATTGTTTTCTATATTCTTCTTGGATTGGGTTTAGAAGACCGCGAAACAACCTCTGTTTTGATGAGGATAGAATATGCAGTAATTCTGTTAGTGGCATTGTTCTTTCTTCTAAAGCTTTCAGTTTGGGGTATCAATGGTCCAATTCTTTAGTATATATTCCAAATAATATTTATAATTACAATATTATTCCGATCTTCCACATATATTTTTAATGTATGATTATAATAAATTGCTAGATTATCCTTGGGGATATGTGTGCTTAGAGTAGGGGAGTGAAACAATTAATAACACTGTTTCACATTAAGATGGTTAATATTATAGGACGGTTATTATAGGGTACCTGTGAGAGGATAAAATAATAGAAAGTGTGTAAGAATATTAATGAGTGTAAGGGATATAAGATAAAATATCAGTGTCAGGAACCAACTATACTCTTGAGTAGGAAATTGCATATATATTATTCGATATATAATAACAAATGTATGTTACAAATGTGGATAATATATATTTGATCAAAAGGGTCATAGCATTGGGAGAATATATTAAATATTTATACATAATAGATTATCAAAGCTTGAAATAGGTAGGAATAATATTACTCATAAAAGTTCTAATGATTATTAATTTTTGGAGTTCTCCATTGAATAGTAGTATGTAAATTGTGATATATACATTAGTACGTATAATTACCCTTATATGCAGTAATGGGTGGGGAAATACGGGGGAGACTGAAAATTAATCAAAATATATCAATTAATAATTACCAACACTTTATTTTATTTATGAAAAATCATACTCTTATAAGATGATATTTCCCACTTAATTTATCCCTGTTTTTTCACATTTCGGGGCAGTATCTTTTAAAT
>Ga0114923_10002876_pt1 | contig 11634 bp, 8 predicted proteins | sample SumtaG_FD_89578 | JGI IMG/M metagenome (GOLD analysis project Ga0114923, IMG submission 89578) | Deep subsurface microbial communities from Indian Ocean to uncover new lineages of life (NeLLi) - Sumatra_00157 metaG | ecosystem: Environmental > Aquatic > Marine > Oceanic > Sediment | place: near... | reverse complement strand
GGAAAAGAACGACATGGAGGCGGCAAAAGCGGCACTGGTTAATGAGAAAGGCCTCAACAGGATGCAGGTGAATTTTCGCCGCAGTCATGTTCAGCGGATGACCGACGGAGCCTGTACGCCGGAAGCGGGGCTGATATTCATCGACCTTGTCGACAATATCGAGAAAATCGGGGACCATCTTACCAATATAGCGCAGGCGGTGATAGGGGGGCTTCAGTGGGACGGCGTGGACAGCAATTCATTGAGCGGAGAACATGCAGCCCTAACGGATGAATAAACACAAAATTATTCTTGTCAGCCTCGTTAACAAAAGCTACATTGTTAGATATGAATAATTCTCCCGGGAAAACCGCGGTATTTGTTTTTTGCCTGCTGCTTTCGGCGGCAGTGACATGGGCCGTTGAAACCGAGACAGCAGAAGGTGAAAGTCTGCCCACTAAAGCAGCTATAATCATCTGCAAGGGTGACATCGACAACGGCCTTTACATGTCCATTGTTCGGCGAACGAACATAGCAATTGAGCAGGGCTGTGAATACCTGATTTACGAAATAGATACTTATGGGGGCGATCTTTTTTCGGCAGATAACATCTCCGATTATTTTCTGCTTGAGGTAAACGAGCAGGCGCACACCGTAGCGTATGTGTCCAAGAAGGCTATATCGGCAGGTGCAATGATAAGCGTCGCTTGTAAAGATATCATAATGAAACACAAGACAAAAATCGGGGATTGCGCTCCGATTCAGCCGGGAGTAAAACTCGAAGGAGTGGAGCGGGAGAAGGTCGAAACGTTCACACGGGCGGCATTTGTTAACTCGGCCCAGGCGAACGGCTATCCCGAGACACTACTTCGGGCAATGGTAACGATGCAGATAGAGGTTTACCGGCTTAAAAATCTCGAAACCGGAGAGTATGAGTTTTTTGAAAGCCAACGGCTTCCGAAAGACCCCAATGCCTATGACCTTAAGGGGAAAGAGCTGATTGTAAAGGATGATGAACTGTTGACACTGACCGCTTCGGATGCTTTTGAGTACGGGATATCGAGGGCGCTGGTGGATGACGTGGAAGAGGTGCTGGGATTTCTTGCAGAGCGTGACGGAGTGGTTTTTGCCGAAGATGCGATTGTTCTCAGGACGAACTGGTCAGAAGAAATGGTTCGCTGGATAAACTCACCGGCGATAATGGGTGTCCTGATAATGCTTGCACTTCTCGGTGTTTATATCGAGCTGAATAGTCCGGGCGTGGGTCTTCCGGGTCTGGTGGCAGTGATATGCTTTGCGATTATACTCGGCAGCAAATACCTTCACGGCTTGGCTAACTGGGTCGAAGTGGCGTTGTTTGGTATAGGGGTGCTGCTTTTGATTGTCGAGATTTTCCTGATACCGGGTTTCGGCGTCGTGGGTTTTCTGGGGATAGTTTGCATTGTTCTGGGCGTATTCGGTATGCTTCTGAAAAACCCACCGGACAAAGTCCCGTGGCCACAAACTGAGTTTGATATGCAGCTAATCACAAATGGTCTTCTGGGTCTTCTTTTAGGCCTTACAGGTTTTGCGGTGCTCGCGTGGCTCTTTGGGAAATACCTGCCTAAAATTCCGCTTCTCGGCAGGCTGATGTTGGTTCCGGCGGCATTAAAACCTGCCGGGCCAATGCCAATCAGCATGACGGCACCGCCGGAGAGTAAAACGGCAGGGCCTAAAGAAGGTGACGTCGGTGTGGTATCATCGAAACTTCGGCCTACGGGCAAAGCAAAAATCGGTGATGCGATAGTGGAGGTCGTTGCCGAAGGTGAGTTTCTTGACATCGGAACGGAAGTTACGATAATAGCGATTAAAGGCAACAATGTAGTTGTCAGAAAAACAGGCAATCAGCCGGAAGGTTAAGTTTATGGCGTGGTGGTTTCTTCTTATTGCGATTTTTCTTTATCTTGCCTGTGCGGTTTTGTTCATAGCCGAAGTTTTTATACCCAGCGGCGGTGTAATAAGTGTACTGGCTCTGGTGTGTATTATAGGCGGGGTTGCAATATTCTTCCATCACAGCGTTGGGGCGGGTATTATCGGTATCGTTGTGGCGGTGGTGATGATACCAACAGTTTGGGTAATTGCGTACAAAAGATTTCCCCAAAGCAGATTCGGCAAAAGTATTATGTTAGCAGCTTCTCAGAAGCGGCATGGCGATGCGGTGCGGGACAGTGAGCATCTTCAAAAACTGCTCGGTGCCGAAGGCACGGTTCTTACTCCGCTTCGACCAGTAGGGATGGCAGAGTTTGGCGAACAAAGGCTCGAATGCGTTGCCGAAAGCGGTTACGTAGAAAAAGATAAAAAAGTAAAAGTTATTCACGTGGAAGGTACGCAGCTAACCGTACGGGTAGCTGAAGAAAGTTAAGGAAAGGGAAGAAAAATGGGCATTAACAATCTGATTCCAATAATTGCAGCAACAGAGGGGTTGAGGATTCTTGTTCTTATAGCAGTGGCACTTGCGATAGTCCTCGGCTTTATTATCCTGGTATTTATCGTAAGATACTTCAGCCTTTGGTTACAGGCAAAATTATCAAGGGCCCAAGTCAGTTTTCTTGAAATACTGGGTATGAAGCTTCGAAAGGTGAACCCTTTCATAATCGTTAAACACAAGATAATGGCAGTACGTGCAGGCCTGACAGTAGCAACAGAGGAACTGGAAAGCCATTACCTGGCCGGCGGGCGGGTCCCGAATGTTGTTTGTGCTCTTATTGCGGCCAATATGGCTAATATCAGCCTGTCGTTTAAGATCGCCACAGCAATAGACCTGGCAGGGCGTGACATTCTCGATGCGGTGCGAGTGAGCGTCAAGCCAAAGGTGATTGACTGCCCGGAACCGAGCAAAGGCAGGGAGACGGTTGACGCGGTGGCCCAGGACGGCATCCAGCTAAAGGCAAAAGCACGTGTGACGGTACGTATGAATATCGACCGTTTGATTGGCGGTGCAACGGAAGAGACTATTATAGCGCGTGTAGGCGAGGGTATCGTAACCACAATAGGCAGTGCGATAACATATAAATCGGTCCTTGAGAACCCGGATGGTATTTCCCAGGCGGTGCTGGCAAAAGGACTCGACGCGGGAACAGCATTCGAAATTCTGTCAATCGACATCGCCGATGTGGACGTAGGGGTAAATGTCGGTGCTCAACTTCAGGCGGCACAGGCCGAGGCAGACATGCGACGAGCAAAGGCCGAAGCCGAGAAACGACGTGCAATGGCTGTCGCACGCGTCCAAGAGATGAAGGCTCTCGTGGTTGAAAATGAGGCAAAGGTTCCTTTGGCCATGGCAGAAGCGTTCAAGAAGGGCCATCTCGGAATTATGGATTACTACAGAATGAAAAACATCAGCGCCGATACGCAGATGCGGGACTCTATCGCAAAACCGCAGGGACCTAAATCGTAAATCTTAGTAGAGTAAAATATAAAATCCGGCAGTTACGGGACTGAATATTTATGCTCGATTTTTTGTTACAAATTATACCAATCGCACAGGACGACGGTGGCGGGATGGGAAACCTTCTTTTCCTTGTGTTTGTCGGGATTATATGGATAGTGGGGGGTATTTTAAAAGCCAGAGGACGAAAGAGTTCTGCAGAAGAACCGGAGGAAACACCCGCCAAGCCGGAACGTAAAGCCCCGAGTTTTTTGAATGAACTACGAAAATTAAAGCTTGAATTAATCGAAGAAGCGGTCCCAAAAGCGGTTAAATCTGCGGAGGCGTCGCCTGCCAAGCCGCAGAGGCGGCGAGTCCAACGGCCTGTGGAAAAGGAAAAGGTTGCACCTGCCGAGTTGGTAACCGAAGAATCGGAATTTGTCACCAAAACAGCGATTAAACCACTTAGCCTGGAGCGTAAAGAAAAGCCCGAAGAGACTGAAAAGATACGTCCCAGACTTCCTTCTGTTGATTACTTAGTGCAGGGCGACCAGTTAAAAACAGCGATAATCTATTCTGAAATTCTCGGCAAACCGGTGGCTTTAAGAGACATGTAGCTCATACCAACTATCGGCACCAGCTAAAGGTTGTACTGGATAAGGGCACGATTTCCAATTAACTGAGGTTATGCAAATGCAAATGGTCTTAGGTTGTGACGGCATAAAGGTTTTGGAAGAGGATGAGATAAAGTCAATACTGGAAGCCGCTTTTAAGATTTTAGAAAAAACGGGCGTTGTTGTTGAGAACGATGAAATTCTGGAAAAGCTCGAAGAATATGGGGGGCAGGTAACCCTCGAAGAGCAGAAGGTTCGATTCAGCAGAACATTTATAGAAGATTTTATGAATGGTCTGCAGAAGAAGGAATGGAAGGCAAAGCCAATAAAAATTTCCGCTGCTGTTGAGATACATAATGGATATTACCTCGACCCCGTAGACGATTGCTTTAAGGAATGGACTAAAGAGAGATTTCTTGATTATGTGAAGGTCGCTAAGAATCTGAAAAATATTGATAGTGTATATATGCTGGGCTGTCCCCTAAAAGAGGTCGAGCCGAAACTCCGGTCACTCTATGAAAAACTATATTGCTGGAAGTACGGAGTCGTGGGCGGAGAAGCAATCTGGGATACAAAGCTCTGTCCTAAAATCTACGAGATGTGGCAAGTGTATGCCGGAGAAACCGGCAGGGACGTAAAAGAGCTTTACAATGGCAAAGTCTATCTAATTCCACCATTGAGGTTTGGTAAGGAAGAAGCTAAGCAGTTGATGTATTTTCATAAAAAAGGCCTTTATACCGAGGTCGGAACAATGGGCTCCTTAGGCGGAACAGTTCCGGTTACCTTGGCAGGAGGCTTAGCTTTACAGCTCGCAGAAGGACTATTCATCAGCATTTTGAGGAGCGTTTTCGGCGGTTCCAGGCGTTTTGAGGTATTCAATGTATTAACTGCTTTGGATATGTCTACAGGGGCAACCCAGTTTGGTAGGCCGGAAAGAAACATACTGAATGTTGCAGGGGCACAGATTGCAAGATACGTAGGTGCGGACTTTTTTGGCCATTGCGGGCTGTCTGATGCAAAGGTACCGGGAAATGAAGCGGCCTTTCAGAAAGTATCTTCTGTGATTTTTAACGCTCTGGCATGTGGAAAAGCAAACCTGGTAGCCGGCCTATTAGGCGTCGACGAAGTATTCTCCCCGGTACAGATGATTCTTGAAGATGAAATGATTGATGCATTAAACTGGACCTTTAAAGGTTTTGAAGTCAATGAACAAACCCTCGCGCTTGAGGTCATCAACGAGCAGGGGCCCGGAGGGAGTTTTTTAGGGACGGACCATACGCTTGAGAATTTCAGGCAGGCGCTGTGGCAGCCTTCTCTGTCATCCAAAGAGATGTACAAACTTTGGAAGGACAAAGGTATGAAAACAGAGATAATTAAGGCAAAAGAAAAGTTTTTGGATATTCTGCAAAGCGGCAAAGAGTTAGAGCCTCAAATATCTGAAAGAGCCGAAAGAGAACTGTTAAAGATTATCAGCAGGTAAAATTTACTTTTTTGCAATATCCCTGCCCACTTTGCCTAAACCCAAGGTCCCATAATATATGTTATGTTTCATTGGCGTTTGGCGTAAAATTTCAAGGGGGCATTCATAGCTTTTGGGCTTTAGGCTTTTGAGCTTTGCGATTCAAGTTAGCCGGCACTTATGGCCTGATTTGTTGTGTCTGAGAGGTTGTCCCACATTGCGGCGGCTCTATCCAACAGGCCCAGGTTCTGCAGCACAATCGAGACGTTGACCGTTGCATCGGTACAGGCGAAATTGTGCTCCAGGTGACGTTCAAGGTTGATAAGCGATGAAGCGAACTTTATTCTGTCGCAATATAGCAAGGCCACTTTATAGTGCAGTTCCAAAGTGTCGGGACCGAGACAATCCGGGCCTGTAAGAACGTCCAGCGCCACATCCTTTTGCCCTGTTTCGAACAGACAGACCGCAAGTTTGTTTCGAGCCCGCGTGTAGGTGGGATTAATCTGAAGAGCCGCCCTGAACGCATCGATGGCAGGGCTCAGTTTCCCGATGCTCATCAACAAAACGCCCAGCCTGTAATGCAAATCAGGATTATTCGGTCGTTCTGCAAGCTGACTCTGATGGGCACAAATAACGGCCTCAATCAGGTTTGGAAAGTCTGCATTGCTTTGGTATCGATGTTCGACAGCGAGGGTAGCCCTGAACTGCAAAGTGGCCGTTTCGGCAAGTAATAAGGCACTGTTTGGCTGTATTGCCGCAGCTAAGGATAGCGCTGATGATGCCTCAGATTGGTTACCGGCCTGTTTCTGGGCGATGGCAAAGCCGATATAAGCATCCACTATCTGGTCATTTATCTCAGCGGCTCGGTTGAACTGTCTGGCGGCGAGATGATCGATATTTAACTGCAAATACTGAGTACCGAGCTTTATCGTGGCCTCGAGGAAATCCGGACAAATCCTGAGAGCCTGCTCATACTGAGAGATGGCCTCGGTAGTAGCACCGAGCATCCCCAGAACATCGGCATACTGTGCGATCAAATCGGCCCTTTCGGGATGTTCGGTGAGCATATCTTCGAGCTTTTCCGCAGCCTCCTGGAGCAGGCCTTGTTCGATAAGCTGTTCTGCGTCCTGTTCCGTCGCGTGGAAATTGTCGGGATGCATCAGAATAGCGTTGTTAAAGGTCTCGGCAGCGTTTTCGTACTTATCTACTGTGATATATAAATGGCCAAGCGTCACCAGTGTCGATATATCATCGGGATATTCGAGTTTTAACTGTTCATATTCGTTTATAGTCTTTTCCAGCTGGCCGTTCTTGAAATAAACTGCAGCAAGCCTTTGTCGTGGAAGCTGCAGGTAGTTTTTGAACTTTAGACAATCCTGGTAAAATTCCACAGCCTGCGCTTCCTGCCCGAGTCTTTCGTAACAATGGCCAAGAGCATACAGGGCCATCGTGTTATTGGGCTGGCGTATATAAACCGAATTCAGCTCTTCAACAGCGCTTTGAATTTCATTCTTACTTAGTGCTATGGCTGCTGCGGCAAGACGTCCGCAGGAACATGAGGGGTTCTCGAACAGGTACAACCTTAGCTGCTCTTCGGCGGCTGTCAATTTACTTTGTCCCATCAACTCGATGACCCTGTCAAGCTGCTGATATTGAGTGGAATTGCCATCGTCGTTGAGAAGATTGACGGCACCGAACCAGTGCCAAATCAAATCGGCGGTATCGATTATTATCGCCCTGCCGAGAATTTCAAGCAGCCTGCTCACGTACCCTTCTCCAAATAATATCAGGCAAAATGCGCACTTTACTACCAAAAAATATCGGCGAAACGTTCCTGCCTGTTAATCATCACATTCCAATTTGGTTGTTAGAACATCCATTTTGGCTTTTCATTGTGGGGATTGAGCCGAATGTATGGGTTATTGGGGTTCTAAAGGGGGATTTACGGACTTTGAGAGGGGGTTTTAAGAGGTGTTTTGAGGGTTATTTTAGTTATAGGGCCGAGTCCCCTGCCTGCCCCCCTACCGACAAAAAGCAGCAGCTGTAAAACCTATAGTGACTTTATTATGCCAAATCGGATTTTTCATTGCCGCAATGTTCACAAAACGGCAAAAGAGAATGGCGAATGTCACTGCATTTAATATAATTTTTATGCCTGGCTTTGTTTTTCTATCTCGCTGAGGTATGCGAGTGTCCGTTCGAGCTTGTCACTTAGGTGTTTTAACTTAAGCATCGTCTTTACGCGGGTCAGCAGTTCGAGCTTGTTCACGGGCTTGCTGAGGAAATCGTCCGTGCCAGAGTCAATCCCACGTTCAATATCGCCGAATTCATTCAGGGCGGTAACCATGATGACGGGAATATCGGTGGTTTTTGGGTCGTTTTTTAGTCTCCTGCATACCTCGAAGCCGCTCATTTTGGGCATCATGACATCGAGCAGAATCAAATCCGGTGGGTCGCCGGCTATAATCCCCAGCGCTTCGGGGCCGTCGTTTGCGGGAATTGTGACACAATCCATGTCCTCAAGATATGCCTGCAATAACTCAAGGTTCTGTTGATTGTCGTCGACAACCAGTATTACCGGGGTTCTTTCGTGGGCTTCTACTTCCTTGGCACTCATAAAAAATTACTCCTATCAGTTCTATTATCGGGAGATTCCCAGAGCCTTTAGAATCGCCGTGCAAAACGCCGGTAAGTCATCCGGCTTGCGGGAGGTTATCAGATTGCCGTCGACGACACATTCTTCGTCCACATACTCTGCGCCGGCGTTTATTATATCGTCTTTAATGGCCATAAAACACGTAGCTTTTTTCCCTTTGTAAATTTTGGTACTGCAGAGAAGCCATCCACCGTGACATATGGCCGCGATGACCTTGCCTGTATTTACCATATCATTGGCAAAGTTTATAACCGCCCTGCTTCTTCGCATATAATCGGGGGCATAGCCTCCCGGGACAATCAGACAGTCATAATCGCCGGCGACGACATCTTTTGCGGCGACATCCGAAACACAGGGATAACCTTCCTTCGAGGGATATTGTTTTTTCGCTTCGGCGGCGACAATGTCCACCTCGAGACCAGCTTCAATAAGGCGGTAGTAAGGGTACCAGACCTCAAGAACCTGATACATTTGGTCAACCAAGACAGCGGCTTTTTTTGCAGCCATTCTTGATTTCTCCTTTTTTTTGTTCGGTTAAAGCCAAAAGTCGATACGAGAAGTATCGACTTACCGTATAAATCGTAAGCTGCAACCAACACTCAAGTCAAACAAAAAAATCCTGTCCACAGTCAAGGCTGATTATTGCGGCTTGCGGCAAAGCCGCTATAATGGCGGGCAATTTCGTTAAATGCGATAATGTGAAAACCGTGATAAATGCCTGATTTCTAAGGAGAAACACAATGCAAACCACTAAATCCCCATTCTCAGTCACAATTGGTCTTTTGGTCATGCTATTGACGGCGGGCCAAGCATTAGCGGCAAACGACTGGGAAAATCCGGAGATGATAGGCCGAAATAAAGAGGCTGCACACTGCACCTTGATGCCTTATGCGGACACTGAAACAGCCTTGCAGGTCACGAAGGAGGCATCGCCCTTTTATAAATCTCTTGACGGGACATGGAAATTTAACTGGGTGAGAAAACCAGCCGACAGGCCGAAAGAGTTTTATAAACTCGATTACGATGTCACGGGGTGGAAGGAAATACCGGTCCCAAGTAACTGGCAGATGCACGGGTATGGTATTCCAATTTACACAAACGCCAAACATCCCTTCGAGGCAAACCCCCCGTACATACCGCATGAGTACAACCCGGTAGGTTCGTATCGAAGAGAATTTGCCGTGCCGGACAACTGGAACGGACGGCAGGTAATTATTCACTTCGACGGAGTCAAGAGCGCGTTTTATCTATGGGTGAACGGTGAAGAAGTCGGTTACAGCCAGGACAGTATGACGGCAGCGGAGTTCAACATTACAAAGTATCTCCGCCAAGGCGAAAATGTTCTGGCGGTCGAGGTTTACCGGTGGTCTGACGGCAGTTACATCGAGGACCAGGACATGTGGCGGCTCAGTGGTATTTACCGCAATGTATATTTGTACTCGACGCCGGCGGTGCACATTGAGGACTTTTTCGTTCGGACGGATTTGGACGATGATTACAGGGACGCAACTTTAATGATTCGCCCACGAATAAAAACGTTCGTTAAGACGGACCTTAAGGGCTGGACGCTGGAGGCGCAGCTTTATGATTGTAAGGATAAGACGGTTCTTTCGGAAGCACTCACAAAAGATGTCCTTTCAATCGTTAATGAAAGATATCCGCAAAGAGACACTGTAAAATTTGGAATGCTCGAGGGAAAGGTTGCGAATCCCAGGAAATGGTCTGCCGAGCAGCCCAACCTTTATACGCTGGTACTTACACTGAAGGACGGCAACGGCGCCATCGTCGAGGCGGAGAGCTGTAAAGTAGGCTTCAGGGAGGTCGAAATCAAAGAGGGACAGCTGCTGGTTAACGGGCGGGCGATTCGGTTTTTCGGCGTGAACCGTCACGAACACGACCCCGACGACGGGCGGGCCGTGAAGCTGGAGCGGATGATAGAGGACATCAAGCTGCTGAAACAGAATAACATTAATGCGGTCCGTACGAGCCACTATCCGGACGACCCTAAGTGGTATGAGCTGTGTGACAAGTACGGCATTTATCTGATTGACGAGGCGAACCTGGAATCACACGAACTGCGCGGGTACCTGTCAAATGTTGCTACATGGCACAGTGCTTTTGTGGAACGTGCCATCAGGATGGTGGAGCGTGACAAGAACCATCCATCGGTGATTATGTGGTCGCTGGGAAATGAGACGGGGAGCGGTCCCAATCATGCGGCGATGGCCGGGTGGATACATGATTACGACCCGACCCGCCCAATCCATTATGAAGGTGCTCAGGGCGACCCGACCGACCCGTATTATGTTGATGTAATCAGCCGGATGTACGCGAAGATACCGGAGATAATAAGACTGGGAACTTTGGAAGTTGACAACCGCCCGATGGTATTGTGTGAATATTCTCATGCGATGGGCAATTCGGTAGGGAACTTAAAGGAGTACTGGGACGCGATTCGTACGCACAAGCGGCTAATAGGCGGTTTTATCTGGGACTGGGTTGACCAGGGGCTTAGGAAGATTTCGAAAAACGGCAAGGAATTCTGGGCGTACGGCGGGGACTACGGTGACAAGCCAAACGACGGCAACTTCTGTTGTAACGGTCTTGTCCAGCCTGACCGAAAGCCAAATCCCTCGCTGTATGAAGTGAAGAAGGTTTACCAGAGAATCCACGTTCAGCCGGCGGACCTGACAGATGGTAAGGTCAAGGTCTTTAATGAATATGATTTTCTGGACCTTGGCTTTGTTGAGGTCTCATGGGAACTGGCCGAAGACGGTGAAGTTATACAGAAGGGCAAACTGCCGAAGATGTCACTTGGGCCGAAACAGGAACAAATTCTTACAGTACCATTTGAAAAACCACAGTTAAAGGCGGGTGCCGAATACTGGCTCAAGGTTACTTTTACACTGGCAGAAGAGGCGCTCTGGGCCGAACGCGGCCACGTTGTAGCGTGGGACCAATTGCAGATTCCATTTGCCAGCCCCCCTGCTCGGCATGCAGAGACCAAAAGCATGGGGGCATTGGAGCTTAAAGAGTCGAACAAAAACATTAAAGTCAAAGGCGACAATTTCGTCCTGACGATCGGCAAGCAAAGCGGCGCGATTGAATCATTCAAATTCGAAGGTACCGAACTTGCAGCTTCGCCGCTTGTTCCGAACTTTTGGCGGGTGCCGATTGATAATGATAACGGCAACGGCATGCCGAAACGACTGGGAGTATGGAAAAATGCCGGCCAGGACCGAACCATCAACAGTGTCGAGGCTGAAAAGCTCAGTTCAAATGTTATTAGAATTGTCGCTAAAGCAACGCTGCCCGCGGGCAACTGTGATTACACGACGATATACACTGTGTATGGCAGTGGTGATGTTATTGTGGAGTCTCAAATAAAAAAGCTGGAGAATGTCGAACTGCCCAAGCTGCCGCGTTTCGGGATGCAGATGGCGATACCGGGCAAGTTCAGCGAAATTAGCTGGTACGGTCGTGGGCCGCACGAAACCTACTGGGACCGCAAAACAGGTGC
>Ga0114923_10002875_pt1 | contig 11636 bp, 10 predicted proteins | sample SumtaG_FD_89578 | JGI IMG/M metagenome (GOLD analysis project Ga0114923, IMG submission 89578) | Deep subsurface microbial communities from Indian Ocean to uncover new lineages of life (NeLLi) - Sumatra_00157 metaG | ecosystem: Environmental > Aquatic > Marine > Oceanic > Sediment | place: near... | reverse complement strand
TCCAGAATTGTGATCAAAGCTCATGTTCACAACATCTGTAAAGTTTTTAAATGCTCCATTATCATTCACCCATTTACGAGCTCCAAAAACAGCAGTGCATTCTTTGCCTGATTCAGTTTCCTGACAAGTCTCATAAGAGCTTTCTGAAGTAATTCTGTAAGTGTATTCTTCTACAACAGGATCAACAACATAGTCAATCTCAGCTTCTCCTAAAATTTTTAAATCAAAAACATCATGGCTTCCATTTAAATTAGTCAAATAAACCTTATACCAATCTTCAGAAGAAATATTCTCAAATTTAGCTATTAATGTATTATTATCTTTAGTGTAAACCTCGATTTCAGCAGAATTATTTCCAGAACTTCTTGCATAAATAGTTATATCTTTTCCTGTTGTTAAAGGCCTCTCAAATGTAACTCTTACATACTCGCTATTATTTATCTGTTCAGACCATATATCATCTTTTTTCCTAACCTGCTCATAAATATCAGCTATAAAGCTTCTGTTAGAATCTAAATGCAGTGCTTTAGTTATTTCTATTATAAGATCATAAGTTTGATTGCTTAAATAAGGAACAACCCATTCAATATAATTAACCAGGTTGTTGTCATTTGTATCATACTTCTCAATCTCAACCTTTTGCCTAGTACCATTAACATGCCAATAAAGACTAACTTTATCACCTGGAACCTCTGTTACCAGCATACTATATGCTAAAACATCTTTATAATGAATGTCAGAACTTATAACTATCCTCTTCATCTGTTTACTAATTTCTTCTTCAGTAGATGCAGGACCTTCTGTATAATACTCGACCTCAACCTCTTCAACAATATCTTCAATAATTACAGAAGTTATATTTGTTTCATTCTCGACAGACTCAGCAATAGTATAACTAGTAATATCTATGTTAAACAACCATTCAGTAAACCCTGTCAATAATCCTTTCTCCTTATAAGCTGCAGCATAGCCAGTTAATCTATTCTTTTCATTTTCTAACTTAAGTAATTCTTTATTAATAGAAGAAATAGCTTGTTTATTTGTTGGATCTTTTTCAATTATCTCTTCTTTTTTCCTCATAAACCTATTCTTAATCTTCTTAATCTGTGCAATTCTTTTCTCAGCTCTATATGTAGAAGCATTTTTTATAATACCATTATCATTAATCTTAAGCTTATCTTCACTTATTATCCTATCTTCTTTAATGTCTCTTACAGTTATATTCAGAGCATGGGAAGGAATGTTAACACTCAGATTAATAACCCCAGCAGAAACATTTACAATTTTAACCCATCTTACAGGTTTATTAATGACAATAGTGGGTTTAATTAATTCTTCACTGATATTAACTTCTTCAATGCTTAATGGCTTCTCTATAACCCTAACACTAAACAAATTAGAGTTAACATTATAATAACCATCAAAAGCTGTAAAGAAGATATACCTTCTGCCTGTAAAATTATAAGCAGGAGTTAAGGCAGCAATTGAATCTTTAATTATTACACTTATATTATCTACTTCATAAGCTCCATAAGTTAATTTATCATTATCTTTATCATTGAAGTAATTAGATAAGTTAATTATTTTATCTTCATTTTTATATATTGTAATATTCTCAAATTCTTTGATTAATTCAGGAACATTTTCACTAACATTAATCTCCTTTTCAATCAAATACCTGATATCATCAATCGTTAAACTGCCATTCTCTACAACAAATAATAATTTATATTCAGTAGCATTAAAGCCCGGCAATAAACAAGTATCTATACATACATCCTTAAAGCTAATAACCTCACAAAATTCAGCATCCAATTCAGCTATGCCAGAATAAACAATATCTGAATATGGATCTTTTACATCTACTGAATAATCAGCATATATAAGCTGTGCTCTAACCTTATTTTTCAACCCAGAATCATACCTTCCATAGCTTAAATAGAAGCTGCTATTCCAGTACTCAAAGCTTTCTAAGTCAATCAAAGCACAACAATCTTCTGCACCATAACACATACTCAAACTATTAACATCCCATTTGGTACAAACCTTATTATAATCAACACCCCAATTAAACCTGCCATCAACATCAAATTCAAACACATCACCTATTGCTCTAGCACCACCACCCTCTATTCTTGCTATTATTGACTTATTCCCCCCACCATATACCGGCTCACTTTCGTCGGTATAACTATAGTTAGATCCGTTACAAACCCCTACTCCAATAAATTTATCAATATCTCCTTCATTCAACATTGAATTATTAAATATTAGATAAAATTCATTATCATGCTGCAGATAGACATCAGCATAACTATCTTTGCTTATGCTTCCATCTAATCTGACAGATTTTAATCTACCATAATTACCAATAAACCAAGTATAATTATAGTTACTGTCAATAACCAAATCAACAATATCCATATAGCTGAATTCTCTGTTAAAGCTCACAAATCCTGTTTTTGTAGCTTGTATGAAAAACAGATTTAAACTAAACAGAAGAATTATAAATGCTGCAGTAAAGAATCTAGCAAAATTCACTTGCCTATTATAAGTTTTTATTAAAGAACTTACAAACACCCCCTTATAGCCATATTTAATTAAAGCAACCCTAATAGCGTCAATAGAATAACCCTTAGACAGATTTTCTTTTATGTAACTGTGTAAATAAGATATTGCTTTGGAGTCTAAACTAGAAATATCAAACTCTTTTTCTCTAAAATCCCCTTTTTTCCTTAACATTTTACTTACATTGTAAGTATATTTGTTCTTCTATCTAATCAAATACTTACAATGTAAGTATTACATATATAAATTTTTCTATTTAGAACCAGATTTTACTTACAATGTAAGTTATACTATAAATATTTTTCTATTTTTTTAGAGGACATACTTACAATGTAAGTATAAACAAAAAAGAACTTTCCAAACAATAATCTATCCTCGTAAACAAGCACACAAAATTCAAGCTGCTTTCCAAAAAGTTTTAGAAATCTTTGATTTCTAAACCGTTTGGAAAACTTCGTTTTCCAAAAGTTTATTAATCAGAAAAACCATTTTAAGCATTAAAATTTATTTTTTATGCATTTTCTATACGTAATCGTAGAAAAATTTATTAACTTAGAGTGATACCCTTTTCTTAGGGGTTGAAAATTCAAGCTGCAATTACATTCTTAGGCACAGGACAGGGTTCTTTTGTAGTAGGAAGAAATATACTTTCTTCAGGCGGCATTATCATCCAGGTTGATGAAAACCAGTTTCATATTGATCCTGGCCCTAATGCTTTAAAAAATACAGCGCAATATGGAATTAATACAAGGGCAAACACCGCATTACTGGTATCACACGCCCATCTAAATCATTTTAATGATATAAATGCAGTTATCGACGCTATGACTTATTCAGGATTTGATAAAAAAGGTGTTTTAATTGCAAATAAAACAGTTGTTAACGGCAATGAAAACTATAAAGCACCTTTAATGCCTTACTATAGAGATTTCCTAGAACGCTTTATTGTATTAGAAGCAGGACAAAGAGTAGGGATAAATGAAATAGAAATACTAGCATTAAAAACAAAACATTCTGAACAGGCAATAGGCTTCAAATTCTTCACACCCTACTTTACTCTTTCCTATTCTTCAGACACGAAATACTTCCCAGAATTGATTGAAGAATACAAAAATTCTAATATATTGATTTTGAATGTTCCTCACCTAAAAAAAGAAGAGGCAAAGGATAATTTATGTATAGAAGATGCAATAAAGATAATAAAAGAAGTAAATCCGAGATTGGCAATAATACAGCATTTTGGAATAGAAATGGTAAAAGCAGATCCTTTATATCAAATAAGGGAAATACAAAAATCAACTGGCATACAGACAATAGCTGCAAAGGATGGAATGGTTATAAACCCTCTATCCTATTCTGTTGACCAGGGTCAAAGGACATTGCAATTTCCAGTTAAGGAGAAAAAGATAGAGATAACAGAAGAGCCAAAACAAGAAACACAGATTACACAAAAAACAGAAGAAATTACTGAAGAATCACCCCCCATCCAAGAAGAAACAAAACAACCAAAAGAAAACATATTAGAAAGCAATGAAGTATTGAAAGATATTCTCAGAGATAATTCTTAATATTTTTAAACCGAAAGATTTATATAAATACCCAAGTTTACTATAAACAGATAAAGCCAATTTAGTCTTTTTAGGTTATAATAAAAATGAATGAAAAAGAATTAAAAAATGTATTCATACAGAACCTAGAAGGGGCAAAGAGCGAAGAAAAACAGAAAAGATATCTAACAGCAGTAGAGCTTTACTATAAGGCATTAGTTAATCTGTGTGACATACTAATTTTAAGAGAAAGAGGAGATATACCAGACTACCATAAACTTAGAGACGAGATTCTAGAAGAGCTGAATCATGATATAAACAAGATGAGAAAGGAATTTCATATTAGATATAGGGAGGCTTACTATAAATTGGATTTTACTATCCAAGATACAAAAAGGATAAAAAATGCCATCAAAACAATTGTCCGGATTAAGACCCTTAATAATGGAATTAAGGAAGTTATTAAGGACCTATAAGGAGATAGATGACTTCATTATTTTTGGCTCTGCTGTTAAAGATAAGCTAGAGCCGAGAGATATAGACGTAGCAATAATTACAGAACATAAAAAAACAGGTCCTATAGGAGAAATTGGCTTGAAGTTAGATAAATTTGGAAAGATAGATATAGAAATTCTTAATCCTAAGGAGATATACACACTTAAACATGATCTTTACTATAAAGTTATGTTTTCTGGCTTTTCAATTAAGGAAAATCAATTTTTATCTAAATTAGGGGGTATAAAGCCCATGAGCCTCTATACTTATAATCTGAAAGGGATGGAACAAACCGAAAAGGCGCAGTTCAATAAAGGCTTAAGGAATGTTCTTAAAGAAACTAATGGCAAACATATAGGAAGGGGAGCTTTGTTGATACCTGAAAACAAAACAGGAAATTTTGAGGATTTTTTAAGGCGCTGGAATAGGTTAACTAAAACAAAGAAAAGCGACCTTATCTTGTTTTAATGAATTAAATAAACAACAAAATACCCCAAAAAACACCCGGCTGTTAAAAAAGGCATTGCAGGGTAAAACTTATCTTTTTTTCCTTTTAAAAATAATAATAGTAAAGCAATACTGACAAATAATGGAATTATCAAAGTTTTTAAAAATCCAACTAAAATAGTATTTTCTAACATCAAACCTTTCATTACAACTCCTGCAAACATCAAAGGAAATCCTATATCTCCGCCACCTAAAATAGCTGTTTTTACTATCTTCTTTACCTTAACACCTTTTTTAATACCCTTCTGTTCTTTCTCTCTTTTGTAAGGAAGAAGCAATCCAGCAAAAACCTTTGCTTTTGTCTGAAATTTTGCCATAGTTACCATATGCTTTATCTTAAATACTGCAATAAAGTCATATACAGAAATTAGGATTAATAATATAACAACAGCAAACAAATTCATTATCGGAACAAATATAGCCGCTAAGCCGCCATAAACAAAAACCTCTGTTATATTATGTATTATTATATTTGGTTTGAATATTTTATATCCAGCAAGAATTAAGCTTAAAAATAAAGCTAAATAATGATTAATAAAAGCAGAAAAAGCAATTGATAAGCATAAAACAACAGCTATAAAAAACCAGATCTTCCATAATAAGGTTTTTTTAAATTTAATTAATAATAAAACAAGAATGGTTCCAATTAATACTGCAGTAATAATAAAGATAAAAGAGCTTCTCTGCTCAACAGGAGGCCTTTCAATATCATATGGCAGCTTTATAAATATTACTTCTCCTGTTTCTTCTGTTGCTTTACGATCTATATAAGCATTGGTTATTGCTAGGCCAATTATTTGGGATGTGAAGAAAAGAAAGATTAGGGTTAAGGTAACTTTTAGGGTGTGCTTCATATTTTAATTATAAAAGGGCTGGTATATAAAGTTAATCAAAAACAATGAGATGTTAACTAAACGTCAACAAGGTAACAGACTTATTATACCAATTATTGACATAGTTTTAGTAACCTTTATAAATAAACATGTTTTAACTCTTGACTAGTATTGAGGTGAAACATGGATACAATCCTATATATTGATGCCAACGTATACATCAACTATTTTAAATGGGAATATGATCGCTGGAGGTGCCTTGGAGAAATGGCTCTGAGTGTTTTCAATAGGATACTCGATGGAGAATTTAAACTAGTAATATCAGATCACCTGTTATCTGAATTAAAGAAACATGTTGATGAAAAAATTATTGATGAATTTCTACAGGAATTTAAAGATAAAAAACTGATTATTGAAATAAATAAAACCCAAGAAGATATTGATGAAGCAAAACAAATATCTAGGCATTATCATGATCCCCTTCATGCAATACTCGCACGTAAAGCTAAAGCCCAATACCTTATCACAAGAGACCTACTAGGTTATCCCCTTCCTTGCACTGAGTTTATAGAAATTCTATATCCTGAGTCACTTCCTTAGTTCTTTTGGATTCCAGCAAACTTAGCTATTGCTGGATGAGGTTTAATTTCCTCTTTAGGTACATAAGTGTTTAATTTGTCAAGAGCAAGTTCGGTATCATTAATAGTATCAAAAAGAACTGATCCCAAGCGTTTCCTTACAATGTTCTGATGTATGTATCTCTCCATATCTTTAAAGAATATCAAACAAGTCATCAATTTCCAAACACAAACAAAAGTATCTAAGATTTCAGACCTTATCTCATTAACCTCCTCAACTTTCCTTCGAAGAACTATCTGGCTCGTAATGGATATAAACACCTCTAAATGGGCAAAAATTTGATTCTGAATTTCTTCTGAGTAATCCCTAATGTCTTGTGAGTAACTTATCATCATTTTATTTAGATTCATAATCAATATAGATTTATTGACCTCAGAGATTCCTTGATTTAAGGTTTGAGTAATTAATATTTTCAGTTGATATGTTTTTCTTTCAAACCTGTTGTATATTTCATTAATTAAGCTTAAGGATTTTCCATATCTAGATAGATCTTTGACTACAGGTTCAGCTACTTCTTCGACTTCAGAGCTTTTGCCTGGATAGAATTTTACTTCATCTTCAACATATCTAAGAAGGCACATTGGCCCATACCTATACCAACCGTGGGGAATATCAATTGGTTTTCCCTTAATCATTTCAACTACAGTCTTCTGCAACTGAGTATTACTAGGAAGGTAACCTGTTTTCTCCATCCATTTTTTCTGAGCACAACTAAAATATAAAAGTGTGTTGGCCTTTTGTTTTGCTGTGATAGGAAGTCCAAACCATGTATGACTATTAAGCTCTATAAAAGGTAGCTTAAACTCGTAAGTAGTCTTTTTTTCTCCAGCCTTATTAGACCCACAAAGGCCAAGAGAGATTAGAACATTAAGATTATTTTTTACTGTATCCCAATTAGAGCCTAGCTTCCCTGCAATTTCATACGCAGTCATAGGTTGAGATTTAATTTGTTTTAGAATTTTAGATAACAAAGACTCCCTTGTTTTTTTTGTCATTATTACTAAGAAAGTATAAGTTATATAAATAATTTGTGTACTGGCCTAAAGTAGTCAAGATTTTTATATAGTATTCTTATAAACTATGGATTATTGACATACTTTAGAAAGATTTATAAAGGATTATGGATTAACTAGGGTGTATGAAGCTAAAAAATGAACTTGCATGGTCAGTATCTAGAATTAACTTATTTAGAGAATGTAAAAGGAAATATTATTACCGTTATTATGGGTCATGGGGTGCATGGGAACCTGAAGCAACTGATGAACAAAAAGAGCTATACCTCCTAAAAAATCTTACAACATTGGACATAGCAACAGGCAATAAAGTACACAAAATAATTACCCAAATACTTAGATCTTCATCACAAGGAAAAAAATTTTCTACAAAGGGATTTTGTGCTTTGTTTGAGAAGAATTTTGGGTATTTTATAAAAAATTCAGAGAGTTTATTACACAGGAAGTTTCCAAAAATAGGTGGATTAATAAGGCACGAATACTCCATCCCTATACCACAGGAAGATATTGATGAGTCTATTAAGCAAGGTAAGTTATGCATTGAAAATTTTATCCTTTCAGATTTACTTAAGGAAATAAAGTCTGTAAAGATAGACAATTGGTTTTTTTGTCGAGATTTTAATTTTTTTAGCATGGATAGTATAAAGGTTTGGGCGATTTTTGATTTTGCTTTTAAAAATAATGATATTCTAAAGATAGTTGATTTCAAGACAGGGAAGAGCAGAGATTCAAAGAAAGATGTTCAGTCACTTAATTATGCACTTTATTTCTCTAAGATCCACAATATTCCTCTTGAAAAAATCGAGTTTCTATACCATCACTTATATCCTAATAAGATAGACTCTTTCAAATTTACATCTGAAGATATTCAATCAATTAAAAGTACAATTAAGAAAGAATATGGGGAGATGAAATCATTACTTACGAACAAAGAGCTAAACATTGCAACATTAGATGATTTTCCAAAGACAAAGGAAATCAATAAATGTAATTACTGCCAGTTTAGAAGGTATTGTGAAAAAAAAGAAGGGGGTGTTGTATAAAATGGTTGAAGATAAAAAACAAACTTCAAAAGAAGAAATAAAAGAAAAAAGCACAACTGAATTAAAACAAGAAGTTGTCAAGTTAATAAAAGAAACCGGAAAAATAAAAAAGAGTGGGAAGGTTGGATTTAAAGGAATAACTATTATTCCAAACGAACAAGAATTATATTTTGCTGGAAAGCTTAATATGCGCAATGTTTATAGTTCGCCTGTTGCTGTTAGAAACAGAAAAGTCAAGGCAGGAGAGTTATTGACATTTGCAAACCAAGGACAAGTTGAAAGAACAGCTTTTGAAGCAATAATTCAAGCATATCCTAACCATAAGTTCATGTATCATCCCCAATTTAGAGAGGGTACTGTATTAAATGCTGGACATTTACAGACAATAGACGACGCCCAAGATACTGAAAAGAGTCCATACTTCTTGATATACCAAGAGTCTGCTGACAATCCTATATTGCATTTTATTAATCGTTTAATAACAGCAAGTAACAGGTTCTCTCATAAGATACTTGTTCCTGTATTAGACCCTGCTACTAAAGACCTGATTGAACTTCGTAGAAAAGCTCTTGCAATTGCTTTATTAGGTTACCAGTCTGTAGCTGTCTTGTACAGAAATCCAAATAATTGTTTAGATGGGTGGTCAGTAATCCAGTCTATTCTATCTGAGGCCAATATAGAAACCTTTTGTATAAGTATATATTTCAGATGGACAACAGACAAAAAAATAAATCCTGGAAATGTAGAAAGGATTTCTAATCTGTGTTCTCCTTTGATTTTTGGATGTTTGGGAGTTGCACATTATATGCCTTGGTCTGGCGGACCAGTAGCAGACACTTTACTAGAGAATAATATGTTTTATGAAGTTACAGGTGTAGCAAGTGCTGGAAGAGTCAGATATAATAGGCAGAACAGAGTTAATGTTTACAATAACATAAGAGCCTCAGGCAGGTATCATTTCTGCAGGGTTGACGCCATTATCCAAGCACAAGCAATAATGTCAGCAATACCTCAAATAACACCAGCAAATTTACCTGCCATCAGTACAAGGGTAGATGGTGTTGGCTATTTTGCGAATAAATGGGGATTGATTTAATAATGGGGATTCAAATAGATTTTCAATCCATTTTTTTCTTAATTCTTTATTTTTTCTTCTTGCTTTGATTAAATGCTCACAAAACCATCTTCCACCACCAGAATCATACCATCCCTTATTACATTTATGATTGGGGTGTTTTTTTCTATAAAGCCCATCTTCATATTCTGTTGTTAATATTAGAAAATCAGTTTGTATTCTCCAATTTGTCTTTTCTTCTTGACTAACCACTATAAATCACCACATAAGCTTTAAAACCTTTATTAAGAAATTCTTTTTTACAATCAATTTTAGCTCCATTACCAAAAGAAGTAATATCTGTTTTGTAAAATGCTTTCACTCTCTTGTCCTCTAATTCTATTTTCTTTGCATTTGTTATTTTTATCGTCATTAAGTATATACATATATATACAAACTTTATAAAGATTTGTGTATTGTAGAATATAATAATAAATTAATTGGGGGCCAACCTAATCAACCCCAACCCTCGTCTGACCTAAATCCATCCTTAAATTTGCTAATTCACAAGGCACTTTTCCAGCTGTTATGTGGGCTTCAATAAAGTTATGTTGTAGAACAATCCCACAAAACAAAAACCCTTAAATATCCCAGTAACATCATAAAACCTGCAATAAAAAATGAAAAGTGATTGTCGGTGGCTCGGAAAAAGAAAGATTTAAGCTTTATCTAGTTAGAACTCGATTGTTTAGCCTTATTTCTAAAAAACAAGCCTTAAAACACAATAAAAAGCTATTTAGAGCTCTAAACAGCCTTATTCACTTTTCACTCCCCCTAACTAAAGAAAAAAGTTTATATAATACCGTCTTTACCAAAAACTTAGAAACAGGGGGTGTTACATAGTGGAACAATATCTAGATAAGATAAAGAAAGCGACATTAGGCCAGATTATACCTGTTTACAAAGTAATAGAAAGCCCTATAAACTCTATAGAGCTTTTCGCAAAACTTTCAGATTATGGAAGGAAAAAACACTCTATATTGCTGGAATCAGCAGATATTGTGCCTAAATACGGCGAATTAAGCATAGGAAGCGTTTCTCCATGTTTAAAGGTAACGGGCTTTAAGGAAGATTTTGAAATTAAAGCATTAAATCCATTAGGAAAAAAGATATTAAGGTTAATAAAAAAAGACCTAAACTTTTGTGATAAACTAACCTATAAACAAGACTCAATAAAAGGAAAACTAATACCGAAAAGAAAAGATGTTTCAGAAGATGAAAGGTTAAATCTAAAAACCCATATTGATATTATAAGAACAATAGCTTTCAAATTCAAGCCAACAGAAAAGCCATTCATCCCTTATTGCGGTTTATTCGGAGCTATCTCTTATGATTTTATTGATCAATTCGAAGATTTGCCTGAAAACAAAGAAGATACCCTAAAAAATCCTGACTATGAATTATATTTTTTAGATAACTTATTCTTAACAGATCATAAAAAAGGCAGGACTTACTTAATAGCAAATGCATTAATTACAGATAATAAAAGAAATGAAATATACAAAGAATGCGTCAAAAAAATAGCAGCTTATGAAAAGGCATTAACAAAAAAATTACCAAAGCAGCATAAGTTTAAGTCTAAAAAACAAATAATAGAAACAGATACAAAAAAAGAAGAATATATGGAAATTGTTAATATTATGAAAACCCATATCCTACATGGAGATATCTTCCAGGTTGTTCCTTCCAGAACTATAATTGCAGACTATAATGCAGAGCCTCTTGATATATATCAAAAATTAAGAGAATTAAATCCGTCACCATATATGTTCTATATAAATCAAACAAATGGCATACTATTAGGGGCATCTCCCGAGATGTCTTTAAGGGTTCAGGGGGATGATAAAAAGATAGTAGAAATAAGGCCTATAGCAGGC
>Ga0114923_10002874_pt1 | contig 11637 bp, 7 predicted proteins | sample SumtaG_FD_89578 | JGI IMG/M metagenome (GOLD analysis project Ga0114923, IMG submission 89578) | Deep subsurface microbial communities from Indian Ocean to uncover new lineages of life (NeLLi) - Sumatra_00157 metaG | ecosystem: Environmental > Aquatic > Marine > Oceanic > Sediment | place: near... | reverse complement strand
GCCAGGTAACTCTTGCCAGTCTTGCAGACAGAAAGTTATTACTAAGGATTGGGAGTTAAATAACTTTCTCAAATGCGAGTGAAATATTAGCCTGATTCAGTTGGATCATGGGTAAGTTATTAAATCCTTAGTCCTAAACCAACCTTAAGGGGATACGGCAGGGGATTTGAAATCGTAGATACCGTCATCGGTGCGCCAGCGGCTTCCACACCCACCACAGACCAAAGCCGTATCTTGCGGAGACAGGTCGACGCTGCGACACAACGGACAACAGAAGAGTCCGTTGGGCGAACCAGATGGTGGTTTCTGAGATCGAGCGCGAATAAAGACGCTAGGGGTAAGTTGCCACCGTTCGCCGGTAGGCTGAGCCAATCCATCCAGGGTCGCCAGCCAACGAGCGGGAACCAACTTTTTGAGCAAGGGGATACGGAAGTGGGATACGGTACGTACTCTATTCGTCTGGAAACCAGCGATGTCCAATTGCTGGCGCACCCACCGGGGATGAAAATCAAAGTTGAGGTCTACGAACTCAACCGGCTGTAAATCGAAGGGGTTCCACGTCTGACGGTGTAAGAGCCATCGACCAATGGATTTGAGGTGCTGTTTGCTCGCGTGCTCCATAATGAGCGCGCTCCCCGAATGTGCCACACGTTGTAGCTCAGCCAGTGCGCCGGGCACGTTGGCCAAGTGATGCATCACGCGTACCAGCGTGAGAGTGTCGAACACATCATCCACAAATGGCAGATGGTATACATCACCGACGACAAAGATGTATCGGTCGGAAAAAGATAAATAACGCTGAGCCTCTTCCAATTGCGAACGCGCGTAGTCAAGCAGTACCACGCGCTGATAGCCACTATATAGGTCAGCCAGCCTACCGTAGCCGGCGCCAATTTCGATCAGGATATTGCCTTTTGGCGGGAGCAGGGCACCCAGGGGAATTCGTTCTGCCAGGTCCTCGTATTCGCGGCCCTGTCCTTCCCAAAAGTCATACCGGTATCTACTACCTTCATAGTCACATATATCCGCCAACCGTCGTTCCTCAATGTTTCACGTGAAACATCACGTTAATTGCTTGTGCCGATACATGGCGACCCGCTCGCGCAGCGCCGCAGGGTCGCACACCGTTAACCGGTCACCATCGCGTGCCAGGATGCCACCCAGCACATAAAAGTCCAAAATGCGCTGGACTATTTCGGGAGGTGCTACGGTCAACCCTGCCAACTGTGGTATAGTAATAGGAACTCCTATCTGTATGCCATCGTCGCGGGACACCCCGTGTCGCTCCATCAGTTCCAGCACCCGACTGGCCACACGCCCATTCACGCTAAGGAAAGCCAGATCCTCAGCATATCCCGTTGTGTAACGTAGTCGTAGTACAAGTCCCCGCAGCAGGCTGATCGCAATCTCCGGGTGGTCGCCCAGAATGGCAATTAGATCCTGGCTTCGCAAAACCATCGCATCGATTGGCTCAACTGCCTCGGCGCTGGCCGAACGTGGCTCACCATCTATGATGGAGAACTCACCGAAGAATTCACCTGTTTCATATACATTCAGAGTCAATTCCTGGCCGCTCTCGTCCTGGCTAAAGATCCGAACACGTCCAGAGCGAATGATAAACATAGCATCGCCCCGCTCGCCTTGCTCGAAAATCACTTCACCGGACCTAAAGGATTGCTGTTTCAGCCGGCTTGCAATCACGGCCAATTCATAAGGTGACAATTTTGAAAAAAGAGTTATCGGCGAAAGAAACGAGACCTCGTTTGGCAAAAAACGCTCCTTAAACACCTGCCGCTGGCATGGCGTAGGTTATGCTCTCTCGAAAAGAACAAATCAGAAATAAAGACCTAAAGGTCTGTGTGTTCACCACAAGCATCAACTGCCTGGTCACTCCGCCTCCATTATACGGGAGATCGACCAAAGAGACAACCTGACGGATACGCAGGATAGAACCTAACGAAATGCTGGAAGCTGGGCAACTGGGAAATCCTTATGTTAAGTAAACACAGTTCGCTAGTTGGCTTTTACACGCTAACAGGTAAATAGAATGCTAAAAAAACAAACCTGGATGAGGTGTCATTAAGCCTCTATCTATGGCGAAAGCGTCTATTTGGATTTCGAGTACCCCGAAAGGGCAAACATAAGCCCCACGGACGCCAATAAAGAAACCAAAGTTAAACCAAGGAAACACAGTTTGCCTAATCCTTTGGGTAAAAAAGGCTTTTTGTTGTCAGTTGTTATTTTATAAAGTTATCCATATGATCATGTTTATCTTTATCTTATGGTAGTTGTAGTAATAGGGGCTGTGGATATGTTGATTTTAACACTCGGGGACACTCAGCCTACTATCTGTTGGGGAGGTGGCTAGGGGCCCTACTAGCTATCGGGGGAGACTTGGTCACTGGGTTGTTGAGAAGCTGTGGATGAGTTATGATGGTCGGATTTCTTTTATTTATCGCCTCATCTTGGTGGACTCAATGCCGAACAAAATGTGGGACCTTCATTGGGGGCACCCCCTATATGTAGGGGGTGCCGAGCTGAAGAGGTTGGGGTCAAAGCGGGGAGTTATCCACAGAACCGGGTGGTTATCCACAAAATACAGGGAGTTATCCACAAAACGCAGGACCAATCTCCTACTTTCTCCTTTTCACTGCGGTCGTTCCAGAAAAATAGTTGTCCTAAGTTTCATTGATTTTACCGTCATACTCGTTATTTTTGGGATGATTTGAATTCTGGAACTTCATTCACCGTTGGAGAGTGCTTATCCTTTCGGGGGATGGAGGGTCCTATACTTAAGTTGTTACCCTATAGAGTTGTTCTCGGATGGCCATGGCATCACGACGCAAAGAGTTGTTGGTTTCGATCTGGGAGGCAATCTTGTCGATCCCATGAATTACTGTTGTGTGGTCACGTCCTCCTAGCGCCTGTCCAATCTTAGGTAGCGAGGCATTTGTCTCTTCTCTGGCAAGGTACATTATCATCTGGCGTGCTTGAGCAATCTCTTTTCGGCGGCTTCGGCCCACTAACTCAGTCTCGTCTATACTGTAGTGGCGAGCGACAACTAGTAGAATCTCTTCGATCGTGAGCTTTTCTTGTCTGACTACCAGGTTATCTAACGCCTGGCTGGCCAAGTCTAATGTAACTGGTACGCGCACTAGCGCCGAATAGGCCAAGACGCGGTTAAGACCTCCCTCCAGTTCACGGATATTACTTTGCATCCGCCGGGCGATAAATTCTATTACCTCGTTGGGTACGCGAGCGCGCCGGTGTTCGGCCTTGCTGCGTAGAATGGCGATACGGGTCTCCAGGTCGGGAGGCTGGACATCGGCGATCAAGCCCCATTCGAAGCGCGAGGCCAGTCGCGCTTCGAGGGTAGGAATAGATTGGGGTGGGCGGTCACTGGAAATGATAATCTGCCGACCTGCAGAGTGCAATTCGTTAAACGTATGGAAGAACTCTTCTTGGGTACTTTCCTTGCCGGCAATAAACTGAATGTCGTCCACCAACAAGAAATCGGCGTTGCGATAGCGTTCGCGGAATTTCTCCGTCGCTTTATTTCGAATGGCATTTATAAGATCATTGGTGAACGTCTCTGAGGTGATGTAAAGGACAGCACGTCCGTGTGCAATCGCGTAATGGGCAACTGCGTGCAGAAGGTGTGTTTTGCCCAGTCCCACTCCGCCGTATAGGAACAGGGGATTGTAAGCCTCGGCTGGACTCTCGGCCACTGCAAGTGAGGCGGCATGGGCCAGTCTATTAGAACCGCCAATGATGAATTGCTCAAAGGTATATTGAGCATTGATGGCGCAGGGTGGCTTCCCGTTATCTTGTTTCACACTGGAGGACGCAGCACGGGTCTGGAGAAACGCCTCGGGCTTCTTTTCCTTTGCTGTGTTAGTAGCTGAGGACTGAACCACGAAGCGGACTTCCACCGAACGGTTGAGAATACTTGCCAACGTCCGTTGAATTGTCCCAAGTAGACGGTTTTCCAGCCAGTCTTTTGCAAAGCCATTTTGCACACCAATGATAAACGTCCCATCCTCGTAGGCCAAAACGTGTGTTTGCTTCACCCAAGTATCAAACGTGGCCTTTGTCATTTGAAGTTGCAATTCGCCTAATGCTGCCTGCCAGACTTTCTCCGATTTCATTGCAGATAATTCCGTCGCTTTCATAATTAGGCCATCTAGTTGAGATTGTAAGGTACCTAAAACAGGCCCGTAAGACGGGCGGCCTCGTGTAAAAGGGAAACAGAAATCCTTGAGTGGACGTAACTAGTGTGTCACCCTTTTTTCGCGCAGACAAATACGTATTCAGTTTAGGCTAACTGAACTATACAACCTTTGACCATGAAGTAAGAGGCGGAAGGCTGGGGGCGCATCTCGTAAACTAGAGAGAAAGCAGCGGTAGTGGACCGCGAACGATGATGCGCCTGGGGAAGACTCTTTGACAGTACCACTTACTTTTCAGGTGGCACCCGTAAGCTTGGTCTGTGAGTCCATGTCCCTTTCGCCTGTTGAATGGTCGAGTTCCATTCTACCAAATCTCAGCCCACTTGACAAGGGGTTACACCTTAAAATCGAGCCTACTTCGCGCGATTTTAAGGTAGTTATGGAAACGGCCGAGTGACCTCTTTATCGGGAGGCTTCGCGTAGGCGTGATCTTGCTTCGTCCTTGCGCTGGAGAAAAATGCGTTGCTATGTGTGTGCCTCTTGCGAAGTGGCGGAGACGGAGCTGGAGAACGGGTGTGGTTAATCTGATTGTGGCCCGCACACAATCAGATTGGAGCAGGTTTTTGTCTCACGGTCCTACATATAGGTATTGTAAGACCGGTCTCTGCCCCCGGTCCAGGAGCTCCATTACATTGGACAGTGGGTCGGCTGGGCGCGCCATCCCAAAGAATCCCTGGAAGATACTGAGTGGCTGCTGGTATTCTACAATACGTGGCTCGCCCTCGATGCCCCCCAGCTCAGCGGCGAGTTGGACGGCGACGGACAGGTTGCCCAACTGATCTACCAGTCCCAGTTCAAGCGCCTGTCGTCCAGTATAGATGCGTCCATCCGCCAAGTCTTTGACTGTGTCAACCGGCAGCTCGCGTCCGTCGGCAACGATTTGTACAAACTCCTCGTATGTCTCGTCAATGATCGCCTGCCATGACGTCTTTTCCTTCTCGCTCATCGAGCGGAAAAGACTTCCAATGTCTTTGAATTCACCGCTTTTTATGGTGGTGACTTCAACGCCGTATTCTTTGAGCAACTCCCCAATGTTAATGAACTGGCTGATGACGCCGATGCTGCCGGTCAGCGTCCCTGGGTTGGCAAGAATCTCGTCGGCTGGCGCGGATACGTAATATCCACCCGAGGCGGCCAACTCACCCATTGATGCGACGACCGGCTTGGTCATAACCGACACCTGCTGGTAGATCTCGTCTGAGCCGACCACGCTACCGCCGGGGCTGTCTACGCGCAATACTACTGCTTTTACGTCGGGATCTTCTTCGGCTTGTATCAGGTGGTCTACAACTACGCCGGAGTAGGCCCCGCCGGGCGTGCTGAAGGGGTCAATTGGGGGAGCACCTGAGGCGATGACGCCCTCCACCCGAATGATGGCCACCGCTGGCCCGACAGTCAGGTCACTGGCACCCAGCGATGCGGCGATTACGAAGACCCCCCCGCAACTGGCGCATACCAGCACAAAAACCAAACCAGCGCCAATAGCCATCCACAGAATTCGTTGCTTGCCAGTCATAAACCTTTATCTCCTTGGGGTTCAGTACATCATTCGGTAGCTAACTGAACGAATCGTCGTCGTCCTACTTGCAAAACCTTGGCCTGGCCCGGCTCGACCAGGCTATCAGCCGAGTCTACGACCTCGCCATCCAGTTTCACCCCGCCCTGTTGGATCAGCCTTCGCGCCTCGCGCTTGCTGCCGACCATACCCGTTGCACTCATCAAGTCTACGATACTGGTGGGGCTGCTCAGAATGTGTTCTGGCATATCCGGTGGCAACTCGCGCTGCTGGAAGACGGCCTTGAAATGCTCTTCGGCCTCGGCTGCCGCATCGCTCCCGTGGAAAATAGAGACGATTTCTCGAGCTAGCTGCATCTTGGCATCTCTGGGGTGGAGACGCCCGCTTTCTAAATCTGCTTCGATCTGAGCGATTTGGGCTGGTTCGAAGCGAGTCACCAGCCGATAGTACTGGGGCATCGCTTCGTCAGGGATGCTCATTACCTTGCCATATTGTTGCTCCGGCGGTTCGTCCACACCAATGTAATTGCCCGTGCTCTTCGACATACGTAACTGACCATCAGTGCCGACCAGGATGGGCAGGGTGATGGCAATCTGCGGCTTCTGTCCAAAGCCCTCCTGTAATTTGCGGCCGGCCAGAAGGTTGAACAGTTGCTCGGTCCCACCGATTTGTACGTCGGTTTCCATAGCCACTGCATCGTAGCCCTGCATCAGCGCGTAGAAGAACTCGTGCAACCAGATGGGAGTTCCTTTGGCATAGCGCTTGCTGAAGTTGTCACGGACCAGAAACTGCTGGACGGTGAAGTGACTGGCCAGGTTGATCACGTCGGCGAAAGTCAATTGGCTTAACCAATCGCCATTGTAACGAATTTTTGTCCTTTCTTGGTCGAGGACTTTGAAGGCTTGCTCTATATAAGTCTGAGCGTTTTCCAGCACCTGATCACTGGTTTGTTGGCTCCGGGCTGTGTCCTTGTCGCTGGGGTCGCCGATGAGACCGGTAAAGGTGCCGATGAGGAAAGTGACCTCGTGCCCCAGGTCTTGAAACTGGCGTAGCTTGCGCAGGGGCACCGTGTGGCCTAAATGCAAGTCCGGTACTGTCGGGTCTACCCCGAGATACACACGCAGCGGGCGACCATCGTCGAGACGTTCGCGCAATTCACGCTCCATCACGCGATAGGTCTCGTCATCACCATATTCAGCACCTTGCATCAGGATGGCTAGCTGTTCGTCAACGGGTTGCATAAAGGCTCCTATGGAGATAGGGGTTGGAGATCTGAGATTTGAGATTGGGTACTCGGTCTGATTGTACCACCGCAAATCTCAAGTGGCAATGTAAGGTCTTAAGGTCACTCAGCGCGGCGTTCAGCGCCACAGGCGTGACAAAAGCTTGAATCCTCCTTAAATTTCGTGCCGCATTGATGGCAATAGGCTGCCACTTTATCCTCCTTCGCTGGAGAGGCGGCACTTCGAGAAACAGCCGGCTTTTTTTTGCGCGATGACCGCCGGGTCTGTGCAGAAGACGGGTGTGGCGTCGGTTCAGGAACGACGACGGAGCGCTGGCTCCAGAACCAGTAAATAAGAGATCCTGTCAGAAAAAGAATGCCTACCGCAATGAGGATCGGCCCCAGGTAATTTTGTAGGCCACCCCCGCCAACCTCCACCGGCGTTTGCTCAGCCGGAGAGGGGACATTGACGCTGACCAACGTATCGGCGGAGAGTTCGTCGGTGCCCCGCGTGTAGCTCACCTGGAGCGAGTGTGGGTCGCCGGAGGAGACTGCACCCAGATCGTACAATGCGTACGTCAATCCATCTTGCCGGGTTTGCGTTTCAGATGGCGACGGGTCAGACGTGAAATCACTCGTGGCCGTCGGCTGCTGTAGTTCGAAAGAAAGATTGCCGATCGCGGCGCTGGGGGTGAACGAAAATGAGATTTCACGTGTGCCCCCGTCCCGGCTTAACGTATCGTCGCTGTAGTATTCAAACTGGAACTGGCGGCTGGGCGTAGTGAAGCTAAGCATTTTGCCGTCAGCCGCTTCGACCAATTCGTGATCCGGGAGGTTGAGTAGTCGCCCCTGGGCTTCGTCGAGGTAGGCTACCGCGTTCAACACCTCGACGTCTGCCGGTAAGTCAAAGCTAACTTGAGCTGGCAGCGGCACATCCTCTGCGACCTGTCCCCGGTAGATGATCAGAACCTCGGGCCGGTCGTATTCGGGCCACAGTGCGATGTTCAATAATCCCAAGGGCGCGGGCGACTGCGCCAGCGCCGTGCCGGTCAGTAGCGAAATCAAGAGCAGCGACAAGAGCAAATAGCGAACTAGTTGAGATTTGGTTATCATTTTTTGCACCTTTCTATATTAAGCCGTTCCAGAAAAACAGTTGTCCCAAGTTTCATTGATTTCACCGTCATACTCGTGATTTTTGGGATGATGCCAATTCTGGAACTTCCTTAGCCAATACAGCTAGCCTGCTTGGGCATGCCAGAATTCCTTACCAAGCGAGTATTATACCACCTCTCTGGCATTTACAGGGAATTGTGGAGCGTGTTCAGATTTCGGGGCAAATGATAATTTGGATGGCTCAACGAGGCCATCCTGGTGTTTGCTGTGATGTGTCCAACACCTGGCGTACCTGGCCCGCCAAGTCTGTTGGGCTGAACGGCTTTTGCAGGAAGGCGATCCCTGGCTCCAGCACACCGCGATGCATAATCGTATTGTTGGTGTAGCCCGACATAAACAGGATTTTTAGGTCGGGTCGGGCTTGGGTGAGTTGCTTGGCCAATTGCTCGCCGCTGATGCCTGGCATAACGACGTCGGTTAGCAGCAGGTGGATGGGGCCGGGATGGTGCTTGGCGACCGAAAGCGCTTCTTGTCCATTTCGCGCCTCAATAATGGTGTAGCCGTGACTTTGTAGCACATTGCGTGCCAGGTCACGCACGCTTTCGTCGTCTTCAACCAAGAGAATAGTCTCGTCACCCGACGGCACATCGATCAAAGCTCGCGGACGAGGCGTTGCCTGGGCGATTTTCTCGACGCGCGGAAGGTATATCTTAAAGGCAGAGCCCTGCCCCTCTTCGCTGTAGGCCCAAATATGACCGCCGCTTTGTGTGACAATACCGTAAACGGTGGCCAGGCCCAGACCAGTGCCTTTTCCCAACTCTTTGGTAGTAAAGAATGGCTCGAAAAGATGAGCCTTTACCTCCTCGCTCATACCCACTCCCGTGTCACTGATGACCAACAGTACGTGCTCCCCCGGCTGTGCTTCCAGATGAGAGGCGGTGTAGTCTTCGTCGAGGACCACGTTGGCCGTTTCGATGATCAGTTGGCCGCCAGCAGGCATGGCATCGCGGGCATTGACTGCCAGGTTGGCAATGACTTGCCCGATTTGCATCGGATCCACTTTGACTGACCACAGGCGTAACTCCAATTGGGTTTGGAGTTCAATATCTTCGCCGATTATGCGCCGGAGCATCTTGTTCATATCGGTCACCACCGTATTAAGGTTTAGCACTTGCGGCTCAATGATCTGCTTGCGGCTGAAAGTCATTAGTTGGCGGACAAGGTCGGCAGCGCGCTGGCCGGAATGCAGGATTTTCTCTACCAATTCCTGGCGGGGGGCATCCGATGATAGCTCAAATCGCAGTAGCCCAGCAAAGCCGTTGATGGCAGTCAGCAGGTTGTTGAAATCGTGGGCGATGCCGGCTGTCAGCCGGCCCACGGCCTCCATCTTTTGCGCCTGACGATACTGGTCTTCCAGTCGTTTGCGTTGTTCTTGGAGCCGTGCTTGGGCCAGGGCCCCGGTTACCTGATCGGCAACGTTTCGTGCCAGACTGACTTCCTCCGCCGAGAAGGTGCGTGGCTCAATCGCATCCAGACTCAGACCGCCTATCACCTTTCCTTCGACAACAAGGGGAAGAATGAGTAGCGAGACGGTACCACGTTTGCGGATCAGGTCGTGGATAGGCTCCAGTCGTGGGTCACTTCGGGCGTTGTAGACGACCGAGGGCGCTTTGTTGTCGAGTAGGTCCTGGAACGCGAGATTAGCTTTCAGGGGGATGATTGTGTCCAGAATCGATGGTCGGCCCTCGGCCAGATACTCGGCGACCACAGACGCCTCCGTTCTATCCTCGTTAATCAGGGCGGCAGCCGCCTGGGGCACAGCGAAAGTCCGGGCCAGTTCGCGGCAGGCCGTATCTAGAATGGCCTCGGGCTCCAGCCCTGAGGCTGAAGCGGTGATGATTTTGTTGAGCAGGGCTAATTCGCGGTTTCGACGACGAATCTCCTCCTCGGCCAGCTTGCGCTCGGTGATGTCCACAAACGCGGCTGCCATTCTTCCCGGTGAGGTCTGGAAAGCGCGGACTTCAAAAGCTCCCGCGATCTCGTTTTCCTTGTAGATTATTTCGTCAGTTTGCCATGGCTCACCCGTTGAGGCAGCGATGCGATATCGCTCAGGCACCCCCGCCTCCTTTATCGCAGGGAACGCCTCTTCGATGGTCTGGCCCACGAACTGCTGATTATCAATACCGAGGATCTTATCCGCTGCTGGGTTGGCGCCCGTGAATACAAGCTTGCCATCAGGCTGTAATTGATACATGTGCATGCCTATGGGGATAGACTCAATGATGTTTCGGAATTTCTCCTCGCTCTCCCGCAGCGCCTCCTCCACGTGCTGGCGGTGGGTGATCTCCTGTTCCAGTTGCACGATGGCCGCTGTGAGCTCGGCGGTGCGCTCCTGGACCAATTCCTGAAGACGTTCGCGGTATTGGTTTAATTCCTTCTCCGCGTACTCTCGCTCGGCAATCTCTTGGCGAGCGCTGGCGAGGGCATGGGTGAGGCTGCGCGTTGTCAGGCGAATTAGAAAGGCCGTCAGGATCAGGGCGACTGCATATGTGAGCCATTGCGAAATGGTAACCGGCCAAGACAGGGGTGTGGTCAGATTGGTGACCTCTGCGTAATACATCGCAAATGTCGCCGCAATACTCACCAGGGCGAAGGTGAATGCCCCGCGGCTTCCCAGAAGTAAACCGGCGCACAGAATGCCCACTATGTAAATGCCGGTGATGGGGAACCGGATTGTACCGACAGCAACCATTCTGAGTGTGATGACGGCCCAGAGGATTGCCAACAGCAGCACGCTGGCGAGTCGAACAGCGCCACGGCGCACCACAAATAACAGACACACGGAAGACAGTGCGACGGTGGCGCTGAGTCCGAAGGCGAATAACCAATTTGGGTTGTGGCGACTGAACAGCGAGGTAAGCGTCATAGGCACCAGCGCGACGGCGAACAGGGCCGGCAGAACGATGTATAGCAGACCTGCAAGCCGCGTTGTTTCGTCGTCTTCAAATGTCGGAGGATCGAGAATCTGTCGTTTTCTGTTCGACATAATCATTGCTCCTGGGATTGCTCGGCGGCTCTTCCCTCCCTCAGCAAGGTCATCGACCACATGCGGGCGTGCCGTGGGTGTCGGGCAGGGCAAGGACCAATCAACTCTACACCTAATATATCATATTTGCTCTGTACTTTCAATCATTTAATCACCTCTCCCTCGAAGGAGGGTGCCGGTGTCGGCGGGGGATCATTTGATGTGACGGTTTGCGCCTAGGGGCTCGTCAAGCCCTCACTTGCGCCCGCCTATGGCGGATGGTACAATCGAGCACACGACGACCCCCTCTGCAGGGGCGTGGCGAAGCCCCGCGCAGGCGGGGCAATGCATTCTTTGCTTGTTGTCTCACACCATTGCCGAAAGTGCAGAAGACATCTTGATGCTAAGACAATTCCAGATTAGCCTATTCATGGTAACGCTGGTCCTGCTTCTGACCGCGTGTGGCGGCAGTGGCGTGCTAACGGCCACGCCGCCACGCCCAACACAGGCCGAAACGGAACCAGCCCCGATC
>Ga0114923_10002873_pt1 | contig 11637 bp, 12 predicted proteins | sample SumtaG_FD_89578 | JGI IMG/M metagenome (GOLD analysis project Ga0114923, IMG submission 89578) | Deep subsurface microbial communities from Indian Ocean to uncover new lineages of life (NeLLi) - Sumatra_00157 metaG | ecosystem: Environmental > Aquatic > Marine > Oceanic > Sediment | place: near... | reverse complement strand
CGGTTATAAATTTGCAGGTTCTGCCAACTCGTTTGACAATAGTGTCAATGCTTTTTGCCAGGACCGCGCTGGAACCCTGTGGATTGGCAGCGACGCAGGGCTTTCCCGTTGTAAAAATCGATCGATTGTAAACTACCGGCATGAACCGGGCAATCCTCACAATTTGAGCAACAACGAAGTGACCTCCATTTGTGAAGACCAAAAAGGGGTACTATGGATTAGTACCCGGGGTGGGGGGCTCAACCGTTTTGACAAGGGAGAAAATAAAAACCGGGATGCATTTTACCACTACCGGCATGAGCCGGCAAAGAACAGCAGTTTGAGTAATGATGACGTAAACTGCATCTACGCAGACCGGGCCGGGGCGCGCTGTGGATCGGTACAATGGGCGGTGGACTCAACCGGCTGGCCCCTTCAAGAGAATCCTTTATCCACTTTACCGAAGAGGATGGCTTGCCCAATAATATCGTATACGGCATTCTTGAAGATAACCGGGGGAACTTATGGATCAGCACCAATAAGGGATTATCCCATTTTAATCCTGGAACCAGGCGATTCAAAAATTATGACCGTTCCGATGGATTGCAAAGTGATGTATTCAATTACGGCGCTTTTTTCAAAAGCAAAAAGGGTGAGATGTTTTTCGGGGGGATCAATGGGTTTAATTCTTTTTACCCCCATAACATCAAGGATAATCCTTACGTCCCACCAGTAGTTATTACGGATTTCCAGTTATTCAATAAATCCGTTCCCATTGGAAAAAGGGTTAACGGCCGTATGATTTTAGAAAAGAGCATCACTGAAACCAAAACCGTTGAACTTTCTCATAGGGATGATATTTTATCCTTCCAGTTTGCGGCATTAAACTACATTTTTCCCGGCAAGAATCGATACGCTTATATGATGGAAGGATTCGAAAAAGAGTGGAATTATGTAGGAAACAGGCATTTTGCCACTTACATCAACCTGCCGGCCCGTAAATATACCTTCAGGGTGAAAGGTTCCAACAATGACGACGTGTGGAATGAAGAAGGTGTGTCGTTAAAACTGGTTATTGTCCCTCCGCTCTGGCAGACCTACTGGTTTTTATTCACACTTATTATATCAGTCGCGGGGCTGGTCTATTTCTTTTTCCGGCTGAGAATCCGGGCCATCGAGCGGCAGCGAAAAAATCTTCAACACATGGTGGAAGAGCGTACCAGGGAACTGCAAAAGGAACGACAGATCGCGGAAAGCGCCAACCAGGCCAAAAGCCAGTTCCTGGCGCGGATGAGCCACGAAATCCGCACCCCCATGAACGCGGTTATCGGCTTTACAGATCTGCTGCTGGAAACCGGCCTGGACGATGAACAAGAAGATTATGCCAGGAGCATTCACCAGGGCGGTAAGGCGATGCTGGTATTGATTGGCGACATTCTTGATTTCTCCAAAATTGAGGCCGGTAAGATGACCTTTGACCCCATTGATTTCGACCCGGAAGCCGCAGCCTTTGATATTTGCGAATTAATTGCTCCCCGGGTGGGAAAAAAATCCATCGATATTCTTTGCCGTATCGGCGACCGGGTGCCCGGCCTGGTTAAAAGCGACCCGGACAGATTCCGCCAGGTATTGTTGAACTTAATGGGAAACGCGGTTAAATTTACCGAAGCCGGTGAGGTGGAACTTTTCCTGGATGTTGAAGAAGAAAAAAAAGACCGGTTAAAACTGCACACCACAGTGAGGGATACCGGGATCGGGATTGCGGCGGACAGGCTGGAAAATATTTTCGAGGCTTTCCAGCAGGTGGACGGTTCCGCTACCCGCAAGTACGAGGGAACAGGACTGGGATTAGCCATAAGCAAGCAAATCGCACACATGATGAAGGGAGATGTCTGGGCGGAAAGCCAACCCGGCCAGGGGAGTATTTTTCATTTCACTGCCTGGGTGGAGAAGGCCCCATGGCATGGGGGACCTATTTAGGCCCTTCGGGCCATCCGGAAGGCTTCTTATAGTGGATTTATGCTGCCGAAATACTCACATGATAAAGTTCTTAATCATATCATACTGTTTTTCTTAATAAATGTCGGGGAAGCCTTCAACCATCAATTTTGTAAATAATTCGAATCGGAAATTGGAAATTTGGATTTACCCCCATAGGATGTATTTCTCCTAATTTCAAATTTCTAATTTCAAATTTCGCTCCCATTTTTCAATGGGAACGGATATTCCTGAGAACCTTTAGGATGAGAATGCCAATCACAAAAATAGAAAAAAATAACACCCGGTATTCCCTGTTTTGCATATAATAAGAAATATTAAAATCCCGCTCTCTTATTTTCTTTATCTTGGGGAAAAAGGAGTGGGATTTTTTTGCATACTCCCGGTATTTCTCCCCGAATTTTTTTTTCATCCGTCGATGCTCAAGGATCATTAAAAAAGGGAAAAACAAGAGATAAAAAACAAAAAAGATAACGTAACTATACAGGTTGTTTCCGGCAATGGCAATACCCAGACCCAGTACGAAATTTCCAAAATAAAGGGGGTTGCGGGTGAGGGAAAACGGGCCTTTGGTGGCCAGTTCATTGTCTTTGCTAATATATCCTGAAGCCCAGGCTCTAAAAAACATCCCCGCCAGTATCATAAAAAAACCCACGGCAACCGATCGAGGAGAAGGTTCCGACAGGTATAAAATAATAATTAAACAGAGGATACCCACAAAGGAACGATATCTAATAATAATTTCAACTACATTTTTCATAGCTCGTCTCGATTGACTCAACAATTTTTTCAATATTTATTTTTTTAATACATTCTATTGTACCACATTTTTTTTTATAACAAAAACCACAGGGTAACTTCTCGTAGATTGACACGCTTTCTTTCAATAACGAGCCGTTTCGCCAGGGTGAAGTGGGGCCGAAAATGCCTATTGAAACTTTCTTTACCATATCGGCGATATGCAGCGCCAGGGTGTCCGCGGTGACGATCAACCGGGAATACTCTATAAACAGTGTCAGTTCACTAAAATCAAATAAAAGAGACACCAATACCCGGGTTTGACGGGATATCTCCTCGGCAATTATTCTCTCCTTCTCATTGCCCCATAAAATAACCACCTTATATTTGGATTTGATTTTGTTAATGATATCTATATATTGATCGCTGCCCAGCATTTTACTCTCCCAACCGGCTCCGACATTAAGGATCAAGTAGTTATCTTTTTCCAGCTTATTCTCCGCTAAAAACCGCTCTAACCTCTCGCTGAGTGTAATAGATTTCAGGGGATATTCAACGGCATAATCATGATCCTGGGTATGAGTATCGGCAGGACCGGGGTTTAGGGAGACCGGTTCCCGGATAAGATGAATATTCTTAAAAACCACATGACGGTTTTCATCAAAGAATCCCGCCCGTTTTTTGTAAAAATACCCGGCTTGCGGTTCCTTTAAATTTTCTTTGTCAAATCCAAGGGAAGAGCCATCCAGGAGCCAGGCGAGAATGGCTGATTTTAATAATCCCTGGAAATCGATGATAAGGTCAAATTGCTTCCTGTATAACGAGCGAAGGCGTTTAACTTCTTTATATTTATTAAAGAAGCCCTTTATTTTTAAATTACAAACAACAATTTCATCGATACCCTCCACATTTTTTAACAATTTCGCACCGACAGGTTCGACGAACCAGCTTATTTTTGCCCGGGGGAACTGCTTTCTCAGGATATTAAAGGCAGGGATGGCGTGGATAATGTCACCCAGGGCCGATAGTTTAATTATGGCAATATTCCTATATTCCGGTTCGTTCATTGCTAAATGTTAAATGTTGAAAAATGTATCATACATTATACCGCAACATGCCCCCGTGTGCAAGGGGGGAGGAGTTACAAAAAAAATAGGAAATTTCCTGAAAAAGAGTTGCTTTTTTCTCTAATTATATTTATAATTTGAAACTTAACAAAACATCTTTTTAGGAAGTATAACAATGAAGAGAAAAGTAAGTGATTTATTAAAAGAGAAAGGTCATGCGGTTTATACCATCAGTGACAACGCAAAGATGAAGGATGTGGTAAAGCGCTTCAATGAGAAACGCATCGGTGCGTTAATGGTTGTAAATGAGCAGGGAGATATCGAGGGCATCGTCACGGAAAGGGATATTATGATAAAATTGGGCCGCACTGAAGGTGAAGTCAAAGATATGAGTGTTCAGTTGATGATGACCACCAGGGAAAAACTGGTTGTGGCCACCCTGGAGGATGATATCGAATATCTTATGAAAATGATGACCTCCAATCGCATTCGCCACATTCCCATTGTGGATGGAGAATCCAAATGCAAACTGCACGGCGTTATTTCTATTCGTGATGTGGTTAAAGCCCTTTTGAGCAACGTGGAGTTGAAGGAGGCAAACAAGCTCCTGAAAGACTATCTCGATGGCGGCTACCCCGTATAGGAGCTTGTCCGGGAATTCTAAATTATTAATTATTAATTAATAATTTTTCGGTTATAATTTGCATTCTCGGACAGCTTCCTGGTAGATTAGTGTTTACCGCCGTCGAGCATTTCGATTCCGTGCTCCATGACGGGCAGAATTAATTGCGTACAGAGGGTTACGGCTTTAACGGAACCGGGGAAATTAATGATAATGGTTTTGTCCCTGACGCCGCTGCAGCCTCTGGAAAAAACGGCATTTTTATTTTGTTTATAAGACTCGAACCGCAGCATTTCTGAAATACCCGGCAAGAACCTGTCACAGATTTCTTCCGTTACTTCCGGTGTCACATCCCGGGGGGATATACCGGTTCCGCCGGTGGTAAAGATATAGTCTTTACCGATATTATCCTGGATGGCTTTCCTGATTTGGATTTTATTGTCAGGTACAATGGTTAAGGATACATTGGCTTCTACTGAGCTTTCGGAGATCATTTCAACAATGATGGGGCCTGAAAGGTCCTGGTATTCTCCCCGGAAGGCTCGATCAGATACTGTAATAACCGTTACTTCCAGCATGAAGTTTTCCTCCTTTTATTACTTTGGTAAAGATTCCCTGTTTGGGCATGATGCAATCGCCCACAGCATCGAATATGGCACACCTGCTGTGGCACTCTTTGCCGATCTGGGTTACTTCAAGTACAACGTTTTCGATGGTGATTCTTCTTCCCACTTTGGCTTTTGCCCAGTCCATGCCGCGGGTTACTATATTTTCCGCAAAATCGCCGAATTTAATTTCAAAATCTCCGGCCGTGGCTTTCATGGCGTCGATGGCTTCCGCCGCCAAGAGAGAGACCTGGCGGTGCCACGGGCCGGCGTGGGCATCCCCTTTTATTCCATAATTTTCCAGGCATTCGATCTCTTCTACCGGGTGTTTTTGTACCCCTTTTTCCCGGGATATATTTACCGACTCTATTTTAAAGTTCACTTTTGGTTTTCTCCTCCAGTTTTATACCTGAGATAACCATCTGTTTATCAACGGCTTTGCACATGTCGTAAATAGTCAACGCTGCAATAGAGACAGCGGTTAACGCCTCCATCTCGATGCCGGTCCTGGCATCGCAGATTGCCCTGGATTTAATATTTATTCTATCTTTTTTTATTTCAAAGGATACATCGATCTTATGGATCGGGATATTGTGGCATAAGGGGATCAGGTCAAAGGTTTTTTTTGCACCGCTGATAGCTGCGATTCTCGCCGTGGACAGCACATCGCCTTTTTTCACCAGGTTCTTTTTTATCATTTCAACGGTTGTTTCCCGGAGAAAAATAGTACCCGAAGCCGCGGCTTCGCGGTGAACGACTTTTTTATTACTGACGTCCACCATATTGGCTTCGCCCCTGGCATTCAGATGTGTCAACCCCATTTACCCTCCAACTCCTAAATATGGATTAGTGGATTTGAGTCTAAGGAGACTATATTATACCATATGCCTGCAAAAGTAAAGAAAAAAATGGCCGCGGCGCGGCCACCCTCTTAAGGCCTTCGGCCATCCGGAAGACTTCTTAAAGTAATTTTTTCTATCAGAATATCCTTAAAAGACAGTTCATTAACCATAAAGCGCTGTATTTCTCAACTGCTGTTTGGGAAGTCTTCGACCCTAATTTTAGACCAAACTAAAAGGATAAAAAATAAAATGATAGCGATGGGAACAAATAGTAAAAGCCCCGCAAGATGAAACAGCCATGCAAGTGAAAAGTTTTTGCCCCGCTTTTTACAAAAAGCGGGCCGCCGGAGGCAGCCATCAGCCTCCTATCTGCCAATTTTGGAGGGTTGAATTACACGTACCGGATTCGGGTTTCGATTGGATAGCAGCGATCAAACTCTCTTTTAAATTAGAGAAATCCAGCGGGATTTCCAGGTCGGAAAAAAGGCAGGGTTTTAATTTGCCGCCGGCAGTTAAACGGATGCGGTTGCACTGTTGACAGGCCAGGGGCCTTTCTGCAATGTAGTTACGATCGATGCTGGTAATATCGAACAGGGAATAATGATTGATCCGCTGCAAACGCAGCCCCTTTTCTTTACAAAAAGCTTTCATTCCCTCTACTTCATCGTCATTGATACCGGGGATCACTACCATGTTCAGTTTGGTATTGTTAAAACCGGCACCGGCGGCCGCATCGATGCCTTTTAAAACACGGCTGATGTCACCGGTGCGGGTTAATTTTTTGTATTTCTCAGGGTCCAGGGTATCCAGTGAAATATTGATGCGGTCGATACCGGTTCGTTTTAATGATTGGGCCATTTTTTCCAATAAAACACCGTTGGTCGTGAGGGTCAACTCTTCAAGGCCGGGAAGTTTTTTTAATTCCTTTACCAGGTATAAAATGCCCTTTCTGACCAGCGGCTCACCGCCGGTAAGGCGAAACTTTTTGATTCCCAGTGTGATCGCCGCCCGTACCACTTCAATAATTTGCTCATAGGTTATGATTTCGCTGTGGTTCTTAGGCACTACACCTTCTTCAGGCATGCAGTAGCTGCACCTGAGATTGCAGCGGTCAGTGACCGAAATCCTGAGATAATCGATCCGGCGATTAAATCTGTCGAACATAGACGGTACTTCCTTTTAAGACTTCCCGAACGCCCCGCGGGACTTTTAATAAGCCGTTGGCTTCTGACAAGGCGCTTAAATGGGCGGAACCATGGTATTCAACCGGCTCTACCTCCCCTACCCTATTACACCGGACAGGAACATAAGCGGTTCGTACGGTTCTTTTCCGCTTAAAATCTTTACTCATGATGCCTTTAACCACGGGTGGGGTGTACGTGAAGCCCATGGTTTTGTACAACACAGGTTTTACAAAAACTTCAAAGATAGTAAACGTAGAGACAGGGTTGCCGGGCATGCCGAAAATCAGTAGGTCTGCCCGGGTGCCGAAAACAGTCGGCTTACCGGGCTGAATGGCCACTTTGTCAAAATGCAGTTGGACGCCCAGGCTTTTAAGTATTTGCGGCACATAATCATAATCTCCCATGGATACCCCACCGGAAATCAATACCATTTGTGTTTCTGACAGAAGGTTTTCAATTTCCCGGCCGATGCTCTCTATATCATCGCCGACAATCCCGGCATATTTGACTTGCGCACCGGTTTGCAGCACCTGGGCGGAAATGGAATAGGCATTACTGTTGTAGATTTGACCGCTCTCCAATTTTTGACCCGGTTCCTTTATCTCTGAACCGGTAGTAATAATGCCCACTATGGTTTTTTTGTAGACTTTCAATCTATCTAAACCCATAGAGGCAATGATACCCACTTCCGGCGGCCGTATAACACAACCGCTTTTTAATACCATATCACCAGGCTTGACATCCTCTCCCAGGTAGCAAATATTTACGTTTTTATCTTCGTCAGTGACGATCATGTACCCGTCTTTTTCTTCAGTGACCTCTATTTTAATGACCTGGTCCGCGCCCTGCGGTACCATAGCGCCGGTCATGATTTTGGCGCACTCGCCTTTATTGATCTTTCTCGACGGTACCGAACCGGCGGCAATAACTTCAACAATTTTAAACTTTTTAGAGCTGTCGCTCGAAGACAGCGCATAGCCATCCATGGCGGATTTGTTAAAAGGGGGCATGCTCATACCGGATACGATATCTTGTGCCAATACCCGGCCCAACGAATCCATTAACGGGACTTCTTCCGTCTCCGGCCGGCAGGTTATATTGTTTAAAATCTTTTCCGCTTCTTCAATCGGTATCATAATTACTCCTTTTATTATAGGCTCCCCCTGCCAGGGGGCTAATGCTCAAATACTTTTAACGCGGAGACCTTGAAGGTGGTCCATAATTGGTCGCCTATTTTAATATCCATTTCTTCATAGGACTTCCGCGTGATATCCACGGCTAACGGGACACCGATATCTAGCGTCACCTCGATAATCGAGGATTTTTTCAAGACGTTCCTGACAATCCCGGGAAAGGAGTTCCGGGCAGAGGACTCGAGCCTCTTCCCGGAAAGGATAATATCGTCGGACCTAACAGCTATGTAAATATGGTCCGCTGTTTCAACCGGTACCGTAATAGTGGTTCCATTAATATATAGTGTATTGTTCCGTACCGGCCCCCCGAAAACATTCCGGTAGCCCAGGAAATCCGCAATCTCTTTATTGGCAGGGTTGTTAAACACATCATCCGGCTTACCGCATTGGAGCAACTGCCCATCGATCAAAATCCCGATCCTGTCACCCAATGAGAGGGCTTCTTCAAAATCATGGGTGACATGGATAAAGGTAGACGTGCTGTCTTTTTTGTGCCAGTTCAAAAACATGGACTGGGTTTTTATCCGGGCGTTCCTGTCTAAAGCAGCGGTGGGTTCGTCGAATAAAAATATATCCGGTGAGATAGCCATGGCCCGGGCTATCGCTACCCGCTGCTTCTCTCCACCGGAAAGAAACGTCACCCTCCGACTCACCAGGTGCCCAATACTCAATTCATCCATCAATTTTTCCACAATGGGTTTGATCTCCTCTTTTTTCTTTTTGCGTATTCGTAGCCCGTAAGCAATGTTTCCATACACATCGAGGTGGGGAAAAAGCATGTAATCCTGGTATATAAACCCTGTCTTCAAACCTTTGATCCCCAGGATTTCACCGGTATCGGGCTGCAAAAGTCCGGCGATCATTTCAAGGATCAAGGTTTTACCGGCACCGCTGGGCCCCAGGATAACGAAATATTCACCTCCCCGGATTTCCAGGTTGATATCCTCCACAGCAAATTCCTTGAATCTCTTACTTATATTCTTTAATCTTAAATTCATTTTTTTCGTTTTATGCCTCCGGCGGCCCGCTTTTTGTAAAAAGCGGGGCAAAAACTTTTGTCTTGCATGGCAGTTTCATTGTAATTTGCTTCAATCATTTGTTCCCTTTGAAACTATCTCACTTTCTAATAAAAAGTTTTGCGGGGTCCAGGGGCGGTTTTTCAAAAGAGCCCCTGGCCGTCGGAGACAATAATAAAAACTTCATTTATCTTCAAATATGCGCACTGCGATAAAGATTGCCAGGCTGATGACGATTAACAGGCCGGTGACAGGCAGGGCGTATTTTAGCCCGAAGTTTTGGAACCGTTCAAAAATTAACACTGGAGTTACCATCGGGTGATAAGCCAGTATAATAACAGCCCCGAATTCGGAAATGCCGCGGCCCCACATCATGATAGAACCGGAAACAATAGACTTTTTTACCATCGGTAAACTAACCGTTAAAAAAGCTTTCCAGGGAGTCGCGCCCAATGTGACGGCGGTCTTTTCATACCGTTCATCGATCAATTTGAACCCCTCTTTGACAGCATTGACCAAGAATGGAACAGAGACAAAAAGCATGGCTATAGATATGGCAATTTCGGTTCCGATGATATGCAGACCGCTGACCTTGGAAAAAAGGGACTGCCTGCCCCATACGCCCAGTAAAGCAATACCCGCGGCAGTATGGGGGATGATTACCGGCAGATCGATGATCCCTTCGATCAATTTCTTACCTTTGAATTTTTTCCGGGCCAGTAACCAGGCCAGGGGTACGCCGGTGAACAAAGCAGCAATAGTAGACCACAACGAAGCGCGCAGCGTCAGAAATATCGAGCTGTGAACTTCAGCATCCCTGGCTGTCTCCACCAATGTCCCGGGATCGTTCACTATCAGCATCTTGAAAATAGGTACGAAGATAAACAATACCAGCAAAAAACCCAGGGACGAAAATATGATCTTAAATTTCATTATTTATCTCTGTGACCTCTGTGGCATTTTTCAAAACTTCCGGGAGATTGGCTTTATGATCTACTTGCGGGGGGATAATTTCCGGTTGCCCGTTTTTTTTCATAATTTCCTGTCCTTCTTTACTAAGCACAAAAGCGATAAAAGCGGCAGCGCCTTGGGGATTGGGTGCGTTTTTAGGTATAGTGATACCGTACACCATGGGTGCGCCCTTTTTTTCAATCCATTCACCGGGTTTTTTACCGGTGATCTTTAGATGAGCCGTCTGGTAAAAATCCCCCTTATCAGCGGATTTTAAATTGATCTCATCCGGGAGAATCACATATTTTGATTTATGCTGTTCCGCCACGCTGCGGTAAATAAAAATATAATCCAATTCGCCCGCCTCTAAAAGGGCGATTAAATCCACCTCCTTGGCACGAATATTCTTGCGGGGCATTTTTCCCCTTAACTGCTTATAAAGATTTTCCTTATTATAATATTTCTCTGCCAACTGCCAGGTTAAGAGAGCGCGGTAACCGCAGGGATCGGAATTGGGGTCTGAGTGGCCGTATTGGACATCTGGCTTCAACAATATCTCATACCAGTTGCCGGCATCGATAGTATCCGCGTATTTGCTTTGTGGCATATACATGATGACCATTTCATTGGTAGTAAAATCGATGCAGAAATTTGCGTATTCCGGCATCAGCAGGTTGCGTATCACCGCCGAGTCCGCGGAACCCATTACATCTATACGCCGCTCCAGGTCGGTAATCTGCCGGGCACAGGTACGGCTGCCGTAACCTTCCAGGAGTACTTCAAATTCCGGGTATTTTTTCATAAAAGCAGCCGCCATCTCTTTAAAGGGTATAGACAATGAACCGGCATGAATCACCCGGATTTCGGATGTTTTAGCCTCGGTATCTTGTTTTTTCGGTCCTATACAGGCAGCAAACAAAACCAAAATCGCCAGGACAAAAACAGGTAGAATTGATTTTATGTTCATATTTTTCATAAAGCACTCTTTTTCACTTTGTTGTTTGGAAGGGGAAATGGAAGATAGATGCATTCCTTCTCCTTTCCAAACACGGGAGGCAAGACCGTTTCCAGTTTTACCCTATCGGCTTATAAACATCGCTTTCGCCTAAGTTGTATAAGCTTCGGAGAAGGTAAATAATATCAAAAAAAAGGAGTCAGGTCAACCCTGCGGCGCGGGGGCCTCTGGGGGCTGCAGTCTCTTCGTTTTCCCGATGGGACATGGAAAAGTTTACCTATTGCTAAAATTTTGCCATTTCCCTGCAGAATATTTTTTGCCACAGACTCACACAAGACAGACACAGACAAAAATTCTTTTTTCATCGTCTGTGAAAAGTCTGTGAAAGTCTGTGGCTAAAATAGTCTTTTTGGTTCCAGCCTGGCCGGGTTGTAGACAGGCAAGTTAGATTAGCTGAAAATTTCATTGAACAACCGGAATAAACGTG
>Ga0114923_10002872_pt1 | contig 11639 bp, 20 predicted proteins | sample SumtaG_FD_89578 | JGI IMG/M metagenome (GOLD analysis project Ga0114923, IMG submission 89578) | Deep subsurface microbial communities from Indian Ocean to uncover new lineages of life (NeLLi) - Sumatra_00157 metaG | ecosystem: Environmental > Aquatic > Marine > Oceanic > Sediment | place: near... | reverse complement strand
GGCCTGGCCGTCAATCGCAAGTGGACAAAGCAGGATGAAACGACTGGAGAGGAAGTTTTTTATATTGAGTGCCAGGTTTGGGGAAAGAGGGCTGAGATTGTAAGCAAGTATTTAACCAAGGGCGATCCGATTTTTGTTGTCGGGCATCTCAAGTTGGAGACCTGGGAAAAGGAAGGAGAAAAGCAAAGCAGGATCCGAGTGGTTGTGGATAATTTTGAATTTCTCTATGCTAAGCCGGATTAGAGTTAAACTCCTTAATTTTTCTTGACCTGAGGAGTCGGTTTGTTGCCGACTCCTCATAACTAAGGAGTTATTTTGTTAGTTATCAAAGAAACATATGTTAAAGGAGTCTTGATATGATAGCTAAAACGGATGTAAAAACTGGGAACACCCTTCGTCTTGTAGCACGAAGGGTAGAATCCCGAATGGTAACGGAAGTCGGTGTCCATTGGCTTCGTATTTCATTTCCTGATAAGTATTTACGTCAAGCTGTGGACATGGTCAGTAGGTCTTTTAATTTGGAGCCTATCGATCGTTTTGGTCTGTGGGGATATGACCGGATGTATCATTGGCCGAACGGTGTCAAAATTATGTACGATACTGATGATGATAAAGCCAGGCTCCATAATCGTAGGGCGTATTTTGAGTGTCCGGGCAAGGCTTGTGATGAACTTACCCCCCCTGATCTGGTTTTGGTTATGGAGATTTTTAAAGAGGCTTTTGAGGGCCGCGGTGAACGGATTGATATTTATCTCGATGATTTTGCTCGGCATATTGAACCGCAGGACCTACAGTCGGTAATTATGCGCAAGGATTACTCTCGTTTTCGGCAATTTCATTTGATGCAGAGCTTTGATCACGGTAACGAATTAATTTACGATGCTATTGTTTTCGGTTCACGGAAAAAAGGCTGGGAAAAACAGCTTGAGGTCTATGATAAAAATCTTGAAAGCAAGGGTGAAAAAAACTGTATTCGCTGGGAAGCAAAATTTCGCGAAGACAAGGCCGATACTATACTTACGAAATTAGTCGGAACCGCCGGGAACCTGGACGCTTTTGCTCTTTTGTGTGGCAGTATTGTTGTTGGGAGTATAACTTTTCTTCACAGGATTGATGGTGTTAGGAACCTTGAAAGGCTTGACGAATATGAATTTTGGGGATTATTAAAAGAGGGTCTCCAGGACCTTCGGATCCGCAGTAAAAAAAAAGTCAATACTGTTACCGGAATTGTCAGCTGGGTTGAGCGTCAGGTTGCGCCGAATTTTGCCTGCCTATCTAAAGTTTTTAAATCTCAAAAGGTTTTCTATTCCTGGATTCTCGATTTACTTCACGATGGCGAATCTCGTTTAAATCCGAATCAGTTGCATATTGTCGATCAATATTCCGGATCTTTTGATCACCGCTCTTATTTGGATCCGGCTGAATTAGATAACCGCTATATAAAACATTTGTGTTAGGAAGGACCTGTTATGCCAGAGGACCCGAAAAAAATAAGCTGTCCGAATTGCTCTCAAATTGCTATTAAAGAGGGCGACAAAATTACTTGTGAGACTTGCGATGCAGTTTTCAAGATAACAAAGACCAGCGGTGCCAGGGTGAAGGAAATCGGCCGGCTGGATTCTATTGAGAAGCGCCTTGATCGTCTCGATAATCTTTCGCCTGAGCCTGAGCCAGAGCCAGAGCCAGAGCCAGAGCCAGAAGAAGATTCGATTTTGGGGCCTGCATAAAAATGTCTGAAAATTACAAAATCATAGTTCGGCACAGAGGTACAGTATTGTACGATGATGATGTTGATAGTATTTTTGGCTCTCGAACGAATTTCGTAAAGTTATATGATTTAGGAATTGTTACACTTGAGATCACAAAGGAGTCCAATGGCAAAAAAAAGAAAGAGGAAAAAAGCTAAAAAGAAATCTGTAAAAAAAGCGATCGAGACTAAACCGTCTCTTGTGACACCATCTCAGACTTTTTCGCCGTTAATATCATCGCAACCAAAGGTTGTCCCTTGCCCGACTGCGGGTTCTAAGGTCCAGGATTTTGAGGACAAACTTGATGCTCAGCTTGCCGGCGATACGGGTCCGCCGGTCCCTAAGCGCGGTCCTGGCCGTCCGCCGAAAGAAAAAATACCGGAGCCGGATCAGCCGGATGAATTGACGATTGACGTAGTGGCCGGCGTTGTCAAGATACCATTTGAGCTATGGGCAATCAGTCAGGGTATAGAAAAGCTAGCGCTAGATGATAAGAAGGCTTTACAAATAGCGGAGCCGGCAAAGCAATTGCTTGAGTTTTATCTGCCTAAGATACCTGTTATAGCTTATGCCTGGGTCAGTGTATCGATTAGTGCTTTTTGGGTGCTTCAAGAGCGGCTAACCTTAATACAATCGATAAGAAAACAACGCGGAGACCAGGAGCCGCCTGCACCGGCCGAGCCGTCTGAGCCGGGTGTTATAACGAAATTTCCGATGGCCGATGATTTAAAACAAAATAAGGTATGAAAAAATGCTGAACGATAGAATTTTGATTAGGCCCCCCGTCATTGGTATAAAATTATGACCGAGAAAAAAATCATCTGGGTTGTTTGGTTTTTTTGTGTAATTTTGACTATGGTGACATTGTCTATATTATTTATTCGTTCATTGAATGACTGAGAAAAAAATCATATTGATTTTTGGCAAGCGCGGCAGCGGTAAATCTTATCTTGCTCATAAGCTGATTGAAAACGAGCATCGGCTTAATGTTTTTGATATTATGAGCGAATACGAGAACGGCGTTATTTTCGATGCCGAGGAGTACGAGAAATATTTGCAGTTTTGGCGAAAAGTCTATCGCGGCCGGTTCAGGTTGATCTATCGGCCATTGAAACCGGATGAAGAAATCGATCGGATTTGTGAACTTGTTTATGTACTTGGCAACTGCTGTTTTCTTGTCGAGGAAATCGATTGCTATTGTAGCTCGCACCGGATTAGTGATCAGTTTGCCGCCATAATTCAGCGGGGCCGGCACAAAAATATAACGTTGATCGGTGTCACGCAGCGGCCTTACGGTGTTAATCTTTTATTGACCAGCCAGGCAAAGGAGATTTACGTTTTCAATACGAACGAACCGAGGGACCGGGAATATCTGCGGACCTTGCTGGGCCAGGAGATCGAGCCTAAGCTCGATGCGCTCGAGCAGTACCAATATGTTCACTGGCAGGATGGTAGGGAAGGGCTTGAAATTGGCAAAGCATAAAGCTGAAGATATTTTGGAAGAATTACTCAAAAAGTTTGGCCGTCCTTATAGTGTAGTGGGTTTGCTACATCACGAATGCACAGAACAGGAAATATTGACATTGATGGATTATTTCAAATGTGAAAGAGAACAATTATATGAGGTAGTCACAAAGGAATTTGAAATCGGAAAGGCTTGAAGATGGACATTGTTTTTAAGATATGTTATTTGATTTGGGGCTGGATTCTCGTTATAGGTATCGTGGCGGCTATCAATAAAAAGCGTTAAATAAAAAAATTTTTGCGTTACGGAAATCCAGGGCAACTCCGGCCGGAAGGGAATGATTGTAACGATGGGATATTGGAATTACGATAAACAATGTCATTGGTGCGGCAAGAAATTTACGGCTAAAAACCCTAAACAGAAGCATTGTCCGGGCGGTAAGTGCAAACAGGCCCACCATCGGGCGTACAAAAAGTACGTTACGGTGGCATCGAGGACCTGCAGCGCTAATCGTAACGCTCATAAAAAACCCAGGAAAAAAAAGTTATTGACAAAAAGGAGATAAGCCTATGAAATAAAAGTTGATATAAAATCTCAAAATAAGTAAGTTCTTAACGAAGTGGTTCGGTAGCAGATAATCTATGGCTACCGAACCATTTTTTTATCTGCTACCGGACCTGAATAAGGAGATTCGAGTTATGGCTTCTGCACTTAAGTTACCCACCGTCAACCAGCTGATCACGCTGGCGATCGCCCTGGTGTTCCTCTTTTTGATATTGGGCTTTGCTCCCGAAAATGTCAAAAAGTTTTTCAGGGTCTAACGTCCCAGTAAGGGATTTTTACAGAAACTCCTTTTTAAGGGACATAAGATGAAAATTTTAGAACGCGAGATCGGCTCAATCGAGTATGCCGAAAATCAAACGCGGACTTTGCCACTACCGCGAAACTACGCCTATCGGTGTTTGGACCTGTTTTTGATCGCAAAGGTCGAACGCGAGGCCGGATCGGTAGGGACTTGCAAAGATAGTGCCCCGGCTCAACTGGTAAAGAACATTGCAATCAGGGCCAATGGCCGGGACGTAATCAAGAACTATGATATGGAGACACTTCACCGGCTTAATCAGCATCGGCACCGGACACGGCCCTTCATTGACTCCGAAGGTCTGGCCGGTTTTGCCATTATCGCAACTCCGGGGCAGGTCTATATGGTCCATGCCCGGATCGATTTTGAAATGTGGGACGCGATCCGGCCCATCGATACGCTGCTCGATTCTGCGGGCCTGGCAACATTGGAATTGATCGTTACCTGGGGAACCGGCCTTGACATTCACAACGATGCGGCTGATAGTGCCAGTGTCACCGTCAATGAGGCAACGCTTTATGTTTCGTCCGTTGAATGTGTCGGCGTTCCGCCTGGAACGGCCTTTATGACGAACAAGGAATATATGATCCGAAGCCAGGTTACGGCAACCAGTAACAGGCATCAGATCTTTTTGCCGGTATCGAATCTCTATCGTTCGATTGTTATAAAAACTCATTCGGACGGAGATCAGGTCAATACGATCCTGCCTTTCAACATTACGAATCAGAACACGATCACGATCCAGAGCGGTACTGAGGTTTTCAAGTATCGGATGGCAGGGTTCTTGCAAGCCTGTAACCGGCTCGATTACAGTATGGAAGTACCGGAAATAATGACCGATGCGGCGGCTTTGAATCATAGGTTAGAGGAACAAAGTCTTGAAGGCTATTATATCCTTGAGTTTGTCAAGGACGGCCGGTTGACGGAGTGTCTTGATACCAGCAAGCTTTCGAGCCTGGAGCTTAATTTGGACGTTGTGAGTGTTGGTACAAACGATTTCATTGACGTTTATCTGACCGAATTGATCAGGCCCCCGGTGGTTGTGCCTTCTTAAAAAAAATAATTTTACCGTTATCGGATACGAGGTTGGATGGGTTAGACGATGGCGATCTACTGAATGTGGATCGTCTTTTTTATTAAAAAGTAGCGTTACGGCTGGTTTTGCCAGGTGAAATATGAAACCGTATTTTTGGCTCAAAAATGATGTGTCACGTTATTCGAATTTTTGCCGGCGGCGCAATCGAGGAGAATAGTGTAACGCTCATCATAAGAAATTGAGGAGCTTATAATATGATTGGTGCTATTATTGCTGGGATTACTGGTTTGGCAGGTTTGGGTGCATCGGCTGTCGGTGCTGTCGGTGCCGGTGCTCTTGGTTTGGCGGGTTTGGGTGCATCGGCTGTTGGCGGCATTGCCAGTGGGATCGGCGGTTTATTTGCCGGTCCGGCAACCTTTGTAAATCCGATGGCAGTTATGGGCGCACCGGCAACAACGGCCGCAACTGGAGCCGGTGTTCTTGGCGGAGTGGCATCGGCGGCATCATCAACGATCGGTTATCTCGGAGAACTGGCCCCGGCGGCCGCGGGTCTTTATAGTTTGATCAAACCGCCTGAGCAAAAAGTTACTGCTCAAGTGCCCGGTGCCGTTCCATCCGTTACGGCCCCGGCGATCACAAAATCACCGTTACCGATTTTCAGTCAACAGCCTCAATTGATGACAGTTGGCGGTACGGTGGCACAACCTAAAGAGACAAATTATATATTATATATCGGCCTGGCTCTTGTGGCCTTGTTGTTATTGAGGAAAAAATAAAAAATGGGAACGGGTGCAAGATATGAGCGGGCGGCCTATGGTCAGGCGCTTGGCGAGGCAAGGGCCATCCAAGAGCATCAGCTTGCCATGATCCCGATTATGAAAGAGCAGGCGGAAGTACAGTTTGAAATCCAGGAGAAAATATTTGCACAGGAAATTTCACAGACGAAAGAATTGAATCTTTTGGCACAGCAATTACAGCCGGATCCGGTTTTTTTACCGGCTGATGTAGCTCAGGTAGAATCTGGGCCAGCTAATTATTTGGTTTATGCCGGCCTTGCAATTATGGCATATTTCTTATTGAGGAAAATGAAATGGCTCTAACATTGGCAGCGGACCTGGTCGGCGGCGGCTGGAACGCGGTAACTAATATTGTCGCGGGCATCGGCAAGGGTGCCGGATCTGTCTGGACTTCTGTTTTTCCTGCTCAGCAGCGCGAAACGGTCAAGAGTGAAACGGTCCAGGCGGCCGGTGGAACGGGTCAGACTTATCGTCCGACTGTTCAGGAAAATCAGAGTATGGTTGAAACTGCCCAGTGGAACGCGGCTGGCTGGAAGGGCAGTCCTTACCAGGACGAATTATCTGTTTCGGTCAAGCAGGCCGAAAGCAAACAGCTTGCCGAAAAAATCGGACCGCCGGCGGATCCTTTTGGTGAATCTCTTGAATGGGCGCTTGAACAAACGAAAAGTGTTGTTACATTATTTGATCAGGTCCGCGAAATTTGGGATCCCAGGGAAGTCATCGAGGAAACACCACGCGAAGGATACCCTGAAGGTAAAAACGTTCGGCACCTTAACGAAACGGTTGACAAAGGCGCTAAGGTCCTCAAGGCCGGGTCCGCCTGGGTCGGTGACGTATTCGATCAGGTCAAGGGCCTTTTCAATCTCGCCTTTGATCCGACTGGTAAACAGCCTGTATTTTCTATCAAGCATGAGCTTGAGCCGACAGCGAAGATAGGCATCGGCGTAATCGCTGCCGTCATTATTTTGATTTTACTATTGAGGAAACGATAATGGAATTCTTTGACAGAATTATTGAATCGTTTTCAAAGAAGATCGATTATGTCCGTAAGGCCTCGATGGGTGTCCCTAAGACTTTCGTTATCGATCTGGCAGTTCAAATATTGGATCAGCCTTACAATCTTTCTGGTAATGTTTTTTATGTCTGGTCGGCGCCGAACGAAACTGATTACGTCAATATTAAGGTCAATAAGTCCAGCGAGCCGGCGCTCCAGTGTTTTAGGCAAACGGGATTGAGAACGCCTTTTGAGAAGCTGCTCATTACAACGCCGGCCGGCCAGTCCGGTGATATGGTTCTTCTTTACGGCACCGAATCGCCTGAAATGCTGGACATTATCGATAACAGGTCTGCAACGGTGGCTGGCTTGACGGATATACTTGCAGAGTTGCAGGGTGATCAGTTGCCGGAAGGCTATGGCCAGGCAACGATCGGCGTTGTTCAATCGCAGGTTCTTGCCGCGAACGTGGATCGGAAATCCTTTAGTATCCAGGCGAAATCGACCAACGCGGGTATCGTTTATGTCGGCTTCGATAATTTAGTCACGGCGATAAACTGGTGGGCTGAATTACAGGCGGGACAATCCTGTGATGGTGACGATTATCGCGGCCCGATCCATGCGATCGCAACGGTGGCTGGTCAGCTTATCGGATTTGGAGAGGTTTAAAAATGGTATTGAGAGTAGGACAACCGAGAATACGCTTAGGCGTTTATACGAATCAGGATGACGATAATAATGCAATGTTAAAGGCCCACGCTTATCGTGCTAATCAAGATGGATATGTAACTGCAAGGATGACGGGAGTTCAAGCAACCGATAAAATATGTGGTTATATAGGCGATACAAATGATCCTGTAGGTGCGGGTGATTTTATTGTTGGCAATCACACTTATTCCGCTGTAAGCGATCCTGTTAGTATTTCTTTTCCAGTTGCAAAAAACAAGTATTTTGAAATAACCGATGAAAGCACACAACTCACTATTATATTTTGGCATCCGATAGGAACTTTGATTAAGCCGACAGATTTTAATTAGTGACATAGCGTTACTGAAAATCCATTAGATTTTCAAGTGCTTCCATCAGAGTGTCAATGATCTTGAGTGGCAGAGTTGGCAACCAAAATACCAAAAGCAATGTAAATAAAAAAATTTGTAAAAGTTTGTAAAAATGATGTTTTGTGTTCATTGCCGGATTATAATATAAAAAAGGAAATTAAGCAATGAAAAAAATCGAGATCGGCAAGAATAAACGGTTGAATCCGGGCGATGTTATCGAGATGCACTTTGTTACAACTGGTATGACCTGGCCTACGGCGGTCCAAATAGCGATGATCGAATGGCGGCTTGAGAAACGTAAAGACTTTCGGATTATGAGTCATAGTCTGCCTGTCGGTAACAGGGTGATTTTTACAATTCTGATTTCAGAGCCGGCCGAAGAAAAAGTCCCGCAAGTTTATGCCGCAGGTATCGGAGTCACCGCTGCAATTATCGGTGCCGCGATCATCGGTGCCGGCGTTGTGGCCTGGCTTACTCTTGACAAGATTTATCAGATAATTGAAACGCCGGCCGGCAAGGCGGCCGTAACGGGCACGGCCTTATTTCTGCCTGCCCTGGCTGTTATCGCAATTTTGCTTTTACTGAGGAAATAAAGTGGACGATCGAGAAATATTACAATGGAACAAAAGGCTTGCCGACCAGGTGAATCGGGGCTGGGACAACTATAAGCATGTACATATAGATTTGAGTACGGCAAGGATCGATGAGCCGGTCAGAATTACCGGCGAATTTCTTTATGTCGAGGAATCCTCCGGCGCTGCAGCAGTAGCCAAAATCAAGCTCAATCGCAATACCAACGATGCGCTCGATCTCGAAAAGGGCGTTGAGATCAAAACGGTATTTATAGAGGTCTATATAACCAACGAAGCGCTCGAGGATGAATGGCTCGATTTGGTTATTGGCATCAATTTCGAGTATTATCAAGCGATAGATAGAGGCGATGAAGTGCAGCAGGTCCTTAACTTGACGCACGCGAACCCAAATACAAACGTAGCTGCTGCTGCGAATCCCTGCAACCAGGCCTTGATCAAGGCTGATGTAAATAATACACAGGTGGCCTGGGTCGATTTTGGAGTTGCTGCGGTCCAGAACGATTGTCTGCCGCTGGATGCCGGCGAATGGGTCAGAATAAAAATATCGAATACAGATCTGATCAATGCCAATTTTGAAGTCGGCGGCGAAATTGTCTTTATTGTCTTTGAGGTCTAAAAATGGGAACACCGGATGCCGGCCAGAATATTATCACGCGGGGACTGCCAAAGACCGGTCAGACTACACAATACCAGGCCGGCGATGATGGTAATTATGAGGCCGGTTGGTGGAAGGGTCGGCTCAATGCCAATAATCGAACGCGGTTTATTGCAAGGACTATCGGCGGTGATGATGTTGTCCTGGATCGGGCGACTGGCTTAATGTGGGCGGCGGACGGTAACGCCGCCGGCTGCAATAACGGAGCGTTGATAACCTGGGCAAATGCGATTATTTATGCCAACGGCTTGACCTTTGCAACATTTAGTGACTGGCGGGTACCCAATGCGACCGAATTATGGAGTATCGTTGATGCTGGGGCAGGTCTGCCGCGAATCTATCAAGCCTTTTTCCCCAATACCGTGAGTAATGATTATTGGACAAGCACAACTACCAGCTCTGATATACTTAGAGGTCAAATTGTAACACACGCAAGCCCAGGAATACATGATAAGTTAAAAACAGATACTTGTTATTTACGTTGTGTTCGTAAAGGTTTGTAATTGCAGCTTAATATTGAGGTGACAAAATGGCAAAACGCAGAAAAAGCCGGGCAACCGGCCGAAAGAGTAGTCGTAAGACTTACAAAAAGAAATCCGCAGCCAAAAGAGCCAAGCCCAAACGGGCATCGATCTATAAAGTCAAGGGCGGATGGCGGATTAGCAAAAGCAAGAAACGCAAACGTAAAAGATAGTGACGCTGCGTTACGGACAAAAATGGACCATCGCTGAGCTGGAGATCGGAAATATGTCCCATCGTCATTTTTGGTTCAAAATCGCACGCCGGCGACTTCGAACGAGCTGCCCTGGCCGGCAACGTGGAGCTGGACCAGCTGGTCAACCGTAACGCTGAAAAGAGGGTGGTTTAGTATTGATTGAATCGAGATCGTCCATCCTGGGCGGTCCTGGTGAACCGAATTTTTGACAAAAGGAGCAAAAAGATGAATGAATGGATTTTAAGATTAGTCGGACTTATTGTCGGAGTTGCATCACCGGAGCTGAGAGTTATGCTCGATCAGTGGTTGGAGCAGCTTGATGACCAGGCGAAGAAAACACCGAATCCCTGGGACGATATACTTGTCGGGATGCTCAAGAGTATATTGCGTCCAACTGTTGACGGAAAATAAAATTAAAAATAATGTTGACAGATCCGGAATTTGTGTTATCCTTTAATCTGCCAGATGCGAGGACACATCAGGCATACCACCTTAATGTGTCCTTGTTATCTGGCTTAAGCGTGGTATAAATGATAGATCTAAACAACATAAAAACAATCCTTCAAATAGCCGGCATCAGCCGATTGGAAATCGGATTTGACAATAATCTAAATCTCGTTAATGTCGAATTTGTTTTCAGGGGCAAGCTGGGCACTAAGCAAATTACTCAGCAGGAAATCATAGACAGCCTTACGATAGGCGCCCCAGAGGCCCCAGACAGGCTCGTAGTGGACGGTTCCTTTGAATTGAAGGATTTGCCCGGAGAAAACGAAGATAATGGCTTAAAAGGGACGTGAAAACGAGATATTTGAGGCCCCATAATATATGTTAGGTTTCATATCTCCTTATTTCACCAAGACTTATGTAAATATTTGATTGTCTAAAAACATAAGATCACGTCCAGTAACAATTATCAAAGGATTTATCAATGCCAAAAATAGAAGATTTGCTTATCGAAATGAAAGAAACTGTTGAACACTGTCAAATTTGTCATCGAGATAATCAAGATTTGGAATTAAGTTATTTGATGGGCAGATTAACAGGTAGGGCAATTTTGATTCACGAATTGGTTCAGAGAAAATTCAAAGAAACTAAAATCGCTGAGCAGGATAGGGCAACGCCTGGAGAGACGACCTGAGCGGCTCAGTGAGGCGTGGGCAGGGCAGGGGGCTTAGCTCCTTTGCGCATGCGGCCCCCTGTTCTCCATAACCTGTCCCGCCAGTAAAGCGATAAAACTCATTGTTAGGAAAACTGAGCATGACCGATAATGAATACCTCGAAAAGATGATCACAATCACCAATGAGCTCGACCAAATCGCCAACCATGAGCTATTTAAGCAGGAGATCTGGGACGAAAACATGGACGAAATGCACAGGGTGACTTGTGATTGGCACAATAGCCGGTGTCGACGGCCCCGGTTTTTCAAGTACGTCTGCTGGTTTCTTTTGGGTGTGTTGGCCTCGGTTATTTTGCATATATCTTGTTGAAGGGATTTAACGATGTCGAATTTTAATCAATGGATTGGAATGGGCAATCTTACCAGGGATCCTCAGCTGAAATATACAACGAATCAAACGCCGGTTGTTGAGTTTGGCCTGGCCGTCAATCGCAAGTGGACAAAGCAGGATGAAACGACTGGAGAGGAAGTTTTTTATATTGAGTGCCAGGTTTGGGGAAAGAGGGCTGAGATTGTAAGCAAGTATTTAACCAAGGGC
>Ga0114923_10002871_pt1 | contig 11639 bp, 7 predicted proteins | sample SumtaG_FD_89578 | JGI IMG/M metagenome (GOLD analysis project Ga0114923, IMG submission 89578) | Deep subsurface microbial communities from Indian Ocean to uncover new lineages of life (NeLLi) - Sumatra_00157 metaG | ecosystem: Environmental > Aquatic > Marine > Oceanic > Sediment | place: near... | reverse complement strand
GGACAACACTGTCAGGAACATAGCCCTTTACCCTCCTGATCACCCATCTGTGAAGGGGGTCTCCAAACGTGTATTCGATTTTCTCAGTGAGATCTTCGAGGCAAAAGAAGAGGTTCTCATCGGCTTGATCAACGGTGTCCTTTACGTGGACGATTACCTGTTCTACGAAATCACCCCTTATTCGGATAACATTCTCAAGGTGCTGACTGGTTTTGGGATCGATGATCTCCTCATCAGCAAGGGGGTGAGTGAAGAAGAGCTGCTCAAACTTGCAGGGATCCTCAAGGTCAAGGAACGGAGCCGGGACACGTTCCTGAGGTTGAGCGAGCAGGAGGGGTTGACCCACATCGGCCTGAAGAGCTTCACGATGGGGCATGATGAGGGAGACCTGCCCACTAAAAGCCTGGAAACCTACAGGGATGCGATCAGCACAATGACAGGGTTTTTTTCTGAAGTGGGGGATGGCCAGCTGCCGCCGCTCAGGGAAGCGGAGAATCTTGTGGAAGGGTTCATGGACAAACTGTCGGCCAACAAGTCGCTGCTCATGCTGCTTTCCGGTCTTAAAGGCTACGATTCCTATACCTATCAGCACTGTGTCAACGTGGGAATCCTGGCTCTCCTTCTGGCCGAAAAGGAGGGTCTGGACGAGCAGCATATAAAATGGGCGGCACTGGCCGGCATGATGCACGATATTGGCAAGGTGCGGGTGCCTTCCGAGGTTATCAACAAACCGGGAGGATTGACCCTCAGGGAGTGGGAAGCTGTCAAATCCCATCCCCTTCACTCGGCGGATGTGATCCGTGGTATGGGTGGTGCCCAGGGGCTGATGCAGGCTGTGGAAGGCCACCACATGCACCATGACGGCGGGGGGTATCCGGTGAGATCAGACGTTGACGGGCCCTCAAGACTGGCCAAACTCATATCTGTCGTGGATGCCTACGATGCCATTACCACAGTCAGGGCCTACAAAAAACCGATGTCCCCGGTCGAGGCGATGACTTTCCTGGAAAACGGCCGCGGTACCAAGTACGATCCCCATCATGTGGATGCTTTCATATCAATGGTTGGCGCCTATCCGCCGGGAGCCATGGTGAGGCTTTCAAGCAACGAGATCGGTATGGTGGTCAAGGCCGGGGATCAACAGGGAAAACCGATGGTCAAAATGATCATTGATGAAAAGGGACAGCCCTTTACCCAGGAGCAGGATCTGGACCTATCCGGGGCGGATGCCCATGGCCGGGTCATCGCTTCCGTAGTGGACCCGGCGCTGTATGACCTGTCGCCAGGGATGGTTTTTTCCTAAATGGGAACGGAAACATAGCTGAGGCAGCATACGTGGAAGATGTTGAGCTAATTGCCGTCATCTGACAACTTTGATAGGGTCGTAAAAAGTCCATTCGCGGCTTTTTACTCCACGGAAAGTGAAAAATGTCATTTTCACTTTCCTTACAAATCAATGACTTACACTACACGTCATTGATTTGGGCGCTTCGCTCGGAGCGCGTTGATGACTTTTACGAGGTCATCAACTTTAGTTTTTTGAATTTTGAATTTTGAATTTTGAATCATTGGATCTTGGATTTTGGATTTTGGATCTTGAATCGCTCAACCGTTCGGCCGCAGGTTCCCCAGCGCCTCCGCCGTTCTGGTCTTCAGGAACGGATCATCCGTTTCCTGAAGAACTTTGATCAGGTGATGCTCCGCTTTCGGGTCACCGTTGCGGCCGAGAGCTTCTGCCGCGACGCAGGCGGTCTCGGGTTCCGGGCCGATCAGGAAAGGAATTAGGAATTCGGTGATCCTGGGATCTCGGTAATGCGAAAGGGTTTCGATGACCACTTGCACGACAGAGATGTCGGGGTCCTCGAGGCTGCTGAGCAATGGCACCAGCGCTCGTTCAGGCAACTGGATCTGGACAGCCTTGACTGTAGCCACTCTGATGTCAGGTTCAGGATCCTGAAGAAAAGCCAGCATCTGGTCGATAGATTCTGCAGTATTCAGAAAACCGAGGAAATGGATGGCGCGTATCCGGTAGGGTTTTTCACCCGAGGAGGCTGTCTCAAAGATATTCTGCAGCCGCTCCATACCTTCCACCCGGTCCAGGGCTCTCGACGCGGCGGCCCGGACCAGTTCCTCCGGGTCCTGGAGGGCCCTGGTCAGTGCCTGTTTACGATCTGACAGGGTCATGAACTTTCCTTCCTCCAGCAACGTGTCGGAATACTCGAAATCCGCCCAGGGTATTGCGTGAGCCTGGATATTGAGTATAACCCTTGAATTTCGCTGAATTTTTCGTGAATATAGTATAGCATCTTCCGACAAACTTTTGCCAGTAGCCTGCATGGGGTTCTACGACAGGCTCCTGGCGGGCAGGTTCGACCAAAAAACACTTATGGTGACAAGGAGGATTCAGTGTCAAGGATAGACAGATTGAATGCGTATTTAGCGAAGATCGTCATCCCTGTTGTTCTTATATTGCTGGTGATGCCTGCATGTAGTAAGGGAAAACAGGACCAGGCTCGGAAACCGATTGTTCAGGCAGGTACCGAACCAGTTACAGGCGATTGGCTGGTGAGACATTTATCATCTGAACCTGCCACCCTCAATCCCATCACGGCAACTGACGCGTATGAAAGTGTTATTAACGGTTACATTTACGAAAGTCTTCTTGATCTCGATAACGCCACTCTGGAACTTGTACCTCGTCTTGCCAAAAGTTGGGAAGTTTCTGATGACAAACTCCAGTTCACTTTCACTCTCAAGGATGGGCTGCACTGGCAGGATGGAAAGGTCCTTACTACGGAGGACATTCTTTACACATTTGACAGGGTAACAGATCCATTGGTGGATGCCCCGCACCTGAGAAGCTACTACAAGGATCTGAAGAAGGTTGAGGCTCTTGACGAAAAAACTGTTCGCTTCACCTACGCCTATCCCTACTTCAAGGCGCTGGACATGATCGGCGGCCTCTCCATAATGCCGAAGCACATTTTCGAGAGCGCCGAGGGGCAGGAATTCAACACCCATCCGGTGGGCAGAGCTCCGGTAGGTTCCGGCCCATACAGCTTTGTAAAGTGGGAAACAGGGACGGACATAGTCCTTGAACGATACCCTGATTACTGGGGTGAAAAACACCACATGGACCGAATTGTTTTCAAGATAATCACCGATAACACAGTGGCGCTCCAGGTTCTGAAGAAACAGGAAATGGATTTCATGGGGTTTACTCCCATACAGTGGGTACGGCAGACAGACAGCGACAGGTTCAACAATAACTTTGACAAGCTCCGTTATCCTTCACTCGGATACAGCTACATTGGGTGGAATCTCCGCAAGCCCATGTTCGCGGATAAAAGGGTAAGGCGCGCACTGGCCATGCTCACGGATCGTGAAGCATTTGTGGAGAATCTCTGGTATGGCCTGGGCAGGGTGGTGTCGGGGAACTTCTTCATCGATACCCCTGAATACGACAAATCCATAGAGCCGTTGCCCTTTGATCCGGGAGCGGCAGCAAAACTTCTCGAGGAAGCCGGTTGGTCTGATCACGATGGAGATGGGGTAATAGACAGGGAGGGAACTCCCTTCAGATTCGAGTTCACTTTTTCCTCGGGGAGTACCACGGGAGAACAGCTTGCAACTATCCTGCAGGAGAGCCTGAAGAAGGTGGGGATTGAAATGACCATTCGGCAGCTCGAGTGGGCGTTATTTACCCAACTGCTGGATGACCGGGCATTTGATGCGGTTACTTTGGGTTGGCGCCTACCCGTGCTGGCGGATCCATACCAGGTGTGGCATTCCAGCCAGGCGGACAAGGGGTCAAATTTTGTGGGGTTTGTCAACGAGGAGGCGGACCGGATCATCGTGGATGCCCGATCCGAGTTTGACCGGGAGAAACGGTCCGCAATGTACCGGCGGTTCCACCGCATACTCCACGAAGAGCAGCCCTACACGTTTCTGTTTTCCAGAGACAGCCTTGTGGCGCTGGATAAGCGATTTGAAAACGTGAAGGTTTATCCCCTTGGCCCTGATTCAACGGAGTGGTACGTACCTGCAGAGGTTCAGCGGTACAAATAATCCATGAACGGGCGACTGAGCGACTTGGCGACCTGGCGAAAATGATCAATCTTTTATTCTTAGATTTGATTGATCGTAAAATCATATTCCGAGGTTTATTGTTCTTTACTATTTCGCAACGTCGCCCAGTCTTTCAGTCGTTCAGTTGCTTTTCCGGGATGGATCTTCCGCAATGAGACTACGCGACTATCTTACACGCCGCCTTTTTCTGATAATCCCCACTTTCCTGGGTATTACGCTGATAACCTTCCTGGTAATACAGCTTGCGCCGGGCGATCCTGCGGCCATGAAACTGAGGCTTTCTGCTGACCAGGCGGTCATGGGTGACAAGGTTACGCAGGATATAGTGGAACAGACCCGCAAGCTCTATGGTCTCGATAAACCTATACACATCCAGTACCTGATATGGCTAAAGCGAGTAGTTACATTTGATTTTGGCAACTCCTTTAAAGATCATCGGCCGGTTATAGAAAAGATAGCGGAGCGGCTGCCCATCACCATTGAACTCAACCTGATCTCTATTTTTCTAGTATATCTCATTGCCATTCCCATAGGAGTCATGTCCGCGGTGAAGCAGGGCACCCTTGGCGACCGTATCGTCACTGTGGGACTGTTCATTCTATACTCTCTTCCCAACTTCTGGGTGGCGGTGCTTCTCATAATGTTCTTCGGGGGAGGGGAGTTTCTGAATATATTTCCCATCTACGGAATGGCCACACCAGGCATTGAAACGGCTCCGCTGCTTTCACGGCTGGCAGATCATCTGTGGCACCTTATTCTCCCGGTCTTCTGCCTGACATATGGAGGATTTGCTGCTTTATCCCGTTACCAGAGGGCAAGCATGCTGGAGGTGATCCGACAGGACTATATAAGGACTGCCCGGGCCAAGGGGCTTCCGGAAAAGCTCGTTATTTTTAAACACGCATTCCGCAACTCAATTATCCCCATAGTCACACTTCTCGGATACCTTCTGCCGGGGATGTTCGGGGGAAGTGTCATCATTGAGAGCATTTTCTCAATCCCGGGGATGGGACAGCTCGGTTTTGAGGCGGTGCTCTCCCGGGATTACCCTGTCGTCCTGGCCATTGCGACGATAGCAGCCCTGCTGACCCTTTTTGGGCTGTTGGTATCTGATCTGCTCTACGTCTGGGCGGACCCGAGGATAAGCTATGAGGCGGAGCTATGAGCCAGAAGCAGCGGAAACAGAGCTATTGGAGGATAGTCTGGAACCAGTTCTGCAGGGATCGGGTGGCGGTGGTAGGCTTGATACTGGTCTTTATCCTGTTCGTAATCGCAATTATGGCGCCGATTATCGCCAACGACAGACCTCTGGTCGCTTCGATAGATGGCCGGGTTCAGTTTCCGATCCTCAATAAAAGGGATAATACGGATTGGGCTAAATTGGAGGTGTCCAGCGAAGTATGGGCGGTTTGGCCACCAGTTCGGTACAGCCCCACCCAGATAGACCTTGCAGCTCATCTCATGCCTCCCGGGGGCGGACACATGTTGGGTACTGATGACCGGGGGAGGGATGTCATGGCCCGCATGATCCATGGTACCCGGATCTCCCTTTCAGTCGGTTTTGTGGCGGTATCCATTTACACTGTGATCGGGGTGTTTTTGGGTGCCCTTGCAGGTTTTTACGGCGGCCGTGTGGACATGATCATTTCCCGACTGATCGAGGTGATGATGTGCTTTCCCACCTTCTTTCTGATACTTACTGTACTGGCATTTCTTCCACCGAGTATTTACAATATCATGGTTGTTCTGGGCCTGACGGGATGGACGGGGGTTGCAAGGCTGGTTCGTGGAGAGTTTTTAAAGCAGCGGAAGATAGATTATGTCTCAGCTGCCAAGGCTGTCGGCGCCTCCGATTTTCGTATCATTTTCTATCACATTCTTCCCAATTCACTGGCCCCTGTTCTGGTCTCAGCCACATTCGGTATAGCAGGAGCTATCCTCACCGAATCGTCCCTTGCCTATCTCGGATTCGGTGTGCCGCCGCCCGCACCATCCTGGGGGGAAATACTTTCCCAGTCCAAACGATATATCGATTTTGCCTGGTGGCTCACCATTTTTCCGGGCTTTGCGATCTTTTTGACGGTAACGGCGTACAACTTGGTCGGCGAGGGTTTGAGGGACGCGGTGGATCCGCGTCTTAAATGAGGACGGAGCGACGAAGCGACTGGGAGACTGAGCGAGAAACCGACATAGTGACGAAGCGACTGAGCGACATAAAGAATAAAATCAAGGAAAAACCCTCAGGAGAACGCTCCAATATAAGAATTATCCACCTCCATAACCTATCGATCCTACAGTTAGATTTTTCGCTCTGTCGCTCCGTCGCCCAGTCGAGACTTCCCTTTCCATGACTTCCCACGCCTTATTTCTCATTCTCATTTCCGCCTTATTCCACGCTGTATGGAACGCGGTTGTAAAACATGTGGAAGACCGCTTTGCCCTCCTCGCCCTGGCCCACGTAATGATGGCGGTCGGGCTGACGCCATTTCTGGGACGAACGGCTCTTAAACAGGTCAATGCAACACCTTCGCTGCTGGTTCCCATGGTATGCGCGGCGTTCTTCTTTGCCCTCTACCACCTGGGAGTGGCGGGAGGGTATCGGAGCGGGGATCTTTCCGTAATTTACCCTCTGACCACCATGGCTCCAGCCCTGGTTCCCCTGTGGGGAGCTCTGTTTCTGGGAGAGAGACTGGCCGCGGCTGGATTTGCCGGAATCGGCCTCATACTGCTCGGGGCCTACGCCATCCAGTTCAAGAGCGTCACCTGGTCGGCACTGGCCGATCCGTTCCGGCGGTCCGACAGGTCGGTGGCTTTCGCCCTCGGGGCGGCTTTTTTCTACTCGGTAGGGGCCGTCTTTGACAAGGCGGGTATCTCCAACACCGATGCGCTTACCTGGAGTTACTTGCTTATTGTCTGCATGGCGGTCCTGGAATCGATCCTGGCTGTAGTATTTCGCATGGGTTACATGTCTTTCACGAGAGAGCATTGGAAATCGGCCTTGGGGATGGCCTTCATCCTGCTGGCCTCCATCCTCACCTTCCGGTTCGGGCTCAAGATGACCGAGGTTTCCTATGCTACCTCCGTAAGACAGGTCAATGCCCTCTTCGGGGTACTGCTCGGAATCTTCATCTTCAGGGAACGCCTCGGCGGATTGCGCATGGCGGCGGCGCTTGTGATGGTGGGAGGGGTGGTGATTATTAAAACCTTTGGCTAGGACCGTTTAACCGTTCGAGGGGGCGAATGGGAGAGGGGGGGAGAGGGAGGAAGAGCTGGATCAAAAGATAATTAAACGCAGAGTGTGCTGAATAACGCAGAGGAAAACATTAATCTGGGGGGATGAACGGTTCCTGTAAAGACGGTGTTTAATTGAACACAGGGTTCACAGGATTACACAGGGTAAGGCTAAATCTGGGGGAATCGCCGCGGTTCCTGTAAAGCCGTTGATTTTACCGCGGAGGGCGCGGAGGGACGCAGAGGAAGGCCAAATCAGGGGGGATCGTGGCTGTAAAAGCGTTATAGGCAGCCTCACGCAGAGACACAGAGCCACAAAGAAAGCCGTTTACAGGAATTCAGACCTTCGTCATTTCGGGCCGAGTGGCCTGTCACGGCATAGTCCTGAGTTGAATCGAAGGATGACGACGGAAAACAAGGACCCGGAATGCACCCGTGCCTGCCATATGTAGATTATTATTACTGACTTACACAGGGAAATTTAACCGAAAAAGTACTCCCCTCTCCCAGAGTAGATTGAACCTCCATAACGCCATTATGCTTTTCAACAATATCCTGCGCGATGGACAGACCTAAACCAGTACCACTACCTTCTATTTTGCTGGTGTAAAAGGGTTCGAATATCTCCTTTTGTTTTTCCTCAGGAATTCCAATCCCCTCATCGGAGACCTGCAAGGTCACGAACTCTTCCTTTTTGTCCCACTCACAGCTGACGGATATCACGCCACCACCAGGCATGGACTCCATGGCGTTGGTTAGCAGGACAATAAGAACCTGGCGAATCCTGCTACTGTCTCCCTCAATATTCGGAAGTATTTCAGCAAAGGAAAGCTGAAAATCATAGTTCTCATTGCTGCTTTGAACTTCAAATAAATAGACCGTCTTTTTTACCACATCGCACAGCTTGAATTTTGTTACGGTCAAAGGTTTATCCCTTGTGAAGTCCAGCATGTCCGTGATAATTCCAGCTGCCCTGGTGGATTCTTCGCCGATCAATTTGATGTAATCGTGCAGTTGCTGCCCATGGGGTGAGTCCATAACTATCGCATCAGTATTCCTCTCAACAACCTCCACGCATGCCGAGATGGTCGCGAGGGGATTGTTGATCTCGTGCGCGATCCCTGATGCCATCTGCCCGGCAGCAGCAAGCTGGCTGCTTCTTTTAAGGGCTTGTTCAGCCTGCATCCTGTCGGTAATATCAACAATCGTTATCACGCCTACTTCCTTTAGCCACACCATGCTGAATATGGCTGTACGTTTGGTGCCATCCTTGCAGGTTAATGTCCATGTTTGAGGAGGAATTTCTTTTCCAGTTCTGGTTGATTCCTCTACGGCCGCTAACCATTCAGATTGTACTTTCTCTCGGTATGTTAAATCCGGGTAGGCAGCATCCCACCACATTTCTGCTGTGGAAATGTCACTTTGAAGGTAGCCGTAATCATTAGTGAATTTGTTATTGCACGATATGATGTCGTTGTTTTTATTTACAATAACTATTGCCACAGGGGAGTTTTGTATTATCGATTGCAGGTTTGACTCGCTTTCTAAAAGCTCACTCTCTATCTGACTCCTTTGTCGGATCATTTCCTCAAAGCTGTTGACTAATTTCTGTGTATCGGAATCGAGTTTTGTAAACTCAGGAAGTTGTATTTGATCTCCAGCTGCGTAGGACTGCATTGCTATCGATAGGCTGCGAACGGGCCTGGTTATATTTCTCGCCAAAACAATCGAAATAGTTAACCCTAATAGCAAAATTATAGCCCCGACAAGGAGAATGCCCTTTGTGGCTACTTTAATGGTCTCCCCAAGCTTTGCGCGGTCAATGCCGATTCGAATCTGGGCATTTAACCCCTCGATTAAGGAATGCGAGGTTTCAGTAATTTTCATACCTCGGAAATCAACCTCTTTGACTAATATTCCAGATTCATCCGTTACCAGTTTCTCATCCACAATCAGAGAATCAGGCAGTGCTTCATCAAATGTATGGGCGAAAACTTCCCCTTGAAAGTCGGTTATTATGATGTAAGCGACCCGGGGATCTGAACGTGTCGTCCGACGGAGTGTTTCACGCACTTGATGTGATTGTATCTCAATAAGGTTGTTGACGGTTGCTTCGGCTAATGTGTGAGATAAAGTTTCACTCCATTGCCGGTGGTTATCTTCAAGAGAGTTTCGAACACGCTCGTTGACAAACAACAAAATGCTCACGGTCATAAGACTTATGAGGATTGTTGTTGCAAGAGTGATCCTATAATTCAGGGACATGGCAGAACTTTCGAAATCCTTTCTTTAGTCTCTACGGATAGAAAAAACATCTGGTCTGAAATCCATGAAATAAAGCGGGTAGGGAGTCCATTCAATATTGCTTTTAACTCCATATGTGTAAAGGGGGTTATAGAGGATCGTTCCTGGCATTTCATCCTCGAATATGTCAAGCATTCGCTGAAATGCTGTGTAACGATGCAGGGGATCGGAAGAGTGTTCCACAGTTAACGCAAGTTTGTTAAATTCATCAGGAGCCAGCCAGTGTTGGTATCTTGTTTGAACAGCTGATTTCGGGCCCCAGGATACCAGCAAGCCGCCGACAGGGTCAGGAAGGCGAATAGTGTTAGACCATGCATGTATTTCAACACCCTTGTCGCGAACTTCTTTCCAGGTTTCCACAAGTTCAAGTTTGGCATTAATACCAATTCTACGCCACATTTCAATGATCATCAGTGCAGCGTTCACACTATGAAGATAGTAGTCCGGTATCACTCTGTAACTGAGAAGTTCGCCATCATAGCCGGATTCCATAACCAGCTTTTTAGCTCGTTTGATATCGTAATCATAACCTGGCCTTTGTGGATTATACATACTCCCGAATGAAGGCAGTTGGTGCCCGTTGGGGGTAAAATTGGCATTTTGCCACAACTCCCTGCGCAGTTCTTCTCGATTGATGGCCAGGCTGAGCGCTTTACGTAAACGTTTGTCCTCCAATTTTGGAGCATTGGTGTTAAATACCAGAACGTGAGCATTGTCAAGAATGGCCGATCGCGCATCCAGGCCTGGATACTTTTTAAATACTGGAATTCTCTCTGGTGAAACGTCCACTATAATATCGTATTTCCCGCCTATCAACCCTGCAACACGAGCAACCCTCTCTGGTACTTTCTGAAAAGTAACGCTTTGAAAAGCAGGCCTGCCAAGAAAATAGGAATCATGAGCGCTGAAAGTAATCTTTTCTCCATCTATCCGCTCTTTAAATTTTAAGGGGCCGGTTCCTACAGGTACCCATCGGTTTGCCTCAAGGGCCTTCTTTTTCCAGTCGGTTTGGCCGTTTTTATATTTCAGCCATGACCGGGCATTAACTACCCCGGCTGCATACCCCGCCAGTTTCTGTTCTAAAAGAAGGTCTGGTTGTGTCGTTACGAAACGAACCGTATGGTCATCAACCTTGATAACCTCTTTCAGGTTGCCGAAATGTTTTTTTCCGCTGTTCAGGATGACATTGTCCTCCGTCATCCGTTCCCTGGAAAAAGTGAAAGCAACATCATCTGCCGTTAGAGTATCTCCGTTATGGAATTTAACATCCCGCCGCAAAGTGAATTCAACTGTATATTCGTCGATGCGTTTCCAGGTTTTCGCCAGCCCTGGCATGAGCTTATAGGTGTTACCAGACGGGTTTAAAAAATCACGGCGAAGCAGTGTGTCGAATATGGAATAATGAATACGAACCTCAATGTTACCTGTCTGTTCTGCAGGTTCCAGAGTCCGCGGTAATTTGTTTACCGCAACAGTAATATGCGGTCTGCTATCCTCCTGGGCATGGGCCACTGAAAGAAAAAATAATATCGTGGCGGCAGTCAACGCCAACCATTTTATTGAATTAAAATAGTTGCAGAATTTCATGTCATCGACTCCAGGTCTCTTATGTTGGTGCTTCCTTGATGTGGGCAATCACCGCATTGGTTTATCCTACTGTATACCCTACACCGCCCATATAAAATAACGCAATCAGCTTCGTTGGGGGAATAACGGTTATTAACGATGTTCGGCCAGGATCGTTAAACCGCCCGAGGGGGCGAGGGGGAGAGAGGGGGAGGGGGCGAAAGAAAACTGTCCCTGTGGGACGAAACGGGGTATCGGGGAAACGGGGAAGCGGGGAAAGAGCAGAACGCAGGACACAGAACGCAGGAGAAGACCTGTATCCAGGTATCCAAGTATCTAAGTGTCGAGGTAAAAACTTCAATGGCCGTCATTCCGGAAATTTCGACAAAGTCGTAATTGTCCGGAATCCAGCATCTGAATAACCTGGAGTGCACAGAGAAAGACTGAAT
>Ga0114923_10002870_pt1 | contig 11640 bp, 8 predicted proteins | sample SumtaG_FD_89578 | JGI IMG/M metagenome (GOLD analysis project Ga0114923, IMG submission 89578) | Deep subsurface microbial communities from Indian Ocean to uncover new lineages of life (NeLLi) - Sumatra_00157 metaG | ecosystem: Environmental > Aquatic > Marine > Oceanic > Sediment | place: near... | reverse complement strand
TCCTTTTTACATCCTTTCTTATTTGAGCTAAATTTGCTAATGAATTCATTCCAAATTTCATGATAAATTTCCCTTAGTTTATTTATTTTTTTAATTGAATGTGAGCTTCATACACCCAAATGTTGGGAGAAATAAATTTATATTGGTTACCGAATTTCATAATTAAATAAGGAGAAAGTGAGAGGAGACTAATATATCTTTAGACGATAAATTAGGTAAGCATACAAGAATTTTATTAATAACAATTCTAATGTCAGTAGCATTCAGAACAATGGGAATGACAATAGTTTCAATTGGTTTACCGTCGTTTGTTGAAAGCGTCGCTGGTTCTCTGACTTCTTATGGAATAATTGTTGGTGCATTTTCGTTAACTCAATGTATCTTTCAATTTCCTTTTGCAGCTGTATCAGATAAATATGGTCGTCGAAAAGTAGTTCTATTCGGAATGCTGGTATATCTACTGGGAACATTTCTATGTTTTACAGCTCAAGATATAATCCAATTGATCATCTACAGAGCAATTCAAGGAATAGGGGCTTACACATCAATCCTACAGGCATCGGTTGGCGATATATACAAAAAAAATCAACATGGTAAAGGAATGGGCTATTATTCTATTTTCGTAAGTGTGGGATCCTTCATTGGATTCATATTAGGCGGTTATATTTCGAGTTTTTTTGGATTTAGAAGCGTTTTCTTAATACAAGGATTTCTAATTAGTGTTAGTATAATCTTCATTTTTTTTGTTCTGAACGAGAAGAATAATTCTGAAACAGTAAAGGTCCAAAATAAAAATACGAATGTGAACTTAAAAAACCTAAAAGTTTTCATAAAGGAGCGCCAATACATATTTGCAGTTTTAAATAGTTGTGTAAGATGGTTTTTATATGGTTTTATTACTGCTTATATAATATGGGTTTTACTAAACGAAAAAAGAGGTTTTGGTGTAAATCAAATCACTTCGAGTTATATAATGCTGGCTGTTCAAGGACTGTATGTTTTGTTTATTTTCTTAAGCAGTTTGCTTTTAAGACGATTTGGCTCTCGAAAAATCATGATATTAGGACAATTAATTGTTATGGTTTCTGGAATTTCTTTCTTATTTCGAGATTTTGTTATGAACCTACCTGTTTTCGTTATAGTAATTTTATTTTTTGCGATAGGTATAGGATTGTTCGGTCCTGCAGGGAACACTCTTTTATTAGAAATAATAGAAGATATTCAACCTGACTTAAAAGGTTCTGGGATCGGATTCAATAATACGATCGGATTTTTTTGTATGGCTTTTGCTCCAATGATTATGAGCTCAATAGGGGAAATAGATATTTTGCTTCCCTTCTATGTTATTATTGGTTTGATGGCTGTTGCTCTTATTATATCTAAGTTTTTAGTTGATAAAAAATACTAATTGTTAAAATTATAGAATTATGAGTGCCCATAAAAGAGTAATACAAGCGTTAAATCATGAAGAACCAGATCGTATTCCTTTATTTTGCCAAATTATAATGCCAGGATTTAAGCGAGAACTCCTGAAATATTGGGGCGATTCATATACTAGGGAGAGAAAATTTAAGCTATCATATAGAGACTTTAATTTGGAGTATAAACTTGGTTTTGATATAGCATGGAATTTTGATTCATTTCCAACCTATATTCCACAGAAGCACATGCAAGAAAATCCCTTACCGAAACTGCCAGGTAATGATAAATACATTGATTACAATGGAAGAATTTTTTTAAAGCAAAGAAATGATGATATGGGGATAGCTTATTATTTGAAAAACTACATCGATACTGAAGAAAAAGCTGATTATTTTCATAACACATATTTCGGTATAGAATGGGAAGAAGCTCCAGATTTCGCTAGAAAAATTAATAAACGACTAAGGAAATTTCCAACTGATGAGTTTGTACCATGTTGCCATCTTGAACCAATTTTAGAACCTCTATGGCAGGGATTGGGTCTAGGGCTTTTAATAAAATTGATTAGGAAAAAGAAAAGCAAAATTAAACGATATATCGAGTTACGGGCTAAGAAACTAATTACTGCTGCGAAATTAAACGCAGAAACAGATTTTTATGTTTTTTTTATATGCGATGATACTGCTTTGAAAAATACTACAATGATCAACCCAAAATACCATCGAGAACTCATTATTCCAGCATACAAGCAAGCTGTCCATATCTTAAAAAAAGCTGGTAAATATGTGTGCTTTCACTCTGATGGATTCACGGAGCCATATTTTGATGGTCTTATCGAGGCGGGATTTAGCGGAATAGAATCTTTAGAACCTATGGCAGGAATGAATTTGAGGCACTTGAAAGAAGTGTATGGAGATAAATTATGTTTGATTGGGAATATTGACGTTTCACAATTATTACCGTATGGTACAAAGGATGATGTGGTAAATGCGGTAAAAAAATGTATCCGTGATGCTGGTGAAGGCGGGGGATATATGTTAAGTGCTTGCACGGATATTACAAATTCTTGTAAAGTGGAAAATGTATTAACGATGATCTCTACTGCTAAGAAATATGGCGAATATCCCTTGAAGTTATGAAATGGGTTTTCAAAAAATAACTTTTGATCAAAAATAAAAAAAAAGAAAAATAAATTTAAAAGCCAAGCTCAAGAAGCTTAGCTTTGTTTTCCAGAACTTTTTCTTGAGTAAGAGGATATAATTTCCAGAAGATCAATGTGCCTATTACAATGACTAACGCAGGGATAACTCCTAGAAGGAGACGGATTCCCAAAAGAACTAATTCTGCATTTACACCCGGGGTTGTATTTAAAGTAGCCAAATCCGGGATTCCTGCATCAAATCCTGTAAAAGTGAATACCAAAGTAATTAACGCTTCGTCAATAAAAGCCGTTATGAGTGATATTACTGCCCAAGTACCAACAAGTATACCTTTTTGATTCTTCCCATTTCGTACGACAAAGTCATCCTGTACGTTTGAATACAATACTGGTATTCCAATCGTCCACACACATCCATTTACAAAACCAACGAAAAACATGATAATCATTAAATCGATTTCAGTTTGGAAAAAAGTGAGTGCAGCGTAACAGCCAACTAATATGAAACTTCCAATAATATAAAGTTTCTTATGGTTGTTCATGCGTTTTAATAGCGTCAACCATAATGGGATAGAAATTAATGATCCTAAGAGAAAAAGTGCGAAGAATATGATCATATCACTCCCTGGTAAAAGAAATGTTGTCAGATATGCTACCATTCCAATCGCTATAGTTGAAGCGGAAAGCCAGAGAACGTACGAACCATATAGAGCCATAAAACTTTTCTGCTTAATAACCAGTAATACACCTTTAAATACATTGATACGCTCATACTCTCTTGAGTAATACCGGTCAATAATGACCTTATCTTCTCGAGCACCCTTTAAAACGAATATGATGCCAAAGATAATTGCTATTACAGCAATAATTGCTGCCATAACGGTGTAAGAGAGTATAGTGGGTCCAAAAAATATAAGAAGCGGTGGAATCATCATTCCAAGGACTTGTGCAATCATGTCAAAGAATCCCCAAGATCCTGCATATTTCCTTCTTTCTGTCTCTGTTCGAAATTTATCTGCACGAAGTATACCTGTATGGATTTCTACGAGAGTAATAAATAAATCAAACAAGAAAAGAGAGAATAAAAGCCAAAGCATCACTGGAAAAGGGTTTACTGTAGCATCAATATCTGGAGGAGAAAATATCATAATTAACGATAAAGATTGTGGAATAAATCCGATTGCTATCCAAGGAAAACGACGACCCCATTTTCTTGTCCACTTAAAATTTCGATCAGTTAACCATCCAATTAAAGGGTCGTTAAGACCAGCCCATAATGTGTTTATAAAAACGACAGTCAATATCCAAATAGGGTCAAGACCGACAATTGTATGATAAAAAAAGTACATAAAAAGACTCATTGTTGCTGTCGGAATTGTCCATAGGATATTGTAGGTACCAAAAGAGAGATAAGTCGAAAAAGAATGTCTTGAAGTTGTTTCTTCATTTTCAGTCATAAAAACACCAATTTTAGATTTATAGATATTTTAATTTGTTTATAAAAAATTTTGATTAATACTAATCAACTTTTCTTATATATATATATACTGAACTTTTTATGCCAAAAATGACAAAAAGTCTAAACTTGAAGCAATATTAGCATCTAAATGGTAATAAGTATAAATAATTCTAAGATTCAATAAACATTCCAATAAATAACAACAACATTAAGGGAGAAGAAATGACCGATTACACCTTAGAAAACCAAAATTGGGAATTAAGAGTTCAAAATAAGGGCGATCAAGGATTTCGCTATATACTTCATAGCAAAATTAATAATAAAGTTTATGCTGATGAGGAATATCACTATAGAATTTTAACCTCAAGTAAAAAGGGATCTCGTTACGCTTATTTACTTCACTTAGGATCCGAGTATAAAGCCAAAAAGTTGTCTTCAAGAAAAATTCGAATGGAAGGAACTGACAGATTAATTATAGAAGGAAAATTTGCAGAAACAAATATCTCAATTACTCACGAATTTATACTTGAAAAAGGAAGCAAGTGGTTAGACGAAAAAATAACATTATCTAATCAAGGTAAAAAAAAATTTAGGTTTGGCTTGATTAATCTTGGCTTTAGAAAGTCTTTATTCAAGCAATATTCTGGGTGGTGTGACCACTTAGATGAGTTTACTCTAATGTCGATTCCAACTCGAAGATATTTTGGGTATGGAGAAGATCGAAGAAAGGAGAGTTTTAGTGCTAACGATATATTGTTAGGAGCATGGATTGATAAAGAAGCAGAAATGCCGGGATTTTGTTCTGAGGGATGGTTGTGGACTAATGATCAAGGAGGATTGCTCATATGCAAATATAATCCTTCACAAATGGAATATTCTCGATTCCAAAGACTTTCAACCACATTACCTGGAAGAGGTGCTGAAAATGTTGATGTAATATTTGGAGGTGTTTCGCTTTATGATGGTAATCCCGAACTCGCTACGATTTTAAAACCTAAAGAAAGTTATTTTTTTGGCGTTACGAGATACGCTGTTTACGAAGGAGACTATAAAGAGGGATATTATCTTTATAGAAACCATCTTGAAGAACACGGACACAAATTTAGACAAGATTATAATCCTCCGGTCCATTGGAATGAACTATATAACTTAGGTTGGGTCGCTGAAAAGACGGGATTTTTTGTAGAAGGTATAGAATTTGAAGCATACACATTAGAACAGCTTTATGAAGAAGCTCAATTAGCTCGAGATATTGGCGCTGAATGTTTGTATTTAGATCCCGGGTGGAATATAGCTCTAGGTTCCTCTATTTGGAACGAGGAAAGGTTTGGTTCCTTAAAGGAATTTTCAACTAATATTCATGAAAAATATGGTTTAAAATTAGCCTTGCACCTCATGATGAATTTTGAAGGAGAAAATGAGCCCGACGAGTTTTACTTAAGAAGCAAAATAGGAGTAAAAGTTGTAGCAGATCCTTATACAAACCTATTTAGTTTATGTGCTAATAATCATTGGGTTGAAGAAAAATCTCGTAGAGTGTTAGAGCTTGCAAAGGAGGGAATAGACTTTTTCATGTTTGATTTCACGGATTTTTCAACATTCATGGTGGATAACATCGGTTGTTTCGATAAGGATCACGGGCATGAAGTTCCAATGCTAAGAAATTCACACGCGGAAAATATTTTCAAAGTCGTCCAAAATGTAAAGAAAAAGTACCCCCATATTCTTATCGAAGCACACGACAGAGGAGTAAATCCACGACATCCATTATATTACCAACACAGCCTTCCACACAATTTTGACGAAAATTGGGGTTTTGAATGCATGTGGAATCCGATCCAGGATTTATTATCTGGTAGGGCAACTCAGCTTTTTGAATACAATTTGGCTTACTCTATACCATTATACTTACATATAAATGAAAATAGTGACAACGAGAATATGCTACAATTCTGGTGGTACGCTTCTCTTGCGAGGCACTTAGGAATAGGGGGATTGAGTGATAAAAGTAGTAAAAAATATAAAATATTAAAAGAAGCAATGAACCTTTATAAAAAAATTAAGTCTTATTTCACTCGGGGGATATTTTATGGATTAAATAATAACATACACCTTCATGTTGACAAAGAAAATAAGTTAGGAGTTGTTACAGCTTATAATTTGAATAGTAGGGCTCAAATAATGGATATCCAAATTGAACTGATTAAGTATGGTCTGGATGTTAATACTATCGAAATTTATAATGGAAGAAATCAGAAAATTGCTAATATAAAACTTACTCATAAAGAAAATGAGATCTGTCAATTTAAAGTAGAAGTTCCTCCCTTATCACCAATAATCGCAGTTCTTAAAAAATCAGATATTTCTATCCGTTCTTAGTTTAGGTTTAAAGGATATTTTCGATATTTTTCAATTGCGTCCCTTAGTAGCTTGATATTTTCCCATGGAGTGCTTAAAAAATTATGACCTGGGCCGACAAAATAGCCCCCATTATAACCTGCTGCTCTTACGCACCTTTTTACTTCCTGTACAATATCATCCGGAGTTCCAAAGTTAAGAATCCTACTTGTATCTATACCTCCCATAAAACTTAATTTATCACCAAGGGATTTCTTTAAATGAGCTACATCAACGCATGCAGTAGGTTCAAGTGTTTGAATACAATTAAGACCTGCTTCTGCAATATGAGGTAAATTTTTATCAATATATCCACAAGAATGCTGAACGATAAACATTCCTCGTTGCTTACAAGCGTTATACAGTTTTTTATAATAGGGAAGTATAAACTTTTTAAACTGCTCAATTGATAATATCGACCGTCCTTTAAATCCCAAATCGTCTGAATAGAAAATAATATCCACACCAGCTTCGTGAACGCGTTTAATAACTTCTATGTTTAATTTAGTATACTCGCTAAGAACCTCATGGATAAATTTGGGGTTTTTTCGCATATAATAGGCTACGCGGCTCATTGTCATCCCTTCAAACAAAGATTCATGAATAGCAACAGGTAAGAACGCCATCGGATATAAATACTTTTTTAAAGAATCTACGTATCCATCCCAAATTTGGGGGGTGTAATTAAGCTTGTCATTAACGAGCTCAGAAGGTTTTCCATATTTATCCCAATAATGATGTACTATTTCCGGAGTTCGAAAATGTCCATCTACATACCAAAGATAAGCTATGCCCGTATCAACCTGTTTAACCAGTTTCCAGATGCATCCGTTCATCGCACTGATCATGCAATCTGGATATTCTGGAGGCGCACGCTTTGTGGGCTCTTTGTATTTTTTAGGCCCCCATGGATCCATGGAATGGCAATCAACATTCCAGAATCGTAATTCAGTAATATCTCCTGCCCAACAATATTTTACTTTAGAAAAATCATTTTCTATGAAGGTTTTATTTTTGTTGTATTCATCAGTTTTTAGAAATCTTTGATAAGAACTAGCAGAAAATTCAAAACCCAGATAATGAACGGGGAGCATGTCAATATTGTCATCGAGCTCTAATGTCCTAATCACTCGTTCTCTTTTTGATAATTTCATGATAAATCTTAACGTTTAATATGGTAATGTAAAAAAGAAATTAAAATTTAAAAACTAAGTCCCTTTTAACCATTTATATATAATTGTAGAACATTGTTGACTTTATAGTATGAGATTCGGAATTTCCCCTATGACTTATGAACTATTAATTGATGGAATCCTTGCAAAAAAAGGTTTAGAAGGAATATCAGAATTCCAATTTTCGGACTTGGTTAGAAGAGCAGCTGAGTCTGGTTATCAACATTTTGAAATTGCGTTAGATTTGTTTCAAGTATTTCCAATTACATTGGATAATCATCAAATAAAAATATTAAAAGAAATCAAAGATGAATATAATATCACCTATTCAGCTCACCTTCCTTTTTTAAGCATAGAACTTGGAGGTCCAAATGAATTCATACGCGAAGGAAGTGTGAATGCTTTAATACATGCCTACACTTCTATTAAAGAATTAACAGACGATGTTGACATCTTTGTTTTACATCCGACTGGTGAAACTGTTGCAGACGTTTTAGATTTTATCGAGATTCCGCAAATTAAAGAAATAACCTCGGAGTTATTCTCCGTAAATGCAATACAAAGCATTGAGCGGTTCATAGAAGAAACCGATATTGATAGAGGTAAAATCGCAATAGAAAATATTAGTTTCCCTTTTGAAGCAACAATTGAAATTATTAATAAATTGAAGACAAAACTTTGTTTAGATACCGCACATCTTCTCGGTGGGTTTTCAGGAAATCATAATCTCCTAGAAATCACGGAAAAATATTTAGATAGAGCAGCCGAGATTCATCTGCAAGACTACACTAACGAGAATCCATCCTCTGATCATAGCGCTTTAGGAACTGGAAAGAATTTTCCTCCCGATTTTTTAAACACGATCCATCGAAAAAATTTTGAGGGTCCTGTTGTCTTTGAATTAACTCAAGGTGAAACGATAAAATCTATCAATTATATAAGAAAAAACGCCCCTCAAATAAAACTTCCAGATATAAAGGATCAACCCTTTTATTAAAAACCTAGAGTAATTTTAATTGATCTTCAAATTGTTCAATTTTAATCTTTAGTTCTTCGAGATTTTGCTCTTCTTTTTCCACTAATTCTTTTGGAGCTCGCTTAGAAAATTGACTCTGTAGCTTCTTTTCGATTTTATTTGCCTCTTTTTTGGACTTGTCTAATGCGGTATTGATTCTTGTCTTCTCTTTTTCAAAATCAATCCAAGCAGGTAAAGGAACAAATGCAGGTATTCCACTAAGCACGATTCTGGCTGAATGAGGCGGTGGAACAATTTTTTTATCTATTATGAATTTATCCTCGTCTATAAATGCCATTTTAACAAGCTCGTTTTTACATAATTCAAACAATTCCAGATTTTTTTCTGTTTCTATATGTAAAGGTACCAGTGTTTTCAAAGAAATTCCAAAGTCATGTTTTACACTTCTTACCTCCCGGACAAAATCTGCCATAAGGATAAAACTATCTTCTATTTGTTGATCAATGAACGATTCTTGTGCTTCTGGCCAGGGAGCATACATTATTGTGGGAGTATTCTTAAGGTTTTTTGGGAGCATTTGCCACAATTTTTCTGTAATGAAGGGCATCACAGGGTGTAGTAATTTGTAAAATGTTTCTAATACATGTAAGAGAATAGCTTTTTGAACGTATTTATCAGTATAGTTCTCATCATACAGAAAAATCTTGCTCATCTCAATGTACCAATCACAAAATTCCCTCCAGAAGAACGACTTTATTACTCTTGTCATACGTAGGTAATCGTAATTATCCATGTAAGATTGAACTTCTCTAACTACTGAGTTTAAACGGGAAAGAATCCATCTATCAGGAAATTTTAACTTATCTAATTCTATTTCACTAATTTTACGAATTTCATCCTCTGTAGTAATGTTGGTTAAAACATAACGTGATGCTTGCCAAATCTTATTACAAAATCTATGAGCAACCTCGATATTTTTAGGATCTAAATTGGTATCTAATCCGGGAACACTATTTGAAATGTTTACATATCGAAGAGAATCAGCACCATACTCTTTAATAATTACAAGAGGATCATATTGATCAATATTTTCCATAGATTTACTGATCTTTCGCCCCTTCTCGTCTCGAATCATACCATGTAAATAGACGGTGTGGTATGGCGCTTTACCTGTAAGTTCAATCCCCATCATCATTTCTCGTGCAACCCAAAAGAAAAGAATATCGTACCCTGTTTCCCTAGTATCAGTTGGATAAAAGCGTTTATAATCTGGATGATCTGTGTTAGGCCAGCCTAACGTAGAATATGGCCATAAACCACTAGAGAACCACGTATCTAACACATCTTCATCTGATGAACATTTGAGCCCTTACATTTAGAACAAGTTGAAACTGTTTCTACATCAGGTTCTGGGCAGATTTGTTGACCACAATCATCACAATACCAAACGGGAATCCTGTGGCCCCACCAAAGCTGACGTGATATGCACCAATCGTGTATATTTTCCATCCATTGGAAATAACGGCGTTTTTCTCTTTCAGGAATTATATTTGTCTGACCGTTCCGCACTTTCTCCATTGCAGGTTCAGCAAGTGGCTTTGTTTTCACAAACCATTGAATAGAAACGCGAGGTTCTATGATGGCATTACATCGTTGACAGTGTGGCTCAGAGTGATCGTAAGGTTCAATATTAGTTATCAATCCTTCTTTTTCAAGATCTTTTAAAATTAATTTCCGACACTCAAATCGATCCAAACCAGTATAAGATTCAACAAAGCCTGGGAGAATTTGAGCGTTTTCATTAAAAATATTGATAAATTCTAGGTTGTGCTTTTTACCGATTTCAAAATCGTTAGGATCATGTGCAGGAGTAATTTTTAAAGCTCCAGTACCAAATTCAGGATCCACATATGGATCGGCGATTATTGGGACGGAACGACTAACAGCAGGGATAACTGCTTGTTTACCTACGAGTTTTGAGTACTTTGGATGGGATTCAATTGTAGCCACAGCAGAGTCACCTAATAACGTTTCGGGTCTTGTTGTAGCAACAACGATAAAATCTGTAGCGCCTTCTGCCCATTTACCGCTCGCCCACGGATATTGAGGACCTTTCCAAGCCTCAGTTATAATTGGATACTTGATATACCATAGTTGCCCATGTTCATCAATAGCCTCGGTCTCTAAATCCGAAATTGCTGTGACGCATCTTCCGGGACACCAATTAACCATATATTCGCCTCGATATATTAATCCTTTATGATATAATCGATAAAAGGCTTCCCGGACGGCTTTTGATAAATTTGGATCGAGGGTGAAATACTCACGGCTCCAATCGCAGCTAATACCCATACTTTTCGACTGTTCAGTAATTCGGGCATGATATTTATGTTTCCATTCCCAAACCTTTTCTACGAATTTTTCACGTCCTAAATCTCTATGGTTTATTCCTTGTTTTAATAGTTCTCTAACAACAACACTTTGGGTTGCAATTCCCGCATGATCGGTACCTGGTATATAGAGAGTTTCTTTCTGTCGCATCCGTTCATACCTCGTCATTAAATCCTCAAGTGAAATCACAAGAGCATGACCAGAATGGAGTTGACCTGTTACATTAGGTAGGGGAATCGTAATACAAAATCGTTCAGAATTTTCATTGGTAATTCCCAATTCTTTTGATTTTTCGGGAGCAAAGAAACCTTCTTTTTCCCACCATTCATAAAGTTCTTTTTCAATAGTGCGGTGATCGTAAATTTTTGTTAATTCATCTGTCATTTTAATTCCTCGAATTATCTTATATAATTCCAGAATTATCTTAAAAATTTCGTTAAATACAAATCGTAAAATGTAAAAATTAATTTGTTTTGATATAATATTTTTTTTATGGAATTTAAAGGGGATATTGTCGAAGCGAAAGAGCGAATGAGTGCTTGGTGGGATCATGAAATCATCGATCGACCAGTTTTAAGCTATTTCTATCCAAAAAAAAGAGGAAAACTCGGAATTTTTGTGGATATCCTAACTGAAGATTGGACCCTAGCTAAAAATTATGACG
>Ga0114923_10002869_pt1 | contig 11640 bp, 24 predicted proteins | sample SumtaG_FD_89578 | JGI IMG/M metagenome (GOLD analysis project Ga0114923, IMG submission 89578) | Deep subsurface microbial communities from Indian Ocean to uncover new lineages of life (NeLLi) - Sumatra_00157 metaG | ecosystem: Environmental > Aquatic > Marine > Oceanic > Sediment | place: near... | reverse complement strand
TATCCCCTCAACAAATCTTAAATAGTGAACTATCTTTTGAATTATGATGATGATGCTGCGTTATAGTCCCCAATCAACTCTTCAATATTCTCTTGCAGTGTCATCCTCTCATTAATTATGGACATTGATAATACCAAAGACATCTATCTATTCCTGCATGGGAGATATGATCTAAAAGAAAAGGCAGAAAATGCACTAGTATCAAAGGGATTCTCAAAGTTACAGATAACTATGGCAGCACCTAGTAAGGTAGGTAAAGTAGGCGATTACATGGCGGTTTTATGGATGCCTCCAAATCCTGACAACATCAAAATTAAGCAAATTACTAAAGTTGAGCAAGTAAAACCAGAAGGAATGGTTGGCCTTTGGAGAGGCGTTTCAAAAGACGAACTATTTACCATTCCTTTGTAGAAAAAGACTGACTATCCTTGAATATTATGGGTGCAATGGCAGTACAATAATTATTGAATCTAATAATAAATACTTTCCAAATATTTGTTGTTTAATATGTCAAAAAATATATCTTCCCCTGATTTACATGTTCTAGAAATTGAATTAAAAGTTCTTGAACAATTAACTAAAATTTTAGATGTAAGTGAAATAGGTTCAAATGTACATAAAATAGCTAATGAAGTTGCAACAGAATTGATAGATGATATTAATAAAAAATTTTGGTCTGAGCCTAATGAAAACAAATAGTTGTGATCGATTACATTTTAGATGTTAAAATTATGAAATTACTAATTCTACTATAATGGCATTAACCGATATTCAACAAGCAGTTCTTAACTCGTTTCCCCAACCAACAGAAAGAAATTTGGATGGTGAATCTTGGGATTCCCAAATAGCCAAATTATTGAATGAGAGTATAGTAAGAATACACACCGTCTTAAATGAATTAGAGTATATGGGGTATGTCAAAAAAACAGGAACAACAAGAGCAGGATCAATTTATGTCAAAATTCCTAAACTCACAAGAGGAATTTCAGAAAATGTCAAAAATACGGAAAATGTAACTTTTACAATCGATACAGTGTTAATTTCACAAGAAGAGCATTATAAAATACTTCAGCAACAAAATAAACAACTACATGGACAAATGGACAAAATTGAGGACAACTATCTAAAAGCAAAAAAAGAATTAGAAGAAAAGAAAAAAGAGAATGCAGAAAAAACTGTTCATATTGACTTGTTAATGATAGAAGTTGATTACTGGAAAGAACGATTGGATGATGCAATAGAAAAAAATATGAATGATCTCAAAGGTGTATCCTAGATTATACGAAATTCAAGGCATCATTTTGTAAATGAGAGAAATGTGATGAATAGTTTGGTAACTTCTATTCAGCAAATCATCAACAAGTATTAAATATGGTAACTGTTTCTGAAACGTATGTTAATAGAGTCTAAAGTGACATGTTACGGACAAGTCGCCCAGACTAGTGCCATGTGTACCCACAAGGTTGTCCGTAACATCTTTGAAATCTTATATACTTTAAGAGAACATCAACTTTTGGTATTAAGCAATGGGAGAACAATTTTAGTGAAAATTAGAAAAATTATTTGTCATAAATGTGATAAAAATTATTTCTATGTTGAAATTCAAACTAGAATACAATCTGAAATTTTAACAATGTTGAGTGATAAATTTGTCTGTCCCAAATGTAGGGGAGTTGAGTAATATTGGCATTAGAATATCTCAACAAAAAATATCTCAAAAACACTGTATCAATTAATGAATACATTGCAACTAGAATAAAACAAGACCCATCAACTGGTGCTGCATCTAGGACTGCATACAAAAATGCTGATCTGTTTTGCCTAGAGCAATACGATGAAGATTTCATTTCAGTCCTGAGTAATATGGCACGAGTAGTAAAAGAGACTGATGAGCTTGATATCCCACTAAACTTTATGCAAAATTTCATCAACTGGATGGCAGAACCACATCTTGATTTGAGAATGAATCCTAGTAGTGTATATCCTGAAGGTGATGTGTGTAGGGCAAAAGATACTGGTACAATTCGTGGAATAAATGGTCAACTCAGACTAATCATGGTCAAAGTTGGTGGCATTAGAATCTCCAGTTCTGATGTGACTGACTACAAATTGTCATATCCTGCTCCATCTCCAAAAGAGAAGAAAAGAAAAATGACTGATGCAGAATTTGTACTAATCTGTGACAGTCAAACTAATTTCAAAAGAAGGATGTTATACAAAATAATAAAGGATGCAGAGTCTCGAATTGGTGCAACAGTTCAGCTAGTAAAAGAAAATTTTGATACCACAAAAAGACCCATTGAGATCACATTTCCAGCAAGCATTATGAAGAAAAAAAATGGTGTAAGCTATGAGAATGTAAAATATGTAATTGAAGAAGATGAGGAGGGAATCCTAAAACTATTGGACCAAACCCCTCCTGGTGGATTGGTGTTTGGTATCACTAAAAATGTAAAACTTGCAATTAATGATGAGGAAAAAGTATGGAGCAAGCTTGTTACAAACTTGGGACTAGGAGAAAGATACAAACACAGTGGACATCTCAAACTAAGTCTTCACACCATCAAATCATTGACATTTACTGCTGCAAGAAAAGCAGTTGATCTAGACTTTGCTAATGCATATGGAGATCATGCTGATTACATTAGAAATTATCTTAGACTCTCTGATGATGAAAAGATTGAACAATTCAAACGACTAGAACCATACATTACATTCTGGAATAAAACTGAAATAATTCATGACAGTGAAGAGATACACCAAGAGAATTTGGAACTAAAGAAACAGATTTCAGATAATGATGAAAAATATGAGAAACTATCTGAAGAAATAAAGGCTCTAAAACGTAAAGTTCCAGAGGAAGAAATGCGCGAAATGTTTGAGAAATTTTTAAAAGATAAAGAAAATTCTAAAAATTAACTAATTTCTTGTAATTATTTGACGTTCAATAATTATTGAAGCTCGATTATTAAACAACTTTAATCTATTGATCGATCACACAGTTCATGTCAAAGATACAGAGAAGCAAACCAGAATTAAATTGGTATCAAACAATGGACTCTTCTCTGTATCCTCAACACTATCATTCAATGAATATTGATGCTATTTAATCTTTAACCCCCAAATAATTGATCAAAAATTAATCTTTAAGATCTGACGAATCCTTAAATAATATTTTCCAAAACTATCTTTTGGTATTAAACAATGGAGAGTAAAACAAAGTGGTAGTATTTGCTGCAAACGTAACTGACCAAACACAGGCAATAATTGATGAGCTGTTATCTACTGATGAGTTTGTAAAATTCGCATTACAAAACAGACTCAAGTTAGCTGATAACACAATTCTAATCAGACTTGCGATCATCAATCTCAAAAAACATTTGCCCAACAGTGATGAGGTTCTAAAGTACAAAGCAGCATTACTCCGTCCCCATGAATTTGATGACTTTTTGAAAGAAGAGATGGGGGCAATCAAAAATGCAGTCTGAAATGTATGTGTGTTGTGGCGAGCAGCCAACCCATCTTTTTGTTTATCAAAATAATCAAGTTTATGGAATTTGCAAAGTGCATTTCAAATCAGATGCTCATAGATTCAAAGTAAATTATGTAATTGATCTAAAGACTGAAGAAAAATTCTATGCTAATACAATTTTTGGAGATGTAAAAATTGAATCAGTGTAATGAGTGTCGGACAATAATTCCTCCTACATATCGAGCCCCAAACTGCCCTGCATGTGGTGAGCGTATAGAGGATAACTCATAATGTCAAAAGGTGCATTAAATGAGCTTCTCAGGGCACATCCTACAAAATTTAACATTATGATAAAAAATTTGCCAAAATCAGAACAACCTGAGACTCTAAAGTTTTTCCAAGAAAAACTCGCACTATTGGAGAATTTACAATGAGCCAACTTGTTGCAAACACTACAATAATCACTGATGTTCTCTCAAGGACCACTTGGATTTTAGATACTTTTGAGGACTCTAGAAACTTTACTGAAAACGAGTTTCTATTTTGCTACTGGGAGACTTGGGAGGGATTCTCATCAGAAGCATATGATCCTAGAATTTTAACATCTCATGAAACCATCTCACGATGCAAAAGAAAACTAGTAGAAAAAAATCCAAAGTATAAGGCAAATAACAATGTCAATCGAGCAAAACAGCTCAAAGAAGAAGCATTTAGGGAGTGGTCAAAATCGTAGTAAAAAAAGAAGGAGCCACTCAGACTTGTGGTAGATGTCAAACTGAATTAATTTGTAGACTAAAAGACTATGGAGGAAACTTTGCTCCAACTTTGCAGTGGCAAAATTACGGTGGGGCTCCTCACTTTAAAACAAGTGACGGTAAAGAGTACACTTGCAATGTACCAGATGAGGAAGAAATTGCACAGACAAGAATTCCCTCAGAATCTACTGTTCCTCCTTCACCTGCTGCATTCACTCCAGGTGTTGCACCTCCATCTGTAGATTTACTTTCTCCCCTAATTGCAATAAAAAATACAGTCGAAAACATTGAGATCCGTTTACAGCGAATGGATGAGATGGTTCAGGCAACATTTAGAAACAGTGTAGATGAGCAGTTGAAAAAATCAGAGGTTGAAAAAGAATATTGATTAATTATTACAGTTACCATAGTTTTTGGAGCGGTGTACTCCTACTCACCGTTGCATTCATCATGGACTTGACAGTTCCTGATGGTCTGAATTCTGTGGTAACACATAACATTAAAGGAGCTCAATGTTGATTCTCACAGTTAGTTCAGAATACGACAAGCTAGTTCCTGCTTTATCTTCTGAGGAATATATTTCCCTAAAAGAATCAATTAAAGAAAACGGTCTATGGATTCCAATTCTTTGCAATAATGATGGAATAATTCTTGATGGTCATCACCGATTCAGAGCTTGTATAGAACTAGAATTAAAAACAAAATTTGCAGTAAGAGAATTTGAAAACAAACTACTGGAGAAAAAATTTGTAATTGAATGTAATTTAAAGAGAAGACAGCTCAATGACTTTCAAAAAACAGAGCTTGGCATTCCATTATTAGATATTGAACGCCAGCTTGCAGAAAAACGCCAACTTGAAGCTGGAGACAGTATACCCTTAGCCCCAGATGACACTAAGGGTAAGTCGTCTGAAATTGTAGCTAAGAAAATTGGCGTATCTGGTACTACATTTGAGCGTGCCCGAAAAATTATAGAACATGCACCTGAAGAAATCAAAAAGAAGCTTAGGACCAATGATGCTCACACTTCAATTACAAAGGAATACAAAAACATTGTAAAGGCAGAAAAAAAAGAAAAGCGACAAGAGCAGATAAAAAATCTTCAGGTAAATCTCCCAGAAAAGGTAACTCTACACAACACAGAATTTCAAAAAGTCTTCATTGAGGGAAATTCAGTCTCTCTAATTATTACTGACCCACCTTATCATGAAAAGGATCTCCATTTGTATAACGATTTGGCGGTTCATGCATCACGGGTTCTTCGTGAAGGTGGGTCACTTCTCTGTTATGCTGGACAGTTTGCAATACACAAAGTTATTGAAATGATGGAGGAGCATGGACTGAAATTCCAGTGGCCTATGATAATTTTGCACGGTGGTCCTACTACTGCAATGTGGGGAAAGAAAATTCTTGTTGGATACATGCCGATGTTGTGGTTTGTCAAGGGAAAGTATGATGGAGATATGGTGCGAGATGTAGTCCAGTCTGAATTTCAGGGAAAAGAGATGCATGAGTGGGCAAAGAGTACTGTTGAATCTGATTATTATATAGAGCACATGACTATTGAAAACGAGATAGTTTACGATCCTTTCCTCGGTCAAGGAACTTTCGGAGTCTCTGCTGTAAAACTAAACAGGCAATTCATTGGGTGTGAGATTAATCCTGAACATTTTCAGAACGCAAAGAGAATAATTTCTCAGGTAAAATTATCATGAAATTTACAACTCTCTATCGATTTATGATTAGGGCAATCGTTACTGATGGATGTTGGGAATGGTTAGGATCAAAAACTAACGATGGATATGCAAATTTTTCAGTTGGTACAAAAACTGTACCTGCCCATAGATATGCATATGAGGTACTCGTTGGTGCAACAATTCCTAAAGGGCACCAAGTTGTTCACTTGTGTAGAAATCGTGGATGTGTAAATCCAAAACATTTGGATGTACAAACTCCCTCTGAGAATAACAAAAAAGGACTTACTGGTTTTAAGACAGGTTTGATGCAACGCATTAAAAAAAAATGTCCAAAGGGCCATTCTTACGATAAAGACAATACAATCTCCACAAAAGATGGAAGACGAATTTGTAAAGAATGTCAACGAGTTTGGAATCGCAATTATTACGGGAGAATAAAATTAAATGCCAAATAACAACAAGCGAATAGGTACATCATTTGAGAATAGATTCATTACCACTCTCAAAAAGGATGGTGTTGCAGTAAAGGCTGGTAGATTTTATTCAAGTATAGGCGTAACTGATGTATGGTGGGTTGATGAGAAAGGACACCACAATGAAGCTCAGTTAAAATTCTCAACTAAAACAACACCCTACATTTCTCCAGCTGAGATGCAAAGACTAGAACTCTTTGCAACTGACATGGATGGAAAAATCCTAGTCTGGCTAGTAAAAAAACAATCACGAAAAAAGATGAGTATGGAGCGAGTGTTCTGATGTACGAATTTTTAATCAGAGACTGTGATGAGAGTGGATATCCCAAAATATCTGAATGTGCAAACTGTAACAGAATCATTGCAACTACTCAGATGAATCTCCATAATCGAAGATGCTCAAAAAACAAAAGGAGAAAAAAAATTGCCTAAATCTGGATTTAAGAGTATCACAGTAAATGAGATTATCTATGACAAGTTTTATCAGATATTTTTTGATCAAAAAGAAAAACTTGCAATGAAGGGAGTCAATAGTTTTGCAGGCTATGTAACTTTTTGTCTTGAGGAGATGATGCGAAAAGATGAGACATTCTCAAAGTTTACACCAAAGATAGAAAAAATTTCAGTTGATGATAATCGAGTTATTCTCAATGACATTGTAAAAAACAGAATAGTTGAGATTCAGTTTGTTGAAAACAAGCTTGCCTGTATGCTGTGTGATCAAGATGAGTGCAAGCATGTAGGATTCTGTGAGTCAATGCCTGAAGTAATTGAGATTCTGGGAATGAGAATGCGCCCTTGTAGAAAGAAGAGAGAGAGGGGAGTGTAGAGAGAGTATGGCATCAATACCTGAATTCAGACGAGCAAATGAAATTATTGCTACAGTCAAGAGAGCAGACGGACAAAACGCCCATATCTTTGATGTACTTGATGTTACACACACCTCTCAATGGTGGTGGAAAGATCACAAGAAATGGTTCTTTCATAGAAATCCCTTCATGTCCCTACAAAAAATAGAGGGAGAAGATTACCTAGTCTATTCACCAGAGATAGCTGAAAAACCAAAGGTGACATTAGATAATGTATAATGAAAATATTTTTTATAATATTTTTTATAATAATATAATAATTAAAAAAATTTTATTTTTATTAATTATACTCTCTCCCCACTCTACTCTCTCTTTTCCTTTACCTGGAGTGTATTATCATGTCTGAAGAAAAATTCATTGATGATGAAGCTCAAGAAGTGTTTGGAGAAGAAGAAGACGAAGAAGAAGAAGAAGAAGAAGAAGTGTATCTCAATAGTGAAAATGATCCTCAAAAAGTTTTGATTGTACCTGAAGATGATTATGTAATAAATGATAATGAAAAGGTAGCAGGATTTGATAAAGTATTTGAGTTTGTAAAAGCCAAGATTACTGATCTTACAAAGTATGATAAAATGATGGAAGAGAAGCTATTGGATGCTTTGAGGAGGGGAGATCTGAAATGAGTTTAGTTTGGGAAGAACCAATGAGTCCAATTGAAATAATGGATGATGCAATATCAAAACATAACTTAGATACATTGTATGTATTGTTTTCTGGTGGAAAGGATTCTGTTTGTATTGCACATTTTATTGCAACAAACTATCCTAAACAATTTGGAGGTTGTGTTTTTACAAATACTGGTATAGCTTCCCAAGACACAAGAAAATTTGTTATTAGTTATTGTAAAGAAATGGGGTGGAAATTACACATGACATGGCCTTCAGACAAAGAAAGATATTACAATATAGTTATGAAACATGGTTTTGCTAGACAAGGAAATCATCGACTAATTATGGGCTATATCAAGTATCATTCATGGTATTATTTTCTAAAAGAAAAAATAATCAAGGGAGAAAAGGCAGCTTTTATCTCTGGTGTCAGAAAAAAAGAGTCTGATATTAGAAATAAAAGAAGACTATATACAAAAAAACCAGTTGATCAAAGAAGTAGGTTTGAATTATTCATAAAACCATTTCTCTACAAAAATGGAGTACAATTATGGGATTATTTTATTGAGAATAATCTAAAAAAATCACCAGTCTATGAGTGGCTAAACAAATCAGGTGAATGTCTATGTGGTTCTTTTACAGAACCTTGGGAATTAAAGATGCTTGAAAAATTTGATCAGCTAAGTTTTCAAACCATAAAATGGATGGAAAAACAGCTTCAAATCAAAGGTTCTAAAAATGCACAAAAACATCCAAAATGGGGAATTCACGGTTCATCTGCTACTGAAATTGAAGAACAATTAACTTTTGAGAATTTTAATGTCAATGAAGATTATTGTGGAGAAAGCTGTCAGGTTTACGCGGAGGAAAACTGAAATGAATGCAGGTAAAAAAATTTTCAAAATTATGGAAAAAAATAAAATAATTGATTTTGTGGGAGATGAAGAATTTTTTATCAACAAATTATTTTTTGAGATTTTACAATCAAATCTACTAAAGTATGAGTCAGCGTTGGATGCCATTATTTTTAGTGTCAAATCATATCTCCCAGAATCGCAAAGCTCAGAGATTGCTTTGACTGGTACTTTTATTATAACAATTCTGAAAAGAGATTATCCCGAGATTGCCAAGGAAGCACTTGATACATTAAAGTCTGGTGATATTTCACAAGTTACACCTGCATTAGAAACCATATTTGATTCCTCTAAACAAGCATCTTTTCTTCCTCAATCAATAGATGAGATTCTCATGGAAATCAAAAAATACGAGGACTGGAAATGAGTCTCTTTAGTTATGATGATTATGCCCAAGCATCAAAGAAGAACAAAGTAGTATCACCTAGAAGAGCCAGTCATGGTGGTATTGCTACATCAAAAAAGATTCGACTCCCTACTCAGTACAAATCACCGAATCATAAATGCTCTCAATGTACAAGAAAAGATGCAAAAAAATACTATCTAACTGAAAAGGAATGCAGATGGCTTTGCCCTGTCTGTATTATTAAAAATAAAAACAGAGATTCTAAAGAAAAAACAAATTTTATTAAAGCTAGTAAATTATCCAATACGAATCATAAGAATACCATAGTGGAGGATACTCGGCTATGAGTAAGATTGATTCAAAATATAAAATCCAATATCAATATGCTGATTGGGGATGTAACAACCCAATGGACTATATGACTGATGTAATAATTAGAGATGACAAAGGAAAACTTGTGTATGCGGAGTTGTTAAAATGACCAAATGGCTAGTAGCTGATACCACAAGTGTAAAGAATGGAAAAATAGAGTACACAATCCCTGAAAAGCCCTTACTTCATGCATGTTGTAATGAGGATCATTTTGCAGATGTAAATATCGACATTAGAAAAGAAGTTAATCCAGATCATGTTTGTGATGTAACAAAAAAATTACCATTTGAAAATAATCAGTTTGCAGCAGGATTCATGGACACACCTTGGGTAAACACTTGGAAGTGGGAACTAGGAAAAGCAATGCGAGAAATGTTACGAGTTGCACCTATTGTTTATACAATTAATCCTTGGTTGTATGGTGCAAAAATATGCAAACCTGAAGAAATTCATGTGTCTTGGCGACCTGGAATTAATGCACCAATTTTATTTGTAAAGTATGTTAGAAATGAAGAAAAGTTTTGGAAGGAATACGAACATTAGGCTAATACCTTTAAAGAAATTTACAGATTCTAGTTGTTGGGATTAGCTGATATTGAATCTCTTTTTAGAATTTACACTCAAGTAAAAAAAATAATAAAAACTCACCACTTGTTATTTTCTTTCAAGGTTGATACTGGAGCGTATGAGACTGCAATAGAATTCATTGAGGAAAAACCACATCATCCACCATTATCAAAAGACTGGTCCACAAAACCAATAATATTTTGTCCTGATTTATTGGACTGGCACAATAAAATCATAATTGAATACGAAGAAGAAGTAGGGGAGAAAAGACTTGGAGCAAAGCTTGCCAAAAAAGGACATCATAGAGAAGACGATATGGATAACAAGCGAGATACTCGAAGAACACAATATTACAAACATGGTGGCTTTCATACATTGAGAATATGGGAATCTGATAAATTATGGAAAGAAAAACTAGAATCATTTCTCTTAAAAGTATGAGGTATGATAATTATTGAACCTGAAGCTTTAATAATAAACCCTTAGAGTAAGAATTTGTGAATAGAAAACGAGTTACAATCATGATTGATGATGACTTGGACAAAAAGCTAAGACTACGTCAAGCAAAACTGATCACTCAAGAACAGACTTCATACAGCTATTCCAGAGTGATTAATGAAACAATAAGGAAAGTCTTGAAATGAGCAAAAGAGTTACCATCTGCATTGATGATGATTTAGACAAAAAACTAAGACTACGTCAAGCAAAACTGATCTCCAAAGAACAGACTTCATACAGCTACTCCAAAGTTCTGAATCAAACAATAAGAAAAGTCTTAAAATAAACAAAAAATTGTAGATTGACATTCAATAATAATTGTATGTAAATTTACAACATATTTTTATTTAATAAATATTGAAGGTAACTTTGTGAGTGATGGGCATAAGTTTGATTTTAAAGAATTTGTAAAAATTTATTCAAATGATAGTAAGCTCATTCCTCTGCTAGGATCAGTATTTCACAATGAAAAGAGCAGAGCAATGTGGATGTTACTAAGCAGCACACACAAAGAGTTCTATCTCAAAGAGATGGCATCACTCATTGAAGAGAATGAAAATCCAAGACTTCCAATTTATGAGCATCATATCAGAACTATGGTTGATGCGGGAATTGTTTTGGTTCGACAAAAAATGCACAACAAACACATGACAAAGTTTTACAGAGCAGCACCAGTTATTTTGCTTACAACTCCTGAACTTTATGAAAAGGCTACAACAAGTAAAACACTAAAAACCACTTTTAACAAAGTATTCAAATTTACACATTTAAAATTGTAACATTTTCTATTTTTATGATAACTCTACTACGTTATTTTTATTCATTTTTTGACTCTAACTAGGTATGGGATTCAATGAATATTGAATCTACATTTATATTATATTTACCAAACTGGATAATTCTTTAGATCTTGTTGTCGTAGTCCTTGCTCAATGATTATCTTAGTTGGAACTCTATATGCTATTCCACTAACTATATCAACTACTTTTTTAAATAAACCAACTTCTACTATTTTTTTAAATATGTATTGATCATGACAAAAATTACTACATGTAATTTTATTATTAAT
>Ga0114923_10002867_pt1 | contig 11644 bp, 4 predicted proteins | sample SumtaG_FD_89578 | JGI IMG/M metagenome (GOLD analysis project Ga0114923, IMG submission 89578) | Deep subsurface microbial communities from Indian Ocean to uncover new lineages of life (NeLLi) - Sumatra_00157 metaG | ecosystem: Environmental > Aquatic > Marine > Oceanic > Sediment | place: near... | reverse complement strand
TAACTTTGGCATTATGTAACATGTAAATTAACCACCACCACAGATGAATCATGGTATATGTGTTTTTTGCATTAAATGCGCCCTGCGGCGCCTCTAGTTATTATATCAATAAAATTGATATAAAGAGAAAAGAATTATACAAGACAGGGAGGTTCTTCTGTTATTCTTACCGGGTTTCAAGATGGACAGATTCAGGCTAAGGTTAAGGAGCTTTTAGCTGTTGGATGAGGATACCTGTTATTACATTTTATTCCTTGATCATATTTAGAAAGGGATGTAATTTGTTTATGCTCCAGGTTTTGATTTTCTCATAAAATGCCCGGCCCATGATTGTCATGATATCCTGGGTTTTTAAACGCTGGGCGGAAACTTCCACTTGTTTCACCTCACCCAGGTAGTTGGCTGCTTTTACAGAATCATCCAGGTTTATTAGTAACTGCAATAGGTTATCTCCTGACCGGTTTCTTATCTTTTCAAGACGATGCTTTGCTTTTCGTATCGATCGGGCATCTTTCCCGTTGACCTCCAGGTTTTCCAGTTCCAGGATCAATTCATCCAGGCGGGAAAGTACCGTCTGGGAAACTTCAAACGTCAGCGATACTTCTTCCAGCTTTGTCTCGCCTTCATAGAGTTCTGTCTTCACATCGTAACTGTTTACCCGGTCGGGTAATTTTAACCAATAAGACATAGTAACGGTTGAAGCGGCCGGGACTTTTATATTCCATTTTAATTCTTCTTCATCTGTCTCCGAACCCGGTTCCGGGTCGTAGTCATATCCCTCCACACCATAGGGCAGCAATTCTTTGACAATGATGGTCTTTTCTTCGCCGCCTTCATTTTTGAGAGATATCTCCACCGGAATTACACGGGTTAAAATGGAAAGCGTATAGATATCTTTGCTGAAACCGGTGACTGCATTCACCAGCAGTTGAGCAATATGTTCAACACCGGACTTAAATTCCAATGGAACCGTAACCACCAGGATATGACCGCTGCCATACTTGCGATAGGAAATCACCGCCTGCTTTTTCTGCCGGGTCTGCCCCAGGATTTTCACATCTTCTCTCTCTTTAAAGATCATTAACCGGTTCTTTTGCAATAATTCAACGTTACCTCCTGTGGTGAACTCCCCGGGAAGAAGTTCGATAAAGGTTTCCCGCTCCTTACCGCTGATGGGTTTTACCGTTACTCCCAGCCAATCCGTCAGATCAGGGGCATTCATGGGATTGGTGCAGATAAAAATCAAACCTTCCCCGCGCCAGACACGTTCTCTTAACTCATCCCGCAGCATCCGGCCCACCATGTTACTGCTACCCAATACAATATTGACATTGCTGTGACCCTGGTGAAACTTCACATAAGATTCCAAAATCCCATGACTTAAGTCATGTTCAATTCCCTGCGATTGCAGCACAGCGGTTAAAAAGCCTACCTGGCTGTTGTTAACAGCCAACGGGTGAAGATTCATAATTAAAACCCGGGGATGAACACCCACGATTTTATCCGGCTTAATGGGGGGCATTGCCACCAATTCTGCCGAGGCAATGATCTCTTCCAGGTACTTCAGCCGAACGTCATAATTACCTTCCACCAGGTTTAGGACCAATACTTTTTTTTCTTCCTTCTGTTCCGATATGGCGAGAGACACCAACATCTCTTCTGTTTTTACTACGGTTTCCGTATCTTTATTGAATACTTCGATTTCAACAGCTTCATCTTCAAGGGAAACGTTGCCGGTATTATTCAACGTCATGGTCAATTCCACTTCCGTGTCGGTACCGGAAGGTATTTTAAGCGGCAGCAGTTGGAGGGTGGCGGTCATGGCCTTGGTGGTTTCGATGAGGATGGATAACTCTGCCTGCTTATCCGCATTATCCCCGGTTACGGTTTGGCTTAAGGTATATTCCCCGGAAAGGTATACTCCGGTGTTGAAGGTATCGGTAATGGCTTTACTGCCGAAGGCCGTCAACTCTTCCACTTTGTTTCGTTGAAAAACGATCTCACCGGTACTGTCATTGGTTAAGGATAGATCGAGGGTCAATTGCACCGGGGTTTCCCGGTTGTTGATCAACCGGGTGATAATGGTTATATTTGTATTGGCGGGATATATGACCGGTTCTACTTCCAGGCTGTAAAATAGCGCGGGGACTTCTTCGCTAAAGATAATTTGATTGTTGGTTTCTGAAAATTCTTTTACTGTATTGTTAGTGTCCACTGCAAAGACAAACTCATGGGTTCCGGCTTTGCCGCTGCCGCTCCATTGGAAGGTGTGCTCATGAGATGTATCCGGCTGCAAGGAGGGAATGGAAACGGTTTCGACTGTTGTTTCATTGTCCGTAAAAACCAGGGTTGTGCCTGCGGCAGTGGTTTTACCGCTGTTGGTCACTTCGACTTTATAGGTGTAATTTAAACCATCCCGAAGGGATTCCATTAATGATATTGAAAGATCAGGTAGATACGTACCATAAATGAAACCGGTTGTTTTTGTTGAGGTTAAACCGTCTTTTGTCAATACCACTTTCAGGGAGTGGGAGCCGCCGCCGACACTGCTGCTGATTAAAGAAATTTCCGTACTGCCAACGCCGCTTAAAGTCAAACTTTGCTCCTGTATTTTTTCTCCGTCAAGGAACAATTCCAGTTGCGCTGTTCCCTCACCAAAGTAATCGATTTTTACATTAACATTCTCATTACCTTCTTTGTATTCGAAACGGTCGGTGGTGATTCCCATCAATACGGCATCGCCCACATCAAAAGCCAGACGGCCCGATACCACCAATTGGTCTTCCTTATAAAGACCATATACCAGGTGGTGGGTTCCGGCTTCGGTTGTATTAAAGCCGTATGATGAGACGGCATTGACATGTCTTTCTGCTGAAACCGTCACACTGCTTTCCCCCAGGTATTCCCATTCGCCGGTTGGAGTGGTGACCCAGCAGCGCAGTACCAGGGTTTCATCCCGGTTGGATTCAAAGGTATAGGTGGCTTTGATGGTTTCACCGGGGGTGTATTTTCCTTTTTCCAGTTCTGATCCGGCAACTTTTACAACAAGTCCGCTCACATCAAAAAGATGAGAACCATACAAATCTCCAGACAAAAGTTTTGCGGGGTCCAGGGGCGGTTTTTCAAAAGAGCCCCTGGTCGCCGAAGGCATAAAACTCCAATTAATTCCATACGTACCGCCTAAGGTATCCTCATGCACGGAAAAGTTTACCGAAACAGGGGAAGTTATGTCTAACGTATAACTTTCGCCAAAGGCTTCGGCGGTTAATTCCCCGCTTTCCCCGGCAGTGAACACGGCATGAACAACTTCACCGGGGGCATAGACCTGTTTGTCCAGCACCATCATGGCATCTCCGCCAAGTCTCATGTAGATATCGTTGAGGTGGATACCTTTGCCGCCGCGATGATAAATCCCGTAAAAAACTTTCTCGTCCCGTTGTTTATCCACCGGTATGTTAAATACCAGTTGGTGACTGCCGGAGGATAAATCAAAGGAACGTTTCTCACTGTATGCTCCCCAGTTGACCATGGCTTCCAGCGGTGCTTCGTTGGGTGGCGGTGATAGAGTGGTTATTGACAAAGCCAGTTCTGCAGTTTCGCCGACATTGTAAAAATCGTTGGCAAAGGAGGCGTCCACATCCAGTGAAACACCGGCAACCTTAAAACTGAAATTCCCGGTGCTGAGACCGTTCTCAACTCCGCTTCCCCTCAAGGTATAGTTAAAAGGATAATTTCCCGAAGGTATATCGCCCGCGGCATCGATATAAATTTTAGAGACTTCGATTTCTTCTCCCGGATCGAGGGCAATCTCCGTATCCTGGTCCAGGCTGTCAAAGGCGGTTACCCGCATGATGGCTTCGCCCCTTAAGTGGCCTTCATTTTTAATCTTCAGGGTAACTTCTGTGAACCCACCGGCATCGATCTCAAGATTCTCCGGGTAATCCACCAGCTTTATATCCGGGCCTGTTATAACAGCCTGGGCGGAGGTCTCTTTCAACAGTTCTCCCGATTCATCGTAAAGATAAGCCTTCACTTCCCTTGTACCCGGGGTTAACCCGGTGGTGCTTAATTCTACTATACCATTAAACTGTCCGCCGGAAGAAACACTGATCTGCTCTTCATTCATCACGTTCATCACGTTCACCACATCCCCGGCTTCTATCACCACGCTGCCTTTAAAATCTTCATATCCAATATTATCGATGGATACGTTGACCGGTATATGATTATCTCCCGTTGAACCGATGGATAGGCTGCTCTCTATCTCTTTAAGGTTTAACGCCTGGATCACTATATCGATGGGAGCATTTAACTTTGCCCCGCATACTGCGGCGATAGGATTTCCATGGACGCCATAGGCTCTGCCACGGCAAGGAGCATTTCCGAACTCTCCGATCCGATTTCCGCTGTTAATCGCCAGGTCCCTTTTTCACTTTCGCTAAAGGTAAAGGTATCCGTATAACTCCCCCCGGCAGCAATCGAATGGGTTTCGCTTTTTAATACCTCGACAACCCCCGAAGGGGAACGCTTCTTCGATACATATTCAAGGCCGGAAACACCGTCCGACGTATTGTTCAGGATTTCCACATTTGCCGTTAAGGATTCACCTGCCCGGATATAGGGGCTTGCGGGACTTTCATCGTTTTCACCCGATAAAACCACAGAAATACCGCTCCCCCGAACAATAAAGGAATCCCTGCTCTCTGCCAATTCCTGACCCAACGAAGACAAAAGTTGCGTCTTTAATACATAAGAACCGGAAGGAAGATTCTTACCGGTTAACACATCCAGGGAGATATTCTCACCTGCCTGGAGGTTGAGCGGGTAGGTTTGACTCCACAACTCCTCTTCCAGCAAACCTTCATGGAAACGTATCTTTAAAATATTATCCGCATATGGGAAAGTGGAGGTTTCTCTTCCGGCACAATACAGCGTACCGTTGGAATACAACATACTGTTATTAATATACGTTCTTTCATCTCTTTGCAAAACAAATTTATCATTTTCCAGGGCATAGAGATTATAACCGTAACCGCCATCGTATCCAAGCACCAGGAGCCGTCCATTGTCATCTTTAACAAAGTTGCGCACACCGTATTGAGGAAAACCTTCATAACTGCCGTAATCCACCCAGGCAAAACCGTCAAAGGACTGGAGATGCCTTATCTCGCTCCAATAATCAGGCTCATACCTGATCCATAAAATACCTTCTTTGTCCAGGTAAAGCCGGTCCTTTACCCGGAACTGTAAATCGGAATTAGAAGCGGTATAATCTTCTATGGTTAGATCATTCTTGATATGAAATAAATGGGATACATTTTGGTAGTACCATTCCCATGCACCCAACCACAGTCCGCCGTTGTGATCCTTTACCATTGAATTCAAAGAAAACGACCACACCCCGGGAGGTCTTAGACCGGGTAAATTATGCCACTGGCCGTCATAATAATAGAGATTCGACCTGCCAAGCCAGAGTCGTCCCGAATTATCCACGGCCATATTATCATTATGAAAGGGAGAGAAGCCGGAAGGAAAGGAAATCAATTCCACTGCTCCGTTAGTGCTGTTCAATTTGATGATTTTTCTAAGAGTGAAGGAATAACCATAAACGTTACCCTGTCCATCGGTATCGATCATGGTTATACCTAACAGCAATCGATTACCCGGGGTGTTAAAATAATTGTGCCAGCGATTGCCGTCAAACATGGAAAAACCATATTCCGTACCCGTCCATATTTTTCCGGTGGAATCTTTTGCCAGGCAAAAAACCTGGCCGCTCAATTTATCGCCGTCGATATCAAGCAGGTGGGAATTCCAGGTGCCGGAATTATAACTATAGTCCATGAAACCCAATTCGCAAATGAATTGGACCGATTCACCGCTTCCAGGGATGATCGATCGATAGTCAAGTCCTTTAAAACCCGGGATTTCACTTTCAAAATAACCAATGAAATCACCTGAAAAATAGACCAATACATTGGAAAGAATGTTATTTACGTCCCTGGTCTGTCCGTTGATCCATAATTGACCGTTTATCGTTTCCATTTGCCGAATCGATAAGGTATATTGCGGAAGGATTTCTGCAAGGCTCCATTCCTGCCATTCTCCCGGACCCAGGGGAAGATAGCGGTATAACTTATCAGGGGTCGCCATCCATACGCTGCCGTCGGAAGTTCCGGTTAATTTGTTCGACACCGTTGTGCTTCCAAAGGGAGTGGAAACCGCTTCAAAGCCGGTGCCGTTAAACCGGCAAACACCGCTGGAGGTGGAAATCCATACATTACCGTTTCCATCCGCGGCAAGCTTGTAAACAGAATTGGAAATAAGACCGTCAGCAACTGTATACACGGACCATGCATTGTTTCTGAAAACCGAAATACCGGAGTAGGAAGTGGCCCAGATTTCCGGACCACCGGTTCCAACGATCTCAATAATATCCTTTATCCACCAGTCAGAGGCCAGGCCGTCGGCAGTGGTATAGTGAATCCATTGACCGGAGGGGTCTTGTCTGAAAATCCCGTTTCCAAAGGCGGCAATCCACAGATCGCCGGTAGAGGAAACCAGCATGTCCGTGCTGTTAAAAGCAATGTTATCGGTATCGTTAAAGTCGTAAAGGGTGGTTACATTACCGGATGCTTTATCGTACGCCAGGATACCTTTATCAGTACTGAGGTAAAGGGTTGTCCCGGTGCTGAAACCTTTTTCAATCAAATTGGCGGGTATAAAATCTCCGGGTTGAACGTCTTCGATTCCCTTCGAGTCCGCGTACCGGACAATACCGGCCTTTAACTTTCCGTTTTCTATACCGCTCCCCGCGGTTATATCGGACTTACCTGTGATAACCTCATCTTCAAAGTATTTTTCTTTTAAGGTAAAGGAATCTAATGCGGCGCTTAACCCGGTAACATTAATCTGACCGATTTTATTAAAAGTGGAAGTCTTTCCTTCAAATTCATGACTGGCCGCTTGATAAATGCTGTAAATCCCGGACTTTAAATTCCCGGGAATCAAAATATCGATGGCTCGTTGTTCCTCCACTCCGATTACCAGGGTTTCTTTATGATCAACCACGGGAACCCCTTTTTCAGATATCTTGACAATGACGTCCACTTCCCCCTTCCTGCCGCCGCTGTTTCGATAATTCAAATGTAATGTCTCCCCGGCATTTACATTTATCGGCGGTTCCGGCAATTCCAGGTGAAAACCGGCGATTCTTATACTGAATGCATAAGCCTTCCGCAAATAATTTACACCGTTAATCAAAAATTGAGCTTCCAGGGGGTGATTGTCTCCTTGCACATGGACCTGAACCGGGATAGGTATATCAAAGTCGAAACGGTTACTTACTCCCGGTAAAATGGTCACTGACCTGGATTCATTAAAACCAAGGGATAAACAGGAAACCGAAAGTGTCCCGTTAGTGGGGGAAGTCACACCGGAGGACTCACTGATTATAAGCGTATATTTATAAGGTTTTCCCTCCCTGGCGCCCAATTCGCCGGCAAGGGCCAATGAGTTTAATAATAAATCCTTTTTGTTTATTCGGCCCCCTCCTTCTTTCACATTTCCCGCTTCATCGGTTACTTTATAATATACTTCATAAATACCGGGCTGCGGGCTTAATAAAGGAATGGAATAATCTTTTATATAAAACGGACTGTTAGCCGGTAACTCGATATCGAACGCCTCATCGATTCCTGCCCTTAGGCATTTAAATTCCACATGAAGTTTGCCCACGGCTTCAATGTTTAAACCCACATTGGCGGTATCCATGAAGTGATAGACCGGTTTATCATAGGTCAACCGGGTATGTATTTTATAGCGAATGTTTCTTTCAAACCGGGTCGGCAAGTCCGGTGTCCGGGTTTCATCCGAATAAACAACGGAAAAAATATAATCGCCGGTTCCGGCAGGGGCCGGAGGTGCAAACACAACGGATTCTGCAAATTCTTTTTCCGCTTTTCCCGGCAGGGAAATACCGGTCAATTCTTTTGAAAAGGCTAATTGGCCCGTCTCTTTATTTACAGCCGTCAGCGTATATTTGCCATTGGTAATATCCATATCATAGTTATTCTTTAGTTTAATTTTGAACTGGATCTGCTCACCGGGAGGGAACGAATACGTATAGATATGACCGGGCAACCATAACTGATCATTAATATATGTATCTATTTTTACCGAACTCCTGTAATAATAAAAACCTTTATAACGGATTTCTTTGCTGCCGTTCGGTTTTTCGATTTCCAGTTTAAAACGGTACTCACCGGGTTCGGTTATGCCGGTGGGGGTATAAGAACCCGGGTAATTAAAGGTGCTGTTTTTATCGATATGAATCGAGGTTTCATAGAGGGTTTCAATTTCCTCTTCATCATAATACCAATAGCCTTTGACCACGGACAATTTTACATTTACGTCGATAGGTCTGGGATTTTCTCCGTAAACATTACTTGCGGCTTTCCCGGTTTCGTTCAATATATTAAATTGATAATCCACCGGGAATCCGAACCGATAGGTTTGTTTTCCCCCTGGAAACGTAATATTGCTTTGGGTTCGCGGAAATAACACGCGGACGCCTTTTCCTACGATTAAATCGTTGTATTTATGACTATAATACCGTAGATGTACCCAGAGACCTTCCATTGCGGTTCGATGATTGTAAATTAGTTTTAATTTGGGTTCAAAGGTAATGGTTTTGATTTCATCGGGTGCTAAAGAAAAGGAACCGGGGATACCGGTTTTGTAATGGTGCCACCAATCGTAAGCAAGGGTGCAATCGGTTATGGCTTCATCGGTATTGTTTTTGATGTGAATCGTTACTTTTGGTTTCTCATCCCAGTAGACATATTCAGTTTCAGCCGTCAGCCACATATCGATATCCCTGGTTGAGGTATAAGGCTGCGGGGTTTTGTAAATGGCAAACCGACCGCTGTCGCTTTCAGTTTGCATTTGAACCAGGTTACCTTCCGCGTCATAGAGTTCATAAAAAGTGTGGTAAATTCCAAAATGTGTAATTTCCAATTGAGGCAAAGTAAACGTAAACGTAACGGGAATTTCAGTTGTTTCATCCTGGTTCAAACCAATCGATGCTTCGGTTTCATACATTAGGATTTTTCTATCCGGGGTGTACACAACCAGTTTGACATTAGATGCAGAAGATTCGGTATTGTTTTTCACTTTAATGGTCAAATTAACTGTGGGAGTTGGGTTATTTGTCAGGTTATACATGGGGATGGGAAGTTTTGGATTTTTAGCAAAGGTGATTAAATCCCTGACCAGGTTTAATTCAGTGGTTGAAGCCTGACCGTGGGAATAAGCCCAGTCAGTGAACATGGAAGTTAAAATGACTGTTCCATTTCCATAGTGGTAATATAGTAATGCGGGTTCACGGTTGGTTTGCCGTCTTAAAAGTATCGTTGAATCGGAGGGATAAGATTGAAAGTATCCGTCCACGCCTGCATCAACCTGCTGATTGGTTGATGAAGAAAGCACAGCCTGCACCGAATCGTAATATACCGAATTTTTCAGACAGCTCTGGTCTTCGCGCCAGCCGTAAGATTTTAGTAATTTACCTTCTGGAATCGGAACGATGCTGTCAATATGAGTGCCGTATTGTTGGGAAAAAATAATTATTGTCCCACCCATACGCGTATACTCCTCCAACAAAACTTTGAATGAAGCCACATTCTCCTTCCCAAACAATCCACCACAAGGGATGACTAATACTGATGAAATATTTAATAAATTTGCCGCGATTTCTGGCATCTCAAAAAAAGTTCCATTTAAAAGAGAATCAGCTTCATTAAAAAATCCATTCAAATGAATTAAAGTATTGGTTACGCCAGACATTTTATAGATACCTTTTGAAAACGAGAAGTTTTCATCCGGGTTATCACCCCCTGGAGAAGAGGGGGTACGAGGTGGAGGACAAAAATCATCCGACTGAGAATGAATGGTTATGGATTGAAGTTTAGGGGACAGGGAAAGTTTTATCCAGGTATACCAAGGATTCATTGGATGGAAAAAATTTTGAAATAGTTGAAAAATCCGGGAGCCTGGATTATAATTAAAGTGTTATGAGTAAGAAACGACAGATAACCACCACCACCGGGAAAAAGGAAGCTGAAAAAAGTAAATACGACTCCGCATGGAAAAAAATCATCAAAAAACTCTTTAAAGACTTCCTGGAATTCTTTTTTCCGGATATCTACCAGGCCATCGATTTCACTAAAAAAATTGAGTTCCTGGATAATGAATTAAAGAGATCGATCCGGACAGCACCATGGGGGACCGAACCGCTGATGTCCTGGTAAAAGTCCATCTAAAAGACGGAAGCCTGACTTATATCTGTATCATTATCCATATCGAAGTCCAAAGCCAGGCGAAGCCGGGTTTTATGAAACGTATGTTTATTTACTTTTACCGGGGTCACGATAAAATGGTAGAAAAAGATATTCCCATGATCAGCGTGGCGATTTTAGCGGATGATAACCCAAACTATAGGCCCGATGAATATTGTTTCAGTCTTTTCGGTTTCGAGATGCGGATGAAAATACCTGTAGTGAAGATACTGGACTATAAATTGAATAAAGAGTTGAGAGACAAACTGGAAACTAGCAGGAACCCCATGGCCATGATCGTTAAGGCCCAATTAAAGAGCCATGAGGTAAAGCAAGCGGATAACGATACAAAATTCGAGGTAACAAAGGAATTGATCAGGCAAAGTTATAAACATGGATACTCAAAAGAAGATACAAAAATGGTTATGAATTTCTTCGATTGGGTTATCCGGTTACCGGAGGCTTTTAAGTATCGTATAAAAGAAGTGATTAGAAAAATAGAGGAGGAATTTAAAATGGAATATATTCCCATATGGTTAAGAGATGAAAGAAGAGAAGGAAAAATAGAAGGAAAAAAAGAAGGAATAGAACAGAAGGCAAAAGAAACTGCAAAGCAGATGCTGCTTGATAATATCCCTATAGAAAAAGTAGTCAAATACACCGGTCTCACTGAAAAAGAAGTAAAAGCTCTGATGCATTAAACCCGCAAGGTGACGGGCGAAAAGAGGGTCGGTGCGTGCAAACGTATAAATAGCGCAAAAACTTTGCCTGTCCCCCCTTTGTCCCCCCTTTGTCCCCCTTTCCCCTTTCTGTTAAACAAACTTTTTCCTTTTAACATATATCGAAGTAAAAGATTTAGTGCCAGGCAAGATATTTTACCCCTTAACAAATTTAAAACACTTAAAATTTTTTTGAAAAATGAAGAGACAAATGAACGACAAAATGTTATAATTGGATGGAACGGAGGTAAATTGTGGGTAATGCAATTTCGCCTGATCTGGAAAAAAGATTGATCGCAAATATAGAAAGAACCATTGAATTAATTGAAATTCAGAAAGAGATGAAGTTGGCTCTTTATAAGAAACTTTATCCGCATAAGACAGAATCCCAACTCATATCTCTAATATCCGCTGAAATAATCCGATCAAAACAACAGCTATGATAGCCTTGAGAAATAGAAAATGGAATACAAACGAAGTTTAATTGGTTTTTTAGAAGGTATTTGCCGCTTATTTGAAAAAGAGAAAGTCCGGTTTTGTGTGACCGGTGGTTTTGCTGCCAGTATATGGGGAATCCCTCGTGGAACC
>Ga0114923_10002866_pt1 | contig 11645 bp, 12 predicted proteins | sample SumtaG_FD_89578 | JGI IMG/M metagenome (GOLD analysis project Ga0114923, IMG submission 89578) | Deep subsurface microbial communities from Indian Ocean to uncover new lineages of life (NeLLi) - Sumatra_00157 metaG | ecosystem: Environmental > Aquatic > Marine > Oceanic > Sediment | place: near... | reverse complement strand
TCAACAAAGATTATCTATCCTTTGAATACCTTAGAGAAAAAGAAGGAAAGATAAGAGCACTTCTAAAAACAATACAATGGGATGTAGATCATGATGGCTAAGTATGTGAGGTGTCCAGTTTGTAAAGACTTGTTTAAACAATACGGTACAATAGAAAACATCTGTATAATTTGCTACAATAAAGCAGAAGGAGAAAATGTAGTGGAGAGTAAATATGACAGATGAATATGTTGGCGATATAGAAATTTCTATCAAATATGGTGGAGAATGGATATGTCGTGCAGAAGCAAAGAATGTAGAAGGCATGTTACTTAGTGTAAAATGCGACCAAATATTTGCTGACATGGTAAAAGGTCTTGATGAAGTAAGAGATAAAATCATGTCAGGAGAATGGAAACCCAAAGGAGTTGTAGGATATGCAAGCAAATTCAAAGAAAAAGCAGACACATCGAAGAAGTAAGTGGGAAAAAGCATTTGACATTCTAATGGAATATTGGGATTCAATACCTGATGGACAGAAAGAATGTATAGATAAACGACTTAGGAAACTAGGAGTTTAAGGAGGTGAAGTGAATGAGTAAAGAAGAAACAAAACCTACAAGTGCATGGTATCTAATACCATTTTTTCTAACATGGATTGGTGGAATTATTATGTACTTTGCTTTGAAAGATCAAGACAGAGGAATGGCAAACAATGGGTTAATATTCGGAATACTAATGACAATAGTTGGTGTAATATTCTGGGGATTACTATGGTTTGGAAGTTTCGTGAGTATGTATGGTTAAAGTAGCCATAGTAGGATCTAGTGGTGGGAAACTAGATTCTTATGAAAAATTTGGTGCGATGAAAGCAATCGTTAAGATAATGAAGGAGTACCAAAATCCCACTCTTATTTCTGGTAGAAGTCCTCTCGGTGGAGTAGATGTTATTGCAGAAATGTATGCTGATGAATACAAAATACCTAAGTTAATTTTTCCACCTGTTACAGAAAATTGGGAAGGTTATAAGAATAGAAATTTGGCTATTGCTGCTGAATGTGACGTACTTTATTGTATTACTACAAGAAGAAAGAAGATATTTTGCTATCATTGTAAAGATGGATTCCATGAGAAATCAGGAGGGTGCTGGACTATGAAGAAGGCAAAAGAAATGGGAAAGCCAACTAAATTGATAGTTTTACACTAGATTTAATATACTTATAAACTAATTACACATTTCATCACGTATGGTTAAGAGGAAACTCCAAGATACTGATGAATATTATAGAAACTTACTAGGTGCATTTGAATCAGAAGGAGATGAACTAGATAAGAATATGGATGATGATTCTAAAGATACGAAAGAACTAGACCAAAACTTTGGTACAACTAATCACCAAGCACCTGATATAGATAACAATGAAGGAACAGAAGCAATTAAAGAAGGAGATACATATGATTCTGATCTTAATTTTCAAGATAAAAGTCGTGGAACTATAAGTAATAATTTTGAAGATGAAAGTGGAACTGTAATCACTGACGATTATAAATTTGGTAATTCACCTGACATGACAGGTACTGAAGCAGAAGATACTCATGTTCATAATAATAAATTTGATACAAACTTTGAAGATCATTCAGAAAAGAATGATGAGATAGATCCAAACTGGACTAACACTAAAGAAATTGCAGATGAAGGTGATATGGAATATCAAATGCCAAACCAAGAAGGTCTTTATGGCGACTTAGGAGATGATGCAGAACCTGCACTAGATCAAATGACACCACAACCAAAGAAAGCAGGTGCAAGTTTGTATTCTGACTTAGGTACTGATGCAGAACCAGCATTTGATAATATGTTTGGTAAAAAAGGTGGTGGAGAAGAAGAAGATGATCCGTTTCCATTAGAAGCACAACCACAAGACAAAATACAAGTAGGTGGATTGTTTAATAATCCAGAAGAACCAGTTATTGATGAAGCAAACGGTACAGCAGATCCTTTAATGTTAGGTGAAAATTATGCTAAAGAAGAATTAGAATTATGTACTTGTGGTCATTTAGGAGGTGCAACAGATCCTGCACAAAATAAACATGAAGATAGGATGCAACAAGGACATGGTGCTTGTACTGTTTGTCCATGTGAACAATTTACTTGGACTTCAATGGATAGAAGTGGTGAAGCAGAAGGAACTCAAGCAGATGACGGAAAAACAATAGATGGTAATTTTGATGATGAAAGTGATGGTAAAATAGATGATAATTTTGAGAATGATAAAAATATTGCAGATGAAACTGACTTAGCAGATAACAAATATGGTAGCAATAAATCAGAAGGAACTTATAATGCAAATAAAGATACAACAGGTCTTACACAGAAAAAAGCAGATGAATTGTATGATGCAAGTTCAGATCCTTCACATGGAGTTTCTTTCAAATGTAATTGTGGAACTATAATCAGTGAAAGTGCTTATGAAAGTCATTTAGAAACTGCTCATGCAGGAGATCCTTGGTATAATGCAACAGAATTTCACGATGTTCCAATAGAAAATGATGATATAAAAAATCCAGATGAAGATGAAGTAACAAGTCAAGATGATTCTTATAATTCAGATCCTCAACATGAGATAGGTAGTCATATGGTACAAAGTGCCAAAGGACAACTAAGTAACCAAACTGGTGCTAAAGAAAGTTTTAAAAAAAAACGACACGCTAGAGAAGATATAATTTCATGTCCAGTGTGTGGTAATTTATCACAAGATGGAGATATTATAGCAGACCATTTAGAAGATGATGTTAATGGTCATGGATGGTCGCCACAACAATTAGAAAGATGGGAGTCAGGAATGGGAGTTACAGGTCCTGAAGAAGATGGTGAAGCACAATCAGGAGAAGATTATCGAGTTATGGATGATCTTGTTTCATTTGGAAGTGATCATGCTAATCTAGCAGACGCAATAAAAGCAGCAGATGATGCAGGAGGGTATGTAGTTGATTCAGATGCTGATGACTTAATGCCTGAAATAAGCCATGACACACCAACATATCAATCACCAGATTATAGAGATGAATTTCCTAATGAAGATGTAGTAGATGGAGAATGGCAACCAGATAAACCAGATTATGTTAATGAACCAGATTATGATCCTGATTGGGTTAATCATTATGGAGAAGGTCCTCATCACCAAGGTAAAAAAGGTGAAGCAGGGGAAGGTGCATTAAAAGATAAAATTACTGGTGCTTGGAATAGAATGGATCAAGCAGTTAAAGAAGAAACTGCTAATACAGCAGGTGCAGATCCTAACATAGCAACTCTAAGCCTTAGCGAAATAGAAGATAATCATCCAGAAGATTTTGAAAAATTAAAAATGTTTGGAGTATTTGAAGATAGTAAATGGGTAGGTAATGAAGGAGCAGGTCCTTGTGAGAAATGTGGCAATCCACATGATACAGATGTTCACGATGAAATGCAATCTTATAAGAAAGGTGCTTATGGTGAAGAAGGTCTTTATGATTCAATAGATTCTACTGGTAGAACTTTACAAGAACCAAGTTATGATATTCAAGATACTGTTAATTACGACTTAGAGGGAAGTGAAGAAGAAGATAAAAATCCAAACGATCCTAGACAACCTGCTATTGGTGGCTATGATCCAGAATTAGATTCTGATGATCCTAACGATGAATATTCAAAAGAAGAAGAATTTGATGAAGAAGATATGAAGGAGATAAATAAATCCCTTGAACCTGTTCCAGATTATTCAGATCCAGAACAAGAAGGGATGCATGATGAAGATATAAATTATCAAAATAATGATAGACCACAACCTTTGCCTTGGCAAGAAGGTGGGGAACAAGGTTATGATGAAGGTGGTATGCAGGATATAACAGACCTTGAAGATGGTTATGATATAGAAGAAGAAAAAGGTAATGATTATTTACAAATAGATAATGATGCAGGATTTGACTGGCAACAAGGAGGTGAACAAGGACAAACAGTTCCAGATGATACTATTAATTTCTTTGAAGATTCAGGAGATGCAGAAGGCATGGTTCAAAATTTAAGAGATCAAGGTTATACAGAAGAAGAAATTAATGATGCCTTACAAAGAGGTGGAACAGATCCTTCTTACCAACAAGGTGAAACTCAAACCGATATGTACGATGCACATAGAGATGACTATGGTAAGGATGAAGGTTTGTATGGAAGTGATGATGCAGAAGATGAACAATTTTCAGCAGCAGGAGTACAACCTTATGGTGATCCAGAAGATGATTATGATAAATGGGTTACTTATGCTAACAAACATAATCCAGCAGAATATGAAGATACATTATATGATGTTATTAGTGATGATCCTACTCACGATGAACCAACTTCAACTGAATCAGATGGAACAGAAGATGTAATTGAAGATGAAGGTATTGATCCAAACGCAGAAAGACATGAAGATTGGGGAGGTGAATTACCACAGGTTAAAGATAAATCAACAGAACAGTTTGAAGCACAAGTATGTCCTCTATGTGGAAAGACATTCAAGTTTAATGTAGGTAATCAAGAAGATGTATCTGGAAGTGAAACTGAGATGGGCGACCATATGAAAATGGAACACAACGCTGATCCTCAAGCATGGGCAGAACAACAACAAATAAGTTTCTTTGATGGAGAATTAGGAATGTCAACACCAGTACCTGAAGAAATGGAACAACCTCAAGGTGATCAAATTCCACCACAACCATCAATGGAAGGAGATGTAGGACTACCAACTCCTGAAACTGTATTAGCACCAGAAGCAAGTTATGCATCAAGCATAACTCCACGTAGCAATCAAGAAGATGATGATGGTAAGAAAGAATCTAAAGATTTACTAGATGAAGAAAAACCTAAGTCAGCAGAAGCAACAATAGCAAGTGCAACAAGTGAATTTGATATTCTGCATTAGAATGAACTTTGATAATAGAATTAGAAAAATAGTTACAGAGGGTGCTAGAAAAGAAGTAGCAAGAGAACATGCTTGGTTGCTCTATGCTAAAGAAGAACTAAGAGGTGGTCGATGTGATATTTGTAAAGACTATGTTCAAGATATGGAATCTCATATAGAAAATACTCATGGTGGAAAACAAAAAACATTATTTGAAGAAGCATTTGGAAATCAATTCCAAGTATCAGGTGGACATGAAGAATTAGAACCAAGACGTTATCCTAATGCAAAACAACCTCCTGATGAAACTCTAGGAGATGAATTAAACTTAACTGGTGATGTTGCTACAGAAGATTTTACTGATACAATAGATAAGTGGGCAAATAAAATGGGAGTTAGATTAGACCATGATCCTGATCAAGTTCCAGCAGATGAAATATCTCTTGATGATGCAAGTGTTAGATGGACTAATCCAGCAGCAAGACTTGGTATGTTAAAAGGTGCAGATATTCCTGATAAAATGCACTTTATGTATAAAGATGCTATGTGGCATCAACTTCCAGATGAAGTACAAGATAAAATTGCTAGTACACAGTTAGATTATTTTGGCGAAGGTGCTATGGGAACTGATTTATCAGATGAAGAAGAAAAATTTTTAGATCAAACTTTTGATGATGTTATTAATGAAAGACCTAACATTGGTTATCAAAATGCTGACATGGAAGTTCATCAAAGAACTGGAATATCAATGGCAAAGATATATCATTTCAGGTCGTCAATAATAGGTGGTGGAAAAATGGGTGCTTACGAAGATATGATTACAGCAGATAAACCATTTGAAATGATGGGAGATAGTTGGGAGGAGGTAGATAATAAAAAACACCAGACTATGAGTTTAGAAAATAAAGATGAAGGAACTTTCTTTACTCACGATGGTGATGCAGAAGGAAGTTTTAACCAAACTGATTTTTATGATACTCCTAAAGGTTTGAAAAAAGAACAAATGCTTAATAATTCTAAGTCGGAAGAAAATAATATGTTTGATACTCCCTTAGCAGAAGAAGCAGAACTAGCAGAGAAATATATCAGAGAACCTTATTCTAATGAAGGAGGTCCCGGAAGTGGTAGAAAGAAAGGAAGTGGACAGAAACAAAATCCTACAAAAGATATTGACTTAACTCCTTCTCTTAAAGGTGCTCCAAATACTAAAGCAACTAGAGATGAAATAGAAAGAGAAAGTAGCAGGTTAGATAAGGATATGGACAAAGCAGAAAATGATATGTTAACTGCACGTTCTGATGACGCAGACATATGGGAAGAACAACAAGGTATGGATGTTGATAGTGATAAGTATAAAGAGTTAGAATTTCAATCTGATCAGTTGACTGATTTAGAAATAGACCTTGAAGATAAACACGACTTAACTAGAAGTAGATCAGGAGATTATGAAGATGAAGAAGATGAATTTATATCAAGTTATGAAGAACCACCTCCTAGAAAACCAAGAAGAACTCCTGAAGAAATGAAAAAAGATTCAGACTTTTCAAATGCTTATCAAAAGATAGATAAAAAATATGATGCCTTAACCGATAAACAAGAAGATATTGAAAATGCAGTAGATGATCTAATGGAACTTGATAATCCAACACAAGAACAAATAGACAAAGCAGATGCCTTAACAGTAAAGTCAGATGCTATGGATGATGATTTAATGAAAATGGAGCAAGAAATGCAGAAACTAGAAGATGAACGTCATGGTGAAAGTAAAGCAACAGAAGATACTAGTTTTGGTTCATCCGATGAATTTATGAGAGCATGGGAGGATGCGTTAAAAATTGCAGAACAAGGAGGTGCAAGCGATCCTTCTGATATTATGAGAGCATTGTTTGGACAAGATAATGATTATGGTATGGACACCTTAGAAGCAGTAAGAGATAAACTGGAAGGCTTACAAACGCAAGGTGGTTTTGTAGAATCTTATACAGGAGAATTTGATGGTGCTTATTCAGATGATGAAGTAAAACGAATGAGAAGCAATCTCAACGCAGGTATGAAAGCAATAGGTATGGATGTGAATCTTTCTGATGAAGAAAATGAAAAAATTCTTAAAAAACATTTAGGAATAGAAATGAAAGGAGATGTTGAAAATATTATATTTGATCCAGATACAGCAGACAGTTCAATGGATTGGTTTTATGCTTGTCACGATTGTGGTGAAGATTTTGGTTGGGGAGATACTTCTGAATTTGAAAAACATAGAGGACATAGAGTTGATAAATTAGTTAACAAACCAGAAAGTGGTGGTGAATCAAATGGAAGTGATGCAGTAAAAGATGCTATTAAAATGATTCTTGAAGATAACATGGATATTTCAGAAGAACAACTATCAATGAGATTAAGAGGTTGGGGTTATAATCAACAGGAGGTAGAAGAAGGCATGAATAATTTCTTTGGTGTAAATTATAGAGGTGAAGCATATGCTAAAGAAGATGAAATTGGTGATACTTTAGATGATTTGTATGATGAAGGATTTACTACTTGGGAAGATGTTAAAGGTCATCTTTTATCTAATGGTTATAGTGATGAAGAAATAAGAAATTATCAAAATAGATTCTATCCAGCAGGTGAATCACATGGTAGTGGTATGAAGGGACATAAACAATGGATGAATCCAATTACAAAAGGTATAGATAAAAAAAGTGATGAAGATTTAAAACGTGATAACTTTCTTGCAAGAGCAGATGAAATAACAGGAGAGTATGAAATTGATTAATGATGATCAAGTAGATGGAATTATAGAAGCATTAGCAAGAGAAGCACACAATATGTTTTCTGAAATGACAGACACTGAATTAGAACAACTAGGTAAAGATGAAGGTTCAATGCCTAGCATACCACTAGTTGAAAAGAAAGATGTAGATGGTATCTACTCAAAAGAGTTAGATGACTATCATGGTTTTGAACCAGAAAATGAATTAAGAGATGCTCGTAAAGAAATGCAAGATAACAAACGCTACTTAGATGTTGGTGACATGGGTACTGATATAACAAATCCAGAAACATCATTTCCTTATCAGAAGGGAGGTGAAGCAGATTTTATGGGATATGAAGAAGATGTTAGTCCAGAAGATGTAAAGTTAGCAACGAGATTAATACAAGGTTCTAATGAAGAATTAACTGAAGGTGCTAAATATCTATTAGAAAATATAAATCAACATGAACTGTTAGCAAAATTAAGTGAAGGTGGAGTAGGTTCAGGTCCTCAAGGTGGTGGTGGAGATGATTTCTATGAAGCAGGTATGATGCAACCATCTAGTTCAGGTGGAAATAATATGTATAGAGATATGTCTGATGTAAAACATTCTGGACAAGATCAATACTTAGACATGGCACAAAAAGATTATGATGATCCAACTTATGAATTAAGTAACCAAGACTATGAAGATGTTTTTAATCAAGGAAAAATAAGAGAAGGAACAGAAGCAGATAGTGGTTCTGTATATAATGAATGGATTAGTGAATTAGGAGATGATGGCGACTTTAATATGTGGAGTGAATATGCAACACAAAAAGGAGTATCATCTTACGAGATAGATAGAGAATGGGATAGTCAACTAATCATGGAACTTGGTGATGTAAATCCTGCTTATGCACCAATGGAAGATGAAGAAAGAAATAGAATAATAAGTCAATTAAGAGATCCTTCATTAAAAAGTAAATACAGTGGTGGGAATTGATTGAACAAATTCTCCTCATGTGTGCCATTGTAGGTCTTAGTCCTGTTGAAGTTGATTGTGATAACCAATGGGTTGTAGTTCAAGATACTGAAATAGCAATACCATTAGGTGGTAAAGGCATAGCAGTTTATAATCCAAATTACCTACCAATAACTGAATTTTATCCAGACATAGAAAAACAATATCAAAATAAACCGTATATTGTAGTTGCTAATTTAGTACATGACAACTGTTGGAGTGAAGTAGAAACTGATGAAACTGTAAATTGCATTCCTTTGTTATGGCATGAGATAAAACATCAGGTGTGTACTTGTAATTGGCATGAGGATTTATACAAAACATTCAAATCCTTTAAGGGTATATTTGGTGGCATTGGTTAAAAGAAAGTGGCGTAAGAAAAAAGGTAAAGGAAATCCAAACTATCAGAAAGGATATTCATTTGAATGGGAATGGTTATGGTATTGTAAATATCATGGCTTTGATCCAGTAAGATCATATGCTTCTAAGGGAGTTTGTGATGTTAGAGCAGTACCTCCTAAATCAGCAGAAATAAAACTTACTATGGGTGCTCAATGTAAGAATCAGAAAAAAGCAGATTATCTAATACCTAAAGAACGACAGGCTTTATTGAATCTAAGTCTTACTAATCATTATATTATTTGTGAACCTTTCAAAGCAAACAGGACCTGTTATGTTAAATTAAGACCTTGGGATTTGAAAGGAGTTGTAATGACACCAGAAGATTTTATGAGAAAAGTGTATGGAATTAAATCACCTTTGACTTGGAGAGAATTTCATGCCAAGCATAGATTGTATAAGAAATCTTATAAGCAGTAAGATTATTCACTTTCTATGGCAGAAGCATTAAGAGCAAAACTAACAAACATCACTGAATTAATACCATATGAATTTAATGTTAAAAAACACACTAAAACTCAGATAGAAGGTATAGCAGAATCCATGAAAAAATTTGGAATATATGCTCCAATAGTTGTGGATAAGAATAACATAATTGTAATAGGTCATGGTAGATTAGAAGCAGCAAAACTATTAGAAATGAAACAGTATCCTGTAATTAAGAACGAGGACATGACAAAGGAAGAAGCAAAGGGATTACGACTTTTAGATAACAGGATCTCAGAATCTGATTGGGATATAGATAATTTAAAACATGAAATGGAAGATATGAAATTTGATTTTGATGCGTTCAACATTAACTTTGACGACTTATACATGCCAAAACTGCAAGATATGTCAATAGATATTGATCCGTCAGACCAACACATGGAATCTTATTTACATGGTAACATTAAACAAATTACCTTAGTATTCAGCAACGAAGAATTTGAGAAAGTGATGGCTCGAATGGAAAAAGCAGGTAAAGAATTAGAAGCAGAATCAAATACTGAAATACTAATTAAACTCTTAGATCATTACGAATCTAAATGAAAACATATTATGTAACACCACTTGATCTTAACTACAAAGATTATATTAAAAGACCTGCTCATCCTAAAGATTATACTAATTTAATTAAGGGAGATGCCATTGTTATAGATAGTTCTACAAATGAAATTGTAGTAGTCTATATGAAATTACCTGAAAAGGAAATAAAACTACTTAGAGAAGTTGTTAAGAGAGTACATTACCAAAAGACTAGAAGAACATCAGGTCTTAGTACGGACAGTAGAATATTTGGGTACATGCCAAGAGAAACTATACGAAAAGATTATTGCAGTTCATCAGCATTAGTAAGAGATCAACCAAAATATCATGCAATTATTGCAAACTTTGGTGCAAGATTAGCACAATATTATCAACAATTAGCACCAGAAGTATATACTGAACATAAAAAAATAGCAGATGAAAAGATACTACCTGAATGGAGAATAAAAGGTAGTCCATTTACAAGTGGCATTATCAATAAGAATACGCAACTTAATTATCATTTTGACACTGGTAACTTTAGAGATGTTTATAGTAATATGATTGCATTTAAGAATCAGTGTGAAGGTGGTTACTTAGCATTTCCAATGTACGACATGGCACTAGAAATAGGAGATGGAACTATTGCTTTCTTTAACGGACAAAAGCATTTGCATGGAGTGACACCATTTACCAAAGGAGTTGGTGGTTATAGATTTACTCTAGTATATTATACACTACAACAAATGTGGAAATGTGATCCAGTAGATGAGGAAGTTGCTAGAATAAGAGATAGAAAAACTAATAGAGAAAAGAATAGAGTAAAGTATTTGAAAGGAGAGTTAAACTTTTGTCAGAAGTGCATGACTTGGACAGAACCTAGTGGTGATATGTGTACTAAATGTAATTTAAAGTACAGAAAGAAGAAATCATTTAATGAAGATATATTTACAGAACTTGGTATAGACCACAAATATATTGGAGTACCATTTACTTCACTACCATTGGATATTCAGAAGAAACTGAATAATTATAAACGATGAAACTCTATCAACATAAATCAGGTCTTATGTTAAGGGAGGGCAGTACAGACCATAAAACATTAGTTGAAATAAAAAGAGAATATACTTGGATGCCTGTAAGAGGTAAAAAGGTATTAGATATTGGTGGTTGTTTTGGTGGTTATTCTAAGTACGCAGTAGAAAGTGGTGCAAGTGAAGTATGGGTATTTGAACCAGAACCTAGAAATGTTGAAACAATAATTCAAAATCTACAAGGTAAGCATGGAGTAACTGTTTTTAATTGTGCTGTAGTGCATGATGACTTAGAGAAAATACCATTTTACATAAGTCCATCTGGAAAATCTTATGGCAACTTCTCTACATCTAAGTATAGAGGTAGAACTGAGATTAAAGTTCTAACAAAACGATTTAGTAAAATACTAGATGAATTTAAACCAGAGGTGATTAAAATGGATTGTGAAGGACAAGAGTTTGACCTACTTAGAGAACCATTACCTGATTATGTGAAATACTTTACTATGGAAATTCATTTCAATTCTCCTGCTGGATTAAAACCTACTTGG
>Ga0114923_10002865_pt1 | contig 11649 bp, 9 predicted proteins | sample SumtaG_FD_89578 | JGI IMG/M metagenome (GOLD analysis project Ga0114923, IMG submission 89578) | Deep subsurface microbial communities from Indian Ocean to uncover new lineages of life (NeLLi) - Sumatra_00157 metaG | ecosystem: Environmental > Aquatic > Marine > Oceanic > Sediment | place: near... | reverse complement strand
CAGCAGCGCCTGATTGTACAGGCTATCCAGCTTGGGGCGAAAGATTTCATTGTCAAGCCCTTCCGCCCTGAGCGGGTAATTTCTTCAATTAAAAAAGCCCTTGATATTGAATAATGAAATATCATTTGTATCTTATCCTGGCAATTACATTAAGCAGCCAGGCTGCTGCTCTGCATGCGGGAGATGCTTCAAGCTTTTCCCCGCCTGTTGATGATCGGGAGAACTGGTCAATAGGTATCTGTTCCCTGAAAGTTAAAGATGTAACACCCGCCAACAGTTATCTGAGTTACAGTGTACCCCTGCAATTTAAAAAGGAGCTGCAGAGTATCTCCAGCCATTATTTTTCTGAAGCTGAAAAAAAAGGATACCGTGAATCGCTTTTAAAAAGGAAAAGGCGAAAAGAGGGCGATAATCTGGCTAAGTACCGTGTTGAGCGGGATGAGCTGCTTTTTAACCAGTCTGCAGACCAAACCCTGGATGCGAAGATTGAAGAGGCTATTGACTACCTTAATTACCTGCGTGATATGGAGCTATCGGACATTGAGCTTGTTGATCAAAAAACGGTTGAGTTTAAAAGCGGTCAGGAGGAGGGGCAGCTGCTGGTGCCGCCTCTCTATTCTCCATTACGCTATGCCCGCCAGCAGGAAGTGGAGCTGTTGATCTGGGGCACTCTTGAAGAGTACCAGGGCTACCTATATTTTGAGGTTTATGCCCTGTCGCCTCATCTGGGTAAAGAGGTATTTGTCTATCGTAACGCAGTGCAGCCTGAGGAAATTTCTGTTTTATTAGCTGACATTGATCAGGAGCTGGCCGCTATTGTGCTTGGCAGTGAAAGTGCATCCCTGACTATCCACCCGGAACCTGTGGAAAGCGAGATATACCTTGACGGCGCTTTCGTGGGCAGCGGGGTTACTGCCCTGAAGTTCCTGCTTCCCGGAGAAAAAACCCTACGAGTTTCATGTCAGGGCTATCTGGAAGAACACCGGCAGATAGAACTTGTTCCAGGAGAGCATTACGATCTATGGATAGCTTTAGCCGCCGGTGAGATGGAATATCTGTCTGTAAGCTCAAAACCGCCGGGAGTCTCGGTATATCACGGTTCGCAGTGGTTGGGCCGTACACCTCTTGAAATGGCAATGCCGGCGCCGGTAGTCAGCTCAAGGCTGCTGCTCCGCAAGGAGGGGTATAGAGATTATCCCTTTTATCTGGATAGTTCTTTGACTGGTAATATTGACCTGACTTTGGAGCGCGATATTCTGGAGGAGAGTGTTATTCAGACAAAAAAACGAGATCAATTCTACCGCGCCTTTGGTATTTGGGCTTTAACAGTACCGCTGCCCTTTTTTCTGTGTGGCATAACCGCTGATTATGCTTTGTCTTATCAGGGGGCAGCGGCTGCAGGTAATCTTTCCGATGCATACCGTCTGAAAAGCACAGGAGAGGTTTTTTACTATTCCTATCTGGGTGCGCTTTTTATAAGCGGTTCACTTTTCCTTAAAATGATGTTTAATCTTTTTGATTATATCAGCTCGGCGGACAGAAAAGCCGGATAGCTGGAGGATAAGAGCATGTTAAGAAAAGGGGGGCTGGCTTCCCGGCTTAAGAATTTATTCAGGAACAGGAGCAGCGATCCGGCCTTTTTTGAAGATATGGAAGAGGCTTTAATCGAGGGTGATCTGGGACCCCTGTCGGCTGCTGAAATAATTGCTGACCTTAAGGCCAGGGTTGCAAGGAATAATCTGAAAAGCAACGAAGAGATCTTTGGTGAGTTAAAAGGTATTCTACAAAATTCTATTATAGTAAATACACTCCTTCCGGAGAGCGGCAAACTTAACATATACCTGGTAATGGGAGTAAATGGAGTTGGAAAAACAACAACCATAGCTAAACTTGCCGCCTACTTTCGCCGCAACGCCGGCAGCAAGAAGATATTGTTAAGCGCGGGCGATACCTTCAGAGCAGCGGCAATTGAACAGTTGAGCCACTGGGGGCGGGAGTTGGGTCTTCAGGTTATAAAGCAGTCTTCGGGAGCTGATCCCGGCGCGGTTATATTTGACACAATTTCCAGTGCTAAGGCGCAGGGGGGAGAAGTAATTCTGGCCGACACGGCCGGCCGGCTGCACAACAAGGCTCATCTGGTAAGGGAACTGTCTAAAATCGATAAAATTATCTGCGCCAGGGTTGAGTCGGGGGTTTACCGCAAGGTACTGATTATCGACGCCACAACCGGACAGAATGCTTTAAGACAGGTCGAGGTCTTTAAGGAGGCAATTGGTGTAGATTCCGCCATATTAACCAAATATGACTCCACTGCTAAAGGCGGAATAGTAATCCCTGTCTGCCGCACCTGTCAGATTCCTTTCTCTTTCCTTTGTACTGGCGAGGGGCTTAACGATATCACGCCATTTAATAAAGAGAGCTATCTGGATTCTTTAATAGAAGTTTCATGAAACGGGTAATTCCTTTACTCTATATTCTCTTAGCTGTGGCGGTTCCCGCTGAAGAGCGCTTTTTCCGTTCCAACCAGATAGGCATGGCCCTGCAGGAGATAGCCTGGTACCAGAAGGATGAGCATCTCTATGTCTTAGAGGTCAGGAAAGAAGAGGTAAATGAAGGCTTTAAGGAAATCAGAAGGCTTATACACTCGGGAGAAGAGGTGAAAAGATGGGAACTATTATTGGATGTGCGGGGAAGAGTGCGTGAAGAGAGGAGCTATGGAAAAGAGCGATTAAGTGATTTCCGGCTTATGGATGAGCTGGGCAGGGTGATACTTGAAGAGAACTATGATCATGATAAAATAAATAGCCGTGTGCTTTTTTACTATTCCAGTGCTGGTTTGAGCAGGGTTGAATATTTCAATGAAGAGGGCAATCTGCTTTATGAGGATCGTTACCGGCTTGGAGTTTTCGGGGAATTGCTGGAGGTTAAAAGAGTACAGCCTGAGATACCTGCCGTATTGTTTTCTCTGACCCTGGTGCAAGCGCAGGGGGTGACGCATGAGGAACGCCGAAAAGATAGAGAAAGAAGCTATATTTCCCGTTATAACCGTGACGGCGAACTCTTCTGCTACGAAGTATGGAAAGAGGGTGAGCTGGAGAAGTCGCTGTATGTAAAAGATGATGAGCGCTATTCTGAAGAGACTGATTATCTTAACAATAAAAAGTATTTAAGGCATTATGATGACAGCGGCAGGCTGGTCCTGGAAGAAGCTGAGTATTCCGGTGAGGTAGTTGAGCGGGTGGAGCTTTTTTGGGATGAGGAAGACCGTATGCTGCGAAAAATCAGGCGTGGTAATATGGGAATTGAAGAATGGAATTACCGGTACAACAGCAGCGGAAAACTGCAGAGTGAGGATTATTGGCTCAGGGGAACCCTGGTCAGAAAGGTGGAGTATCTGGATGAAGAGCGGCGGCTGGAAGAATTATTCAGAGAAGATGAGCTTTTTATGAAGATCTATTATACTTCCGGAATAAAAGAGAAAGAGCAGGTATTAAGAATGGGCAAGGTAATCCGTGAGCGGCTGTATGAGGGCGGGGAGTGAAACTTAAGTTTGTCATTTTTGTGGGCTTAAGGTATTTCAAAGCCAAAAGGAAAAGCAGCGGCCTGGCCTCATCCCTGCTCTCTATGATCGGCGTTGGTGTGGGAGTAATGGTTTTAACTGCTGTGTTAGGGGTGATGAATGGTTTTCAGCTTGGATTTATTGAGAGCATTCTGGAAGTTAGTTCTTATCATCTGCAGATTACGGCGGGGCAAGGTGTAAAAGAAGAGAGATTTGCAGAGCTGGAGAATCTAAAAGCTATTCAGTCGGTAATTCCTTTTACCGAGAGCCAGGCTATTGCCGAGGGCAAGTATGTACGGCAGCGGGGCTGCCGGGTGCGGGGGCTGCCGGTTGATATTCTTAGGCGTGATCCCGGTTTCCGGAATTCCCTGGAAATAACAGCCGGTGTGTTTGATCTCCACCCTGCTGATTCCATAGTTATCGGAGTGGAGCTGGCCAGGCACCTGGGGCTGGCTGTGGGCGAGGAAATCGCTCTGACTGCTCTTGCCGGTGATTCTTTAGGCAAACTGGCGCCAACAAAAAAAAGCTTTACTATAAGCGCTCTTTTTCGCAGCGGTTACTATGAATATGACCTGGGGCTGGCCTTTGTAGCCAACGAGACAGCGGCAAATTATTTCTGGCCGAAAAAAGAACCTCCATTGACCCTGGGAATTAAACTGAAAAATCGTTTTCAGCTGAAAGAGGCTGAGGAGAAAATAGCTGCTGCTATGGGAGAAGCTCCGGGCTCCGGGTATAGACTGGTAACCTGGCGTGATTATAACCGGGCTTTTTTCAGTGCTCTACGCATGGAAAAGATCATAATGATGCTGCTTATTGGCTTGATTTTTATCGTGGTGGGTTTCAATATCTATCACACCCTGAGGAGAACTGTACGTGAGAGGTATGAAGAGATAGCCCTGTTAAAGGCTATCGGCGCTCCCGGGTCCGCTATTCAATACATCTTCATCCTCGATGGTTTCCTGATAGGTTGCCTTGGCACCGGAGTGGGTATGGCTATGGGGCTCTTAATAACCGGCAATATAAACGAGGTATTCGCAATTGTAGAAACTCTGATAAATCTTATTCTTGGGGTAATGGAGGTTTTATTTGCAACGCTCTCTACTTCGGGAATTGGAGAATTTTCCATCTTTTCTCCAGCCTATTTTTATCTTATTGAGGTGCCGAGTAGAGTGCTGTTGCCTGAGGCTTTACTGATCCTGCTTTTAGGATTATTATCCGCCACTATGGCTGCTTTTTTTGCCTCAAAAAGGGTGGCAGAGATTAAACCTGCTCAAATATTACAGTATGAGTAGTAAGGGGTTTTTTAAGATCAGATGAATATTATAGAAGTGGTTTCACTTTCCAAGACTTTTAGGACCGGAACCGAAGAGGTGGAAGTCCTGCAGGGACTTACCCTGACTCTGAAAGAGGGGGAAACCACGGTTATCACCGGGGAGAGCGGTTCAGGCAAGACAACCCTGCTTAATCTGATCGGCGGCCTGGATAGGGCGACTTCAGGCAATATTATTTTTGCCGGGAGCGATATTGTGGGGCAGAGTGAAGCTGAGCTTACCCGGTATCGCAGCAGGAGTTTGGGTTTTATCTTTCAATTTCACTATTTATTAAAAGATTTTACAGCCCTGGAAAATGTAATGCTCCCGGCCCTGATTGAGGGCTTAAGCTTAAGAGTTGCGGGAGATAGAGCTGAAGATCTGCTGGGTAGAGTGGGCCTGCTTAAAAGAAAAGATCACTACCCGGTAGAACTCTCCGGTGGCGAGCGTCAGCGAATTGCGGTTGTCCGTTCCTTGATGAATGATCCCGGGCTTATCCTGGCCGATGAACCTACCGGAAATCTGGATGAAAAAAACTCTGATCAGGTTAAAAAAATATTATTTGAGCTGGTCTGTGAATATAAAAAGACCATGCTGCTGGTAACCCATGATAAGGAACTAGCCGCCAGGGGTGATTATCATTTCTGTTTAGAGCATGGAAGATTGAAGAGAAAATGAAACTTTTTTTCCCTTTTTTTCTGGGTTTCAGATACCTTCGGGGAAGGAAAAAGGGGGGATTATTCCCCTATCTGCGCGGTTCTATTATCGGTATAGCCTTAAGTTTAATCCCGCTGGTAGTGGTTTTAGAAGTGGCGGATGGTATGATAGAGGGAATTACCAGGCGTTATATCGAGCTCGGCACCTATCACCTGCAAATCCACCTGGATAGAAATAGCGGGGACAGGGACCATCAGGAAGTAAGGAAACTGCTTGAAGATAGTCCTGAGATCCGGCAGGTTTTCGAGGAACGCCGGGGAATGGGCCTTCTGTACTCTTCTGATTCACGCTACGGCGTATCACTGCGCGCTGTAAGCCCGGAAATTTATAATAAAGATGAAAATTTCAGGAAGTATTTTCAGATTGTTGAGGGGGATTTCAATCTTGGCAGGGCAAATTCCATACTCCTGGGGCAGGAAGTTGCCGCTATTCTTGAAGTTAAGGTGGGCGATGGAATTAAGGTGCTAACCTCAAAAATAAGAGAAGACGGCTCTTTTATACCCAAAGTCACCAGATTGAAGGTGACCGGTATCTTTACCACCGGTTATCAGGAACTCGATCGGCTCTGGAGTTATATCCCGCTGAATACCGGCCGCAGGATAATCCCTGAGGAAAATTCCAGTGATTTTTTTGGTATAAAGATAGCAGACCCCTATAAACGGATTGCCGAGCAGGCGGTGCAGCTTGGCGCCCTGCTTCCGGAGAGGACAAATATTTATACCTGGTATGAATTGGAACGGGCCAATTACAAATCTTTCCAGACTACAAAGGCTCTGCTTATTTTTATAATGGCTCTGATTGTGGTTGTAGCTTCGGTGAATATCTCCTCCGGGTTAATTATGCTGGTATTGGAGAAGAGGCAGGAATTAGGGATTCTCAAGAGCATAGGCGCCGGTCCCAAAGCAATTTCTTTATCGCTCATGGTTTCCGGTTTTTCGGCCGGTTTGCTGGGTTCGCTGCTGGGTATTATTCCGGGACTGGTGATAGCTGTAAATATTAATGAGATCATCTGGGGTATAGAGTATGCCTTGAACCTGGGTTTGGCTGTAGGCAGAAATATACTGGCGCCGCTTTTAAATTTTACCGAAATGAAGCCGGTGAAGATATTTGATTCAACTTTTTACCTGGAACAGATTCCCATCAGGATTAAGTTGTTTGATCTTTTTTTGGTTGCTTTCCTGACAATTCTCCTGGCTACCCTAGCTGCCTATCTGCCGGCACGTAAAGCCGCACAAACCAGGCCTTTGGAGATAATAAGAAAGTATTAGTGTTAAGCGGCTGCTTTGCTCAATTTGCTCACTTTGGTAGCTTTCTCTTTGCTTTATCCTAAGAAATGTTATATTTTAAAAAGAAAGCGAGAAAAAAATTGCGTTGTCAAATTTGTAAAAAAGAAACAGCAGTTATCCATATTGAGCAGATAATGGGAAATAGGAGGGTCGATCTTCATCTCTGTGATGGTTGTGCCCAGGAACATGGGATCAATACTGTTGACAATAAAATTGAAGTATCTATTCCCGATCTTTTGATCGGTTTAGTTGCCAGGGGCAAAGAGAGAAATGCAATGCCGGCGAAATGTACTCAATGCGGCAGAAGCTGGCAGGAGATCAAAAAAGAGCAAAAGGTAGGCTGCAGCGAATGTTATGCGCTTTTTAACCGGCCGATCCGTTCTTTTTTAAACAAAAACCGGCAAGATAGCGGTCATCAAGGCAAATATCCCCGGCGCCTTTTGCCATATAAGACTTTCCTGGTTGATGTGCTGAAACTGAAAGAGGAGCTGCAAGCGGCCGTGAAATGCGAGGATTATGAAACTGCGGCCTCCTTGCGTGACCGTATCCAGAAGCTGGAGTGCTTTCCGCGGGGTAATAATGGCTGAAATAAGCGATTTTAAAGCTATAGAGGGTTTATTCCATTCTGCCGGTCCTGATATGGATGTAGTTGTTTCCAGTAGGACGAGGCTGGCGCGTAATATCGTGGGTTATCATTTTCCGTTAAAGCTGAAGGCGCAGGATGAGGAGAAGCTGCGCGATGAAGTTATTCAGGCTCTAACCGACCTTGATTTGAATTTTACCGTGCTTCATCTGGATAATCTAAGCCGGACTGACAGGCAAATCCTGCTGGAAGAGAACCTTATTACCAGCAAGCTGGTTAAGGCGAAGAAAAAGGTGATAGCTTTAAACGATCCCAGCTTCGTTGTTGTAATGATTAATGCTGAAGATCATCTGCGCCTGGCAGCAATGCAAAGCGGCCTGGCACTGGAAGAGAGTTACCAGGCAGTAAATCAGATTGATAACCTGCTGGAGGAGCATTTGCAGTTTGCCGCTACCTATGAATGGGGTTATCTTAACACCTCTTTTTCAGATCTGGGAACCGGTATGAGAGCATCTGTTCTCCTCCACCTGCCCGGCTTAATTGCCGATTCTACTATTGATGAGGCTGTAAGTGCAGCTTCAGATTTGGGTTTGAAGGTTAAGAGCTATACGGGCGCCGGTGAAGTTTCTTTGGGGGGCATGTATCAGTTTTCCAATGCAGACAGCCTGGGCAGCAGCGAGGTCGAGATTATTGACGCTCTGGAGATGACGGTTCAGGAAATTGTGGAGTTTGAGCGCCAATCCCGTGAGAATATGCTCAATACAGGGCGAATAGAGATCGAAGACATGGTCTTTCGCGCTTTGGGAGTACTCAAACATTGCCGCAGGATATCCGCGGTGGAAGCCATCGAGCTTTTATCTCAGATACGCCTGGGTATCAGTCTGGGATTGATCGATGATTTAAGTATAGAGAAGTCAACCGCCCTGCTTTTTCTTTGCCAGAGTGCGCATATAAAAAAAATAGTTGAAAGAATGGCTGACGAGGCGGATAATAATTTAGTAGATTATGCTAGAGCTGAAATTGTACGGAATGCTTTGGAGGATAAATAATGTTTAAAGGGTTAACACAGCGGGCGCAGAAGGTTCTCACCATTCTCGCGCAGGAGGAAGCAAAACGTTTCCATTCTGAGCAGCTTCTTCCGGAGCATGTTATTTTATCTCTTTTAAAAGACGGCCAGGGTGTAGCAGTGAAAGCGCTACAGAAAGCAAAAATTGATATCGGCGAAATGCAGTTGGAAATAGAAAAGAGTCTTCCCATAGGGAAGGGGGGTCTTATCCTGGGCGATGTACCTCCCTCAAGGCGGGGAAAGAAGATTCTGGAAGAATCGGCTGAAGAAGCGAGAAGCATGGGCCATGAATATATCGGTACTGAACATCTATTACTCGCCGCAGTAAGGGAAGAGGGAAGTATAGTGGCGCGCTATCTGGCACGTTACAGTATCGCTTTTAATGTTCTTCGCGAAATCATTATTCGAATTAACGGTGTTAGTAATACCTATCAGTACGGACAGGTTAAGAAGAAGAATCTGGCTGCGGGCAGGAAGACTACCCCGACATTAGATGAATTCAGTCGTGATCTGACCAGTTTGGCGAGAGAAGGTAAGCTTGATCCGGTAATTGACAGAACGAAGGAAATCAGGCGGGTTATACAGGTATTGGCCCGCCGGACCAAGAATAATCCTGTCTTGATTGGTGAACCGGGAGTGGGCAAAACGGCAATTGTTGAAGGTCTGGCTCAGATTATTGTACGGGGATCGATACCCTCGGTTCTATCAGGTCGCCGGGTTGTAACCCTGGATCTTGCCTCTTTAGTGGCGGGCACCAAGTACCGCGGCGAATTTGAAGAACGGTTGAAAAGGGTAATGAAGGAGATCCTCAAAACACGCGACGTAATCCTGTTCATCGATGAACTGCACACCATTATCGGAGCCGGCGGCGCCGAAGGGGCCATCGATGCCTCCAATATGTTGAAACCCGCTCTTTCCAGGGGGGAACTGCAGTGTATCGGGGCAACAACTCTGAATGAGTATAAAAAATATATTGAACGGGATGCGGCTTTAGAGCGAAGATTCCAGTCGATCTATGTTGATGAGCCCACTGTTGAGGAAACTGTGGAGATCCTTAAGGGAATAAAAGATGAATATGCCAAACATCATCAGGTAACCTATACCTACGAGGCTTTAGAAACCGCGGCAAATCTTTCCAGCAGGTATATTACCGAACGTTTCCTTCCGGATAAGGCTATCGATCTTATCGATGAAGCGGGTTCCCGCAAGCGAATCGGTAATAGTGTCCCTCCCGGTAAAGTGAGCGAACTGGAGAAGGAGATCGAGGGCCTGACCTACGAGAAAATTGCCCTGGTAAATAACCAGAGCTATGAGCAGGCTGCGGCAATTCGCGACACACTGAAAGAGCTTAGGACAAAAGTCGATAGTATGAAGCAGGAATGGGAGAGCTCAATAAAAGTAGAAGAAAATCTGGTTGATGCCGAAGATATTCAATCTATCATTTCAGAAATTACCGGAATACCTTTATCGCGTATTGTCCAGAGTGAATCGACAAAGCTTCTGCAGATTGAGGAAGAATTGCACCACTCGGTGGTCGGGCAGGATCAGGCTATTGCGGTTATCGCTTCAGCAATCAGACGCTCACGCACCGGTTTGAGCTCACCTAAAAGGCCCATGGGCTCCTTCATTTTTCTCGGGCCAACAGGTGTGGGTAAAACCCTGCTGGCCAAGACTCTCGCTGAATTTCTTTTTGGCAATCCCGAGGCTTTAATCCGTATCGATATGTCTGATTTTATGGAAAAACATAATGTTTCACGTCTGGTTGGCGCCCCCCCCGGATATATCGGTTATGAAGAAGGCGGACTGTTAACCGAAAAAATACGCAGGAGGCCGTACAGTGTAATTCTTCTGGATGAAATCGAGAAAGCACATCCCGATGTTTTTAATCTCCTGCTTCAGGTTCTCGAAGAGGGGCAGCTGCAGGATAATCTCGGCCACCTGGTTTCTTTTCGTAATACGGTGCTTATTATGACCTCAAATGCCGGAGCCCGGGAGATCAGTAAGGAATCAGCGCTCGGCTTTCAGATGACAGAAGGAACGCTACGCTTTGATGAAATAAAAAGCTCAGCGCTTAATGAACTGAAGCGCCTCTTCAATCCCGAATTTATCAACCGGGTGGATGAGATTGTGGTGTTTCACTCTCTCAATAAGGTGCACCTCGCCGCAATACTGGAAATGATGATCTGCGAGATACAGGAGCGTCTGCTTGAACAGAATATTACCCTGGAGATACGCAAGCGAGTAAAAGAGTATCTTGTGGAAAAGGGGTATGATGAAAAGTTCGGCGCCCGTCCCTTGAGACGCATTCTGCAGAAGGAGGTGGAGGACCCTCTTTCAGTGGAAATGTTAAAAGGCCGCTTCCAGCAGGGCAGTTCAATTGTAGTGGATTTTAAAGAAAAAAATATTGTTTTTCGCTCTAAACGCACCAAGATGAACCTGGTTAAAAAAGAAGAGCTTGTTGTTGGATGAGAAAGGCGCCAGGCCTCATCTTGCTCTTCTTTCTCTTCCAGGCAAGCCTGCTTTCCGGGGAGAGCGCGGAACAGCTTTTGCTGGCCGGTCAGAAAGCCTTTTCTCAAAAATTTTTCAGTAGTGCCGCCAGGAACTTTGCTAAACTGGCTGAAGATTATCCGGAAGATTCCCGCGCCGATGATGCGGAATATCTGCTATGCATATCCTTCTTTTATCTTGGCGATTATCAGAAGTGTCTCACCACCCTGCTTGGTTTCAAGAGGAAATATCAGAACTCCAAATACCTTAGGTATACAGATTACTGGCAGGGTAACGCCCTTTATTACCTCGGGCGCAGAGAGGAAGCTCTTGAATTATTAAGGAGTCAGATAGCAGGATATCCCGGCGAATTATATTTCCTTAAATATTCACTGCTTCTTGAAGGCATAATTTATGAGGAGCTTAAGCAGGGGGGAGAGGCAATTGAGGTTTATCGTCAGCTGCTTCAGCTTCTGTCTGACAACGCGGTAGCTGATAATCTTATACCCGAGGTGCTTTATCGCCTGGGCGGCGTGGAGTTGGAGCATAACCATTTCTTCAAATCACGCTCTATATTTTCCCGCCTGCTTTTTGATTATCCGGAAAGCTCTTTTTCAAGTAACGCTGTTTTTTTTCTGGCT
>Ga0114923_10002864_pt1 | contig 11650 bp, 10 predicted proteins | sample SumtaG_FD_89578 | JGI IMG/M metagenome (GOLD analysis project Ga0114923, IMG submission 89578) | Deep subsurface microbial communities from Indian Ocean to uncover new lineages of life (NeLLi) - Sumatra_00157 metaG | ecosystem: Environmental > Aquatic > Marine > Oceanic > Sediment | place: near... | reverse complement strand
TGTGAAATTTGTCATTCTCAAATTTTTCAGAACATGGTAGTTATCAGATGTTCCAAATGTTTTCCAACCGTTTAGTAAAGTTCCACTCCCGTTTATCTCTGCTTCTCCGCTATCTCCAATACTAGTAGAATATCCTTCAAAAACAAGAGGAGCTATAGCTGTGCCGACTCTTATGCTAGATACCGCTTCGTTATATTCTGAAGATGCTTTAATCCAACAATAATCTCCACCACTCATTACATCTACTGGTTTTTGAATAGTCTTAAAAGCGCCGCCAATTGCCCAGGTAAGACTACTACCCCCGCTAGATGGAATTTGTACAACATCAACTGTATCTGTTCCATCGTTAGATGATGTAATTTCAAAAATATCTGTATTATTAACACCATCTGTACGACCAGCGATTCTAATTGTTTCTCCAGATACGACCAAGCTTAAATTGGGAGAATCTCCAGATAAATCTATTGTTTGATTTCCAGAAGTTATAAGTGCATTTGTTCCACTTACAGCGGCACTGCCCTCTGAAGAACCACTGTTATTGTCGTTCCCAAATAATGCATCTGTAAATAATATCAAAGCCATAAATTCCTCTATTCACTAATTTTTTGTAAAGCGCCGATATTAATTTGACTACCAAGAGTTTCTATCCATGGATTCATAGCTAAATCGAATCCAGCATTAAGAGCGGGAGAAGCATTGCTTAAACTATAATCTAACCCACTCGGATTTATAAATAATGGATTAGCTAACACTTCTCCAAAAAATGTTTGAATTTTACTATAATTTACAGTATTGTTAAATAACAAATTATTCATAGATACAGTATTTTCTTTTGTATCTGTATTTGCAACCATTCCACTAACACATCCAACAACAATGTTATTAATGCAAACAATTCTTCCTTTGGTCTCATTTATAAAATACATTCCAATCTCGGTAGTTTGATTGTTTCCATCTATAGTGCAATTCATAAATGTCTGTTGATCATTAAATGTAGAATAAACGCCATACCTTCCATTGGAAACAGATAAACAATTATATAGAACTATCTTTTTATTAACTTGAAATCCATCAAGACCATTGTTAACGGAAATACACGAAAGAACATGTGCGTCATTAGAAGATAGCACAAAACCACTGTTGGTGTTATTGTGAGCGTAACATCCCAACAACGTGCAAACAGAACCTAAATAAATACCATCATTTCCATTGTTGTCAAAGCGACATTCTATAAACTTAGCATAATCTGTTCCAACCCCCCTCCAACCTCTAAGGGTAAAGTTGGTCATTCTTAAATACTTATAGACACAATAAATATTATTGTTAGGGGTGAGCCATCCATTGCCAGGATTAGAGGTTCCGTCATTAATGACAACTCCTTGATCACCAGTTATTGATGCATATCCCTCTATAATGATAGGACTAGCAACTGTACCAAGAACTATTTGATTAACATTTTCTTCATATGGGGCAGAAGCTTTTATCCAACCTTTATCTCCAGCAAAAATAGTATTCATAACTCTTTGAATAGTCTTAAAAGCACCACCAATTGCCCAAGTTACACCGCTAATAGAACTCCCCGGTGTTTGCACAACATCGACCGTATCTGCTCCATCGTTAATGGATGTAATTTCAAATATATCTGTTGATCTTACCCCATCCGTGAATCCATTTAACCTTATTGTATCCCCCGATACTGCCGCACTTAGATCTGGTGAATCTCCAGATAAATCAATTGTTTGGTTTGCAGATGTAACAACTGCGTCTACTCCACTAGCTTTTGGCGATCCCTCAGAAGATCCACCAGCATTATCGTTTCCAAGTAAAGCGTCAGTAAAAAAAGTTATTGCCACGATATCTCCTGAATGATGTTTTTTATATTATAAAAATATTTTTGAAACTCTTGTCTTGTATAGCCAATAGCTCTTGCGTTACCTCTGACTCGTAATGAAAAATTAATTTTTTTAAATCTTTTGATAATAGTTGTTGAATGGATACCTAATATTTGAGATATCTGTGGAGAAGACAAGCCAAGATTATAAAGAAATATTAACATTGAATCTGAGAATATTTTATTTGCTTCTGACTTGTTTCTCAATACAATCTTATTATTTTTAAGAATAAAATAAATTGTACTTTCACTTCTACTGTCAATCTTTGCAATATCCCTACAACTATACTTTGATTCAACGTATAGGTAAATTATTCTTTTATCAGTTAATGGTGTTAAAATATCTTTCATAAGTCATAGATTTATACACCATTTAAGAAATGAGGGTTAAAACATGCTCGACAATAAATATGTCTTTATTTAGATGGGAAGCTATTTTTTCTGTGCTCCATCCCAGATTTCTGAATTGATACATCTCTATTGCTATTTTAGGATCATTAAATTTAGCATGAAATTCACTGTGTGTCGATAATAAAAGGGTGATCCCATTATCTATATCCCAAAAATCCTCATAATCCTGGGCCACATCAAACAATACGTCATCGTCTAGCCCCTCATAGTCATCTGCAAATTCCTCAAAGATATCGTAAAATGATCTTAAATGATGTACCTGTAGCTTGCCTTCTCTTCCTGTGATTTGACAAGCAAATTCATCCCTTTCTATACAATCGTTTCTCCACTGTTTTGACCGAGAGCAATGTCTAATCCTATCGTGAACAGGGATCATTTCAGATCTATCACTACAATTTCCTTCTATCCCTTTATTCGGATCAAGATTTAATTTTATCAAGATCTTATTGATAGCATTCTTGCTAACACCATATGTTTTTGCTATAGAGGCAGATCTTTCGGAACAATCGTGTCTTTTGATAATTTCCTGGTATTCAGATTCCGGTACTTTGTTTCTCATATTCAATCCATTTAATCAAAAAAATGGGACTGGAAATAAATCCAGCCCCACTTAGAGTAATTATTAAAACGATATTAGAAGCTGCCCATAAGAACGCGACGAGCATCCAATACTCCAAATCCATGCTCTTGCCATCCGTAGAAACCTGCTCTTTGTCGTCTATGCAAAGCATCGTCTTCAAAGACAGATAATTCTTGACGAATAGGCATGACAAATGAGTCATTTTGCTGAAGATCTAGTCCTATGACTATTTCGAGATCTCCGGAACCCATCGACACGCTTAAAGCATTAAAAAGATTTTGATATTCTTGTGATTCTCCTAGTTCTGTGATAGAGTGCAATGTTACACCAAAAATAGTGGCCAATGGGCCTGTGGTAGTACCATTACCTGTATTATCATTTGCCAGGAAAATATCTCTCCTTGTCAAGTCGTCAACCTCTGTTGCATCCCAATCTCGAATATCTTCGAGTGCTTCTGGACTGATATATAGGTCTGTCAACTGACCGCGATTTTGCGTAGCACTATTTCCACCAGAAAGTCTTGTCATAGATGTTTTCATCAGGCTAACAAGTCTTTTTGTAAATTGACCCGCCGTTGCAGCCGAATCAAATACCATAGGAGCGCCGCCACTGAAATCGGTTCTACCAGTACCTGCACCGATAATTGTAGACCAACCATCTGTGTTGATTTTTTTCACAAAACCAGCTTCCATTACTTCCATTGCGCGAGCAATAACTGGCCATCTAGCCTCTCTTGCAAATCTTAGTTGCCAATCAATCGCGTTAGCAATCGGGAACGTTTGAAGAGTAATAACGTCTCCAGAAATAGCGCGTGTTGGAATAGCACCTTCACTTGGAATAGTGTAGGCAATATAATCGTCAACGTTGTCGCCAGTTATGATGTCAATAGGATATTCTGGGGTCGCACCCTCAGTTAAAACTTCCGTGTCATAAATGTTTGAAGTAATATCTCCATTAAGCAATGCCGATCTTAGCGGGATTTGCAAAGCAGTAGCCAATTCAGCCATAGCTTGTTTTGACTCTTCCTTGTTCCCAGATCCAGTCTTTTTCAACAGTTCAATTTGTTCTGCTGTTGGTTTGTTTTTTCTTCGTTTCACCGTATTTCACCTCCTTTAGATGTCCATGTATACCTTTGCGAAACCATTTGCGTCTACTGATCCTTCAAAGCGACCAACCTGTGGCGCGCCAGTAGCTTGAGTCGTACCCATAAGTCCAGTCCCTGCTAGATAAGCAGCGTCACCAGCAGATGGTGTAATGCCAGAAACTAGCATGTCTGTTACAACCCATCCTTTTCTGATAAGAGTAACCTTATCTCCTGGACGAGTTTCTTGATTCTCAAAATTGATAAAATCTCTTGTCGCACTCAAAGGTGGATTAACTGGATGAACCAGTATACCCTTGGCTACGGTGCCAGATGGGTTAGCAACATAAGCAACAACATTCTGTGTATCAGCCATTGCCACACCAGAACCCTGCGTTACAACACCAGCTACGCCACCAGCAGCTACGCCAGTAGCTTGTGGATCTTGCCAAAACTGAGTAATATCAGTTACTAAATTATAATCTCTATCAGGTTTTAATGCCATTCTTATTCACCTCCCTTAATTTTCTTCTTGTTCTTGGTTACACAGCAAATGTGCTAGACCTGCTGTTACTTTACTATCACTGTTTGTTTCTGAACTAACTTGTAGATCAGCCTCTTTTTCTTCTACAACCTCATCTAAAGCAGCTTGAACCGTTTCTGTTTCTACTTCATTTGTTTTGGACTTAGCGGTTGAAACTTCCTCTTTTTTCTCGTCTTTAACTTCATCAGATTTAGTTGATCCTGCATATTTCATAACAGTCTCGAATGTATCATCTGTCATTTCTGCCAATTCTGCCAATGTAGCTTCTTTGTCTTTTATCTCTTTAACCTCAGATAATTTGACAAAACGTTCTTCAGCTTTGATTTTCTTGTTAAGATGATCAAATTCTTTTTCTACCTTATCGGCACGAACAACAGCGTCGTCAAGATCTTTTTGCAATTTGATTTTTTCGCTCTTAACAGTTTTAACATCTTCCTGCATTTTTGCGATAGAATCATTTAGCTCTTCAATCTTTTCATTAAGAGCACCAACTTTCGTCTCGAAATCTTGTTTCTTGATTGAATCTAGCTCTTGTTTAACATCTTCATTTTCTTTTGTCAATGAGTCAGCTTTTGCCTTCAGGTCATCTCTTTCTTTTTCTAGTTCTTGAATTTTATCCACGCTCACGACACCCCCTTCCGTAATTTCACTTAATTTTATATCATTGGATTTATTAAATGCAATTGTTTTTATAATAGAATCTGGATTAGCTGGATCTGAGACGAATCCTTGCCCACCAAAAACAATAGATTTTAAAACCCTACCAACTCTAAAGTCTTTAAATTTTCCTGTTCCACCAAAAGATCTTAAATGCTTAGTCAAAAACGCAGTTTCCTCTGTTCTTGCAACAACTTTGATAAGATTATTTGATGCATCTAAAATACCATAATCAAAATCTTGGAAAAACGCTTCCATTGAAACAAACATCTCTCCATCATTTGCTCTAGTTATAATGTCGCTAACCAATGCTTCTCTTCCTGGTAAAGCTTTATATAGGACACCAGCAACTTCTATATCGAATTCATCTGGCATATCTTCAAAATTATCAGAAGAAAGCGTATCTCCATCTTTATCTAAGACTCGACTTTCAATAATATGTCCAACAACAATAGTTCCATCGTGCATATGGTTCATTGGTTTGTGGTTGGGTGAATTTCTTGCTGCCCATACCTCTGATGGAATAAAAATATCATCATTTAAATTCCAACCCGTACTAACTAGAATAGAAACAACTAATGTTAAATCGGGTTGATCATGACCTATGAGATCTGTAAGAGTGTCTATTTCAGCATCTGATTTACTGTGGGAGTTACTAAGTTTTTTTGCCAGTAACGATACAATTTGATCATATGACGGCTTAACAACAACTGTTTTTTCTTGTTTTTCTTTAACCGGAACCAAAATGGTTGCTACAGAATTGTTGGGATCACTAATTTTACTAGATAATCCATCTCTTTTTTCTTGTTTATAAATTTGCATAAATATTCCGTTTAGATTAATCAAAGACAAGTGTTAAATCCGTAATTAATTATACACAAAAAAAACAGCTATATTGATCAATAAATGACTATTCATAAATAATTAATTCTTTTTATCCATAAATTTAACAACATCTCTCTGTGCCTGGGTTAAATCTTCTGTCTTACGACAACACAATCCATTCTCTAAAACCTTTGCTAGAACATCATCTGATGGGTTTTTCAAGAAAAATTCCCTACTTTCAGCAAGCCCGTTTTCATTTTTCGTTTGAACCACATAGCTAAATCTTAAAAAAGGCTCTCCTTCAAAATCAAACCCCTTTGAAAACCACAAACCTTCGGTAGAAACCAACTCTCCGTTGACAGTAAGTATCGATTCTCTGGTTTCCGTGTCTAATGAAATTACTATAGATGCCATCTGTTTCTCCTTTTTTGCATGACAAGAATTATCTTTGGTCTTCTATCGCCAATACGAGCATTGCCCAGGTTGACGATACCAGAGATTTTCTATCATTTAGTTTTGGGTTTTGTTTCGTTACGTCTTTATAGTGAGTCACTGTTTTATTAAAAATATTCTCAAAGCTTGTCATTCTATCAACATATCTGTCAGAGCTATCTGTTCTTTTAGCTATTTCCTCTTGTGTTATGTCTATAGAATTATCCTTTAAGTTTATAGTGGATAGGATGCCCCTTTTTATTTTTTCTAATTCTTTTGCTTGTGTTTTTGTTAAAAACCTAGTATTTTTAACCTTATTCTTTTTTACATATAGTGGATCAATAATGTTGTCTATTTGTTTCATGTGTTGTTCCGCTATGGCTTTATACACAGACAAGACCTTTTCTTGGACGTTAGACAAAACTGGCTGTCTTTTATCGTCTCTCTTCTCTGTATCTTTGGTGTTTGGTGGTCTGCCCGAATCATTATCCCCTTCGTCTGCTGGCTGGTCTCCATTTGGATTATCTCCAGTTTGACCACTTAGTTTTGCATTTTGTAGTTCTATTTGAAGTGTGTTTTGAAGCTCCATAACGCTGATTGGGCGATAATATGGATTTCCTTTTTCCAATATCTTTGGCTCAGAGTCACGAACACCCTGTTCTTCTCTCATTCTCTCTAGTTCTATAGTGAAGTTAGTTCCAAAGACTTCGTGTACGGCCTCTACTGAAATAATTCCTCTGTCCACTAATTGAATCATCAATTGTTTTTCTACTGCTTCATCCCTCAAGGACATTGTTCCAAATCTAATAAATGGCAACTTTTTAAAACCCATTGCTTCTGATACTAGTTTGATTTCTCCCTCTAGCCACACTAAACATCTATGTCTTATGTATTCTAATCTTTCTATTAAAGTTTTGAGTTGAACAAAAGCAGTTTCGGCATTTCTTGTTGCTAAATCCACCCCGCCCAAAAGCGCATTGGGAATACCTAGTCCCTGGATTATGTCGCTGTTAACAGACCTATATTTTTCATCTCCGAGAATGTCTCCTATGGGTGGGTATTCAACTTCCATATCTATCATAGAATCCCAGACTAAATCTAGAACACCACCACCTTGATTGTGCTGTAAAATATCTAAAAGTTTATTAACCGCATTTGGATTTGGAAGAATTTGTTCTTTGTGATCTCCTAGTTTCCACAATCTAATTGTATTAATAACTCCGTCTAAAGCAGACATATCTGCCAGTTTCATTTTTTCTTTCAGGACAATATCATCAAAAATTCCATATAAAAATGGCGTTCCCCAATCTTCCCAATCGTCCTTTTTATAATAATCGACATATACTTTGTCTGGATCTAGCTCGACTAAGACAGAAGTACCTTTTGTTTTATTAATGGCTGAAATAACTTCTGCTGGCAACCTATTTTTCAAAGCTTTTTCTGAATCTGTTTTTGGGTTTCTTATTGATCTAATTAGTTCTTTTGGTATTTTCATTGCAATGGCGTTACCATTAAAAAACTTTCCTACTTCGCCTCCGGTTTTTTCAATCATTGTCGGAGATAAAAAGATATACCTCCATGGAATAACCTTTTTCTTTGTTTTTGTTTTTTTAACATCAATTTTTTCTGGTTTCTCTTCAACATTTTGAACAAGTAGGTTTTCAAGATTTGTTGACCCCTTTGTCATCATTTTAATTATTTTGTCTGTTAAAATCCCATCTTTTCTTCTGACTATAACATTTGCATCTCTTAATAGCAGTTTCATGAAGTCGTGAGACCTACCTTGAAGATCAACCTTCTTGGCCCATGCTTCATAAAATCTTTGTTGTTTTTTGATTGGATGTCGAATTGTTAGCCCTTCTGATGCAAAGTCGGACATTAGATCTATAATATTTCTTATTAGTCCAATTTTTCTATATATCGCATGTGTCATTAAGATGATTTCTTGATGAGAAGTGGGCAATGCAGTTCCAGGGCTTTTTAATTCTTTGTCTCTTCTGTTAAAACCAGATTTTAATTTTACGTTTTCAGCAATTGTAAAGTTATTGCCCGCACTAGAAGAGGTAACAATAGAGTTCTCATCTGGCAAGGCGTGTTGTTTTATATTCCCCAGGGTTAATTTTGTATATAGGGGATCTCCAGACGATTGTGTTTTTACTTTTTTTGATGTTTTTTTCTTTTTTGCCATTTTTTTACCCACAAACAGTTGAACTAACAGTTGGACATATTGTTATACACATAATTTCTATAATTTGTTTCCATTTTTTGCCCCACCCAAAGAATCATAATAATCCCCTCCGTGTCTCATTCTTGATATTCCTATTCCTTTGTAAAAATCCTTTTCTTTACCCTGTGTCTTAACTTTTTCAATATTTCCAGCAACATCGTCATAATCAATAGTCGGGATATCAGCTTTTAAAAAGTTCTCATAAAAATATTTATGAGACAACAAAAGCCCAATATACCTATCTTTTTGTAGTTTACCTTTTTTACCTTTTTCGTCAACCAGACTAGGATCTATAACTGACGGCGTATCAAACTTTTCTTTTCCAGTTGGTGTCTCTTGTCTTTTGATGGTACATAGTTCGTTTTTTAATTCCTCTATATTGTTAACATTTTCTTCATATGTATCAAAAAGAAGGTCATTATGTTTTTCTACAATTAAAGCACCCTGCATTTTAACAGTATCAAAGGCGGGAAATAATAGTCTTTTTGTCTCAAGGCTCTTGTGTAGATATAAGTTAGCCTCAGAGTTGAATTCCGTACTTTGCTGAACAAGATGTAGTATATGTCTTCCATCCTTTTGCCCATCTGTGTCCTTTTCTTTGTCTAGCTCTATAATTTCATAAATTGGAAAGTCTTTTTGCTCTTTGTTTAATAATTTTTTATTCCTAAGCATTTCTGCTATGTTATACCCGCCGCCTTGACTATCCATTTCTATTCTTTCAACAGCAAAGTCTTTAACAAGAGATCTAATTTTGAAACAACAATACTCATAATAATCCATCCCTTTAATATGGCCAGCGTCTTTTCTTTTTTTGAATTCTTTTTTGATGATAGACCAGCAATATACAACCCTTGCGTGATTGGGCCACATTTCTAATATGGTTACTGTTAGATTGTTAACCTCTGCTGCTGGATCAATACCCATTACATATTTTTTCCCGCCAGTCCCAATCATAGATGGGGTAAAAACAACTTCCCCGTCTGGAGTGGCTATAGGTCTCCCTGGACCAACGGTACATCCTTCGACGAGTGTTCTTGGAAAAAACCCATCAGAATCTTTTACAAACACACCCCCGTATTCCATTAGATATATATTGTTTGGAAGAAATGCCTTTGCATGGGCTAGTTGTTTTTGATCCAGTAGTCCATCTGGCAAAGCTGTGTGTGGAATTCTGATAACAGCATAGTCTTTGGCATCAAATCCTTTTGGAACCATATTATATCCACCAAATATTTCTGCAATCGCATCCATATTATCTCCAGTGTCTATAATCTCCTTCCACATTTTATATCTTTTATAAAAATGATTAAACTCATACGAAGCAGTACCAGAATAAACTATTTGGTTGTTATCCGTTTTATCCTTATATAACTTACTAATAATATCTTGTGGAATATTGAGTTTTTTCAGCTTTTTAATCATTGCTATTCTTTTAGCTGAAGCAACAGGTGTCTTAGTTACAGCAGCAAATCCCCTAACAACAACATCAAATATTTGTTCTGGAATAGAAGCAAATTCATCTGCTATAATAACATTTGCTCGCAAACCTCTAATCTTACTTCCATCTCCTAGAGGAATAGCCTGAATCATTGATTGCCCGACCTTAAATCGACAACTATCAACACCCTGTTTTGGTCCAGCCTGTTTTCCACCACCAACAATGTTTTGCAACATTGGAGAATTATGCCAGATAGTGTCTATGTAATTAAAGACCAATCTAGCCTGTCTTAGTCCAGCACCAACTATTACTATCTTACATCCTTGATCTAAAATTGCTCTTAATATTACATAAACAGCAAGCATAAAAGTTTTACTACCACCGCGAGAACCAATCAACATGGGAAAGGTTGTTTTCCATAAAAGTTGTATTGTTGCTATCTGTATAGGAAATAGATCTATTCCCAATAAAACCTTAGCGGCCCATCCAATATAATCAGTATCCATCATCTTAGAGATAATAAATTGATCTAAAGATGTCTCAATAGATTTGACATCAGAAAAAATGTGTTTCTTGATCTCCGGTAATTTGATTCTATTTGGAAATAGAAACCCAAACTCTTCTTCATCTGGAGATATTAGATCAAGAATACTTTGACTAATTTTATTTGTTGACCCATCTGGACTTTTCATTTCTCACAACTTCACAAAAAATACTCTTACAAATTGCGTGACCACACTGGCCAGTCATCAATATCTTTATATTATATTTTATACCAAGGGACATTACCCAATTAATCAATGCTTTTCCCGGTACTGGTTTTTTAAACTGAGGGGGAGATAAATTAAAATGATCGGTTGTTAAACTAGTCTCTATGATAATAAACGCATGTTTAATCTCAGACATTCTATGCATTTTTTCTTCAAACTTTTTTCTATCTTGATAATCGGTCCACAGTTCAGAAAAATCTTTTTTTCTTTCTATGGCCAAGATATCACCATATCCTTGTACTGTATAATCTCCGTTGTCTAATTTTTGTTCGATAGTACCAGCACACCTTGGACTTCTTCTAGATTCTAAGTCTGTGTCAAAAATCCATCCATATCCTTGTTTTTCTCTTGTGTCTCTAATTACCGTATAATTACGCATTTGAAGAGTCATTATCTATCGCTTCCTCTTTTGTATCCAAGATGTGAACTCCAAGAAGATTTAAGTCGTTTTCTATCATATCTAAGATCATTTTTTGCAATGAGATTTCAGGCTTCTATCCAAGAATGGCTTTGGCGCTTGAGCAATCTCCCAATAAGTAATTCACATCTAACGGTCTATAATATTTCTTAGAAACAACAACGTATTTTAAATAATCCAATCCTGTTTGTTTGAATGCAAATTGAAGAAATTGTCTAATTGTATGTGCCTTCCCACTGGCTAAAACAAAATCTTGAGGATTATCTTGTTGTAACATCATCCACATTCCATTAACCATATCTTTTGCATGTGACCAATCTCTTGAAGAATTAAGATTGCCCATTTCAAGATAATTAATTTCATTTTTCTCTGGATC
>Ga0114923_10002862_pt1 | contig 11652 bp, 6 predicted proteins | sample SumtaG_FD_89578 | JGI IMG/M metagenome (GOLD analysis project Ga0114923, IMG submission 89578) | Deep subsurface microbial communities from Indian Ocean to uncover new lineages of life (NeLLi) - Sumatra_00157 metaG | ecosystem: Environmental > Aquatic > Marine > Oceanic > Sediment | place: near... | reverse complement strand
CATTGTCAAGATCACCGTGTTCACCGACTGCACCATAACCTAAGCCAGTATTTCCGATGGTTGCAAGTGAGCCACCACCTATTTTTCTTGTCAACCACCAGCTCCAACATTCAGGTAAAGGTGTACCATAACACCACATTTTTGCTGAGTTGTCTTTATCTCGCCAAGCTGGTATCATTGATACGTTGAACTGGCTATTATGACATCCTTCAACAGCACAAATTGGTAGTTTCCTGAAGTTTAAGATTTTCCAGAAATCAAAAACAATAAATCGTTCAGTCCATTCATCAGACTCTGGCCAGTGTGTTGTCCATGTCATTGGGCTTGCATGCCCATCAAAGAATATATGTCCAGCTCCTTGTGTCATCCAGTCTATTATATTTGTTCCAGTTGGTGTTTTTGATGGATTAGAGTATCTATTTGATGCATACAATTTTACCAGGTTAAATTCTGACATGTAGTCATCTGCAATCCTTTCACTAACAACTTCTCCTTCTAGATAATTGGTACCAGCATCATCAAAAGAGTCACCACCACATAATATCATTGTATCATACCATGATGCTCCTGCAGCACTTTCCTCGTAATTGACAATCTTATTCACCATAATTTTTACTTCATATATATTTCTACAGGCAAGCCTTCCAACATATACATCTGGGAAAAAGTCTAAATCATCTTTTCCAACCGTATTATCCCATTTAGCAAAGATGCCATCTCCATCTTCATCCCAGTCCTCAAAGAGACCGCCTTCTTTATAGACATCGGCATAGTATAGATCGCTTAAAAATCCTGGATCAAATGTGGGGTCGCCTCCTTGCTTATCGTTAAGATTTGTATATCTTACAGGAACATACCAGTCAGCTGCTCCATAATTTCTAGTATCTTTAGGTATGGCATTTAATAAGGAGTTTAATCCACCTACCAATAAAACATATTTGTTATCATAGGTTTCAAGTGCATCTTTTATGAAATATTTTATTTTCTCAGGTTTATCTACCCCTGAATATTGGCTATATATATCCTCTGTTGTCATGAGTAGAGTTGACATACCTTTTGAGTTTTTGTGAGTAACTAGTTTTTGTAATTCTCCCTCAAATTTTTCTGGAGCAATTATCACGAGATCATATGTTGCTGTTGATGGGAATGGATCTCCATCTGGTTCTGTATATGTGATTGTTATTTCAATATCTTCGATATAGTTGACTTCGTCATTTTCTGGACTATATCTAACAGGGTATACGCTTATTGTTAGGAATGACTTGTGCTCCTTATTTTCATCAAGTCCTACGCCAACATTATAATTAAACCAAGTATCTGGAAACAACTCACTTGAGCCATAGATACTACTATCCATTATGTACTCTATTTCTGAATCATCATGGATAGTTGGCTTTACAGGTGTCGGTGCAGGTACAATTTTCTTTGATAAAGTCTCGGTTTGTATATCTCCAACTTGACAATCTGCATCTGTTACCTCAATTCCAAATGGTAGTGTCAATGTTGTTGTATAAGTTGGTAAAACCGGTTGGCTAGGGTTATAAAAACGCCCACCTGCTCCATCAATATTTATTTCTACATATGGGTCTACACTATTTATCAATTCTAAATTAGAAAATGATAAGTTTATTATCTCTTGTTTTTCACCAGCTCCTTCTCCAATACTTACTGCAGCAAAACCACTGATTAACAGTAATCCTACTACAAAACATGCTATAGTTTTCATTATTTTACCTCCACACTAATTAACAGATGTTAATGTAATAGTATTTATTTAAACCTTTTTATCCTTGATATGGAGGATAAAAATCGTAGAAAAAGAGAGAAGAGGTGTGCTGAGTGGGGAAGCTTGAGGTGGTAAGGAGAGGAGGTGAAAGGATGAAAAAAAAATTTATTTTTTTTCTTCCCCGACTCAACTAATATGATTTATACTTTGTAAGTTATCTTTAAAAGGAGTTGTTGTACAACTCTTATCAGGTATCTTTACAATTCTTGCCTAAAGACAAAAGACAAATCATTTAAAGTGATAAATTATATTTTCGTTATATCTAAAAAGGGGGGAAAAACAAGAAAACTTAGAGGATTTATTTTAATAAATCATATCTTAGCTGTGAATCTTTAATTAGCTCAATTTTTGAGCCATCTTCATTAATTAGTTTTAAACTTGTCCCTTCAACTAGGCATCCCTTAGCGTATACTATATCCAGATGGGTATCACTTTGAACTTTTCCACCAAAGTGTGTACTGGTTCCATATGCAATGTGCAATCCAACTTTTTCATCCTCTAGAATATTTCCTGTGACTATTGCTTTTGGATTACAGCCAATGCCTAATTCAGCAATATTTTTACGAGTGTCATTTTCCCAGTAAAATTCCCTTGCTTCATCCGCCTTTGGACCTTCGCCTTCTATGTTTTCTATTTTGTTATTTTTAACTATAAATTTTAAAAGCTCACCTTTGTAATTCACTGGCCATATACCCTCAGTTTTACTTGTTCCATATTCATTAATTTCGTCATTAATTGCTTCATAAGGTGCAATAAATCCCTCACCACTAGGAAAATTGATATATTGACCCGCTTTCGTACAATCTCCTCCATCTGCATGCGCATCACGATTTCTTAAATCAATGAATAATTGATCACCTGTTGAAAAATTGATTTCTGCACCAATGGCACTATTAAGCATCTTTTTAATTGCAATTGCATATTTACTTACTTCTTTGTAGTTTGCTTTAAAGACTCCATCTTCCATTCGTTTTTCAGGATGCAATCCTGCTCCACGAGTAACGCTGTCTTTAGTTTTAATAACTTTACTCATGGTTGAAGAAATTGAAAATTCCATTATCACTAATACTAGATTATATGAAGCAATCTTATCTTCTACTTCTTTTGGCTGTTGTGTATTATGAAGACCTGCAGATTCGTAACCAAAAATATCAACAGTAAAACCTCCAGATTCTCCCATTTTCTTTAATGTTTCATACCATTCTTTCGACATCTCTCTTCGTTCTTTCCATCCATCGTTATCTTTAACGTTTCCATGTGGAGTATCATACATGATTAGAACTTTTTCTCCAGTTTTTGGTGCAAAAATATCATTAATCATCTTAAATTTTTCTTCTTCGTTCATTTATTTTCTGTAAGTTAGTCACCATTTCTACTTTACAAAATAAGCTTTATTTTTTAGCACTTCCAGCTACTTTTTTTATTAAAAAACTTTTTATTTCTTCTGGATTAGTTGAATCAATTCCGAAATACTCTGGAAATAATTTTGTCGTGGTAAGCATTTCAGTAGGCCCATGTTTTTTTGAATGTATTAGTTTTAAATCTGCAAGTTCATCAACTTGTTCATAGGCTTTTGTTCCTATCATCCTTCTAAGATTTGATTGTTTAAGAGGTTGATGAAAAGCGATTAGTGTAAGGGTTTTTAACAGGTTATTTTCTATTTCAGGTTTTGCTATCATTACTGATTGTTCTGTGAATTTTTTCTTAACTTGCATTGCAAACTTGTCACCTGCTTTTACTATTTCCATGGATGTTCCGTCTTTCCTTGTAACATTATAATCTTCAATTAATTCATCTAATGTTTTTTTGATCTTGTTTGGTGTAAGACTAGTTGACTCTTTTATTTCATTGATGCTAACTGGTTTACTTGCTGAAAATAATACGGATTCAACTAAACGTTGCTCCTTTATACCCATTCTAACTACCCCTATATATTAACTATACCCCACATTTTTAATATAAATTTTTCCAAACGGAAATTTCTTCTGATAAACAAGTACCTTGTTATCATATGCGAGAAATAATACTGACATTAAAACCTTTATTAATTCTTCTCTTCCTTTTTTCTCACAGATTTCTTTTAATGACACGGTTTTCTTCGGGAATTGTTTAATCCTTTTCCAAATTGCTTCAACATCTTCTTCCAGATGATCCTCATGAGCAGTTCCTTTCATTCGTTTTCGTGCAAGATTTGCCAGTCTCTCTCTTTCTTCTTTTCTCTGTTGTTCCAAAAGTTGATGTTCCTCTGATTCAATCCTTGCTTTATCAAAAGCTTCTAAAAGCTCCATCAAAGTGACTTTTCTTTTAGAATCCCTTCGGATTGGTTCATCAAGAGGTGATTTTGGCATATTCATTACAAGATTTGTATATGAATAGGCATCATCTTTTGAAAGCCACATCTCTGTTGGTATATCTCCCCATCCAAATGGTTCATAGCTTTCTTCTTGTGTTTCCATTGATACAACAAGATTATCGCTTTGTAGTTTCAATACTTTCCAAGCCATGTATATTATTCTACCGGCAGTTATCAAATCTATTTCTTCTTCTTTTGCTCTTTTTAGATACATCGTTGAAAAACTTACAAGGTCTATATCCCAGGGGTCCAATTGTTGCTGCATCACAAGTTCAAAGGCTATTGCAATTGATCGATCAAAAGGATTTTCAATTGAAATATGCTCGCCATCATCTGCTTTTTGTAGCATGCTTACATAATGGTTAATTTTAGTTGCATCGTCTTTTTCATCGATTAATGATTTATGAAAAAGTAAATGGTTTATTACTTCGTTGTCAACATTAAGCTGCTCCAATCATCTTTCCTCCTTCTTCTTCGAATTCCCCTTTTGGTCCAACTGTTGAGGGATCGATATTTCCAATCATATCGGATACACCAGTCTCTCTCATTGTTACACCATAAACATGATTTGCCTCTTTCAAGGCAACTTTTCTAAGCGTTACTACTATAAATTGAGAGTCTTTTGCGTTGCGTTTTACCATTCGGGATACTGTTTCTGCGTTTACACCGTCTAAAAACATGTCTATCTCATCTAACACATAGAATGGACTTGGATCATATGTTTGGAAAGCAAAAATAAATGCAAGTGATGCAATACTTTTCTCTCCGCCAGACAATGCTGAAAGTAATAGTACCTTTTTACCTCGCGGTCTTGCTTTTATTGTAAGGCCATTTTCAAACACATTTTCTTCATCTTCAAGTTGAAGCTCTGCTTCTCCACCTTCTGAAAGCTGAGCGTAAACATCTTTGAAATTTCTGTTTATTGCATCAAAAACCTCGAAGAATTTTTCTTTTTTCTTTTCTGTGACTCCTTTTACAAGTTTTGTTAGATTTTTCTTCTGGTCTTTAAGATGTTTAACATCTTCATCAAGCTTGCCTTTTCTATCTGATTGATGTTCATATTCTTCCAGTGCACGCATATTTACTGGCTCTAGTTCTCTCATTGATTCTTCGGTTACTTTCACTGAATCCTTTAGGGATTCAACATTTGGAAGTTTTGTCTCAGTAATTTCAACATTGTAAAGTTTGAGCTCTTGTTCTAGTTCCTTTACTGAATCTTCAAGCGTTGGGAGCCTATATTTAGCTCTTGAGATTAAATCATAATATGATTCAACACGAGTGTTGATCTTATCAAGCTCGTTTTCAATTGTAACCGTTTTCTTATAAAACCCGTCTCTCTTTATTGATAGATCTTTGACTTTACCAGTCATTTTTTCTTCAACGTTCATTAGTGCTTTTAGTTCATCTCTAAATTTGGAACGTGATTCTTTTAAATCTTTGATGGATTTCTTGTATTCTTCAATTTGTTTTCCTTTTTCTTCAATCTTTGTAGTAATCTCAGTTTTTCTTTCATCAAGTAGCTCAATTTTCTTTTCAAGAGCTTCGTTTTCTGATGAAATTGTTAAAATATTTCCCTGAAGTTTAGAAACCTCTTCCTCTAATGTTCTTGATTTCTGAGCAAGCTCTTTTTTGGTTCCTTTCAAAAGGAGTTTTCCCTTTTCTTCTTTTATTGAATCCAGCTCTTCAATACGTTTTTTATATTCTTCAATTGTTGATATGACCTCATTTTTCTTTGACTCTAGATCTTCTTTTTCTTTTATTCTTGCTTCCAAGTCTTTATTTAGAACTTCAAGTTTTCCAGTAAATTCCTTCTTACGTACATCTAGATCTTTAACCTGAATTTCTTTATCTCCTTCGGTTCTTATTCCACCTAAGTTGCTTTCCAATTCAACTATTTCTTTTTTCAATTCTACAAGTTCGGATGATAGTTTATCCTGACTTTCTATTGCAATTTGCAGCTCTTTTGTAACTTCTTCAAGTTTACTTCTATCCGCACTGCTGAATGACAGATGGGCTTTAGGTCTACTTCCGCCTATCATTGCTCCGCTTGCCTCAATTAAACTTCCCTTTAGATCAACAAGTCGGACTCCGCCCATTAGTCGTCGTGCATCATCAAGACCATTAACTACAACAGTATCTCCAAATACGTACCAAAATGCTCCTCTGTAATCATCTTTAAAATTAACTAAATCAATAGCAAAACCTTGTGAGCTAGGGTCTTTAACTGCCATTAGTGCTTTACCACGAGGTTTTCCAGCTATCATCTTTGTTAATGGTAAAAAAGTAGCTCTGCCAAGTTTTTCTTTTTGTAGAAATTTAATTGCTTTTGATGCTACTTCGTCATTGTCCACAACAATTGACTGCATTCTGGCACCAGCAGCAGTTTCAACTGCTGTTTCAAATTGTTTGTCAACCTTTGCAAGTTCAGCAACAGTTCCATGAATGCCTTTTAGTGATCCATCATTTCTAGCTTTTAAAACTTCATTAACAGCTCTATTATATTTGCCTTCAAGAGATTGTAAAGCATCATATTCTGCTTGTAATTTTGATTGCTCACGTTGTAATCTCATAACGGCATTTTCAAGATCCGCGAGTTGTTCTGTTATTTCAGCTTCTCTTTTCTTTTTATCAAAATGTTTTTTCTCAAGATCCTTTGTTTTCTTGCTTTTTTCTTTATGGTCCTTTTTGAATTCTTCAGATTGCCAATCAATGTCTTTTAGTTCAAACTCATATGTTGATTTTGTCTCTTGCAACTCTGCAATTTGTAATTCTAATGCTTCAATTTTGTCTGTAAAACGATTTCTTTTTAGTTTCAACTCATGAATTTCGGTATTTTTCTCGTTATACTCCTCACGCATCTTTGCTAGTTCATGAGTTAGATCCATTGATTTATCATCAGTTTGAGCAATATCTCCTTTTAAACTGCTCAGTTCTTTTTCTTTTTCATTAAATTTAGTTTGTTTTTCTGTAATTTCTTTTACAAATTCCTCTTTTTGGGTATTGTTTTCCTCTAGTTCTTTTTCTATTGACTCAAGATTTACTTTTAGTTCATTTTGCTCTTTTTGTAATTCAAGAATTTCATCGTTTGAATAATTTATTCTCTCTTCAACCTTGATTTCTTCACTTCGTAAACCATCAATTTTTACTTTTATTTCTTTTACTTCGTCTCCACCTACATCTCCTATCTTTTTCTCTAGTTCCTCTAGTTCTTTCTGTGCTTCAGCATATTGAGTTTTCAACTCCTTACTTTTTTCATCCATTTTCTTTTTTTCAGATTCATATGACTCAATTTGCTTTGTAACTTCAGCAATTTGCACTTCTACGTCCTGTTTCTTTTTCATTGCGATTTTTGCTTTTGTTTCATAAAGTTGATCCTTTAATTCTTTGTATCTATATGCTGAATCTCTATCGTTTTTCAGTTGTCTAATCTGACCAGAGATTTCAGATAAAATTATCCTAATTCTTTCAAGATTGCTGTCAACTTCAACTTCTTCTTTTTCAGCTCTTTTAATATCGTTATCAAAATGGCTGATTCCTGCAATATCGTCTATGAGCCTTCTTCTATCAATGGATCCCATTTCCATTAGACTTGTTACATCTCCTTGTTTTACTATGTTGTATCCATCACCCGACATCCTGGCGTGTAAAAGGACGTTTTCAAAATCAGAGTATGTAGCAGATCTTTCATTTATGTAAAATTTACTGTAATAGTTATTTTGATCATTTTTTAATGGTGCTCGTTTAATCATTCTTGTAAGAATTACTTCGTCAGAGTCGACGGGCATCTTTCTTTTTTTGTTGTCAAAAACAAGTGAGACCTTACAAAATTTTGCAGGATTTTTATGTTTTTTTCCACCGTTAAAAATTAAGTCAGTTAACCTTCCTGCTCTCAAAACTTTAGAGCTTTTTGGCCCTAATACAAATAAAATCGCATCTGCAATGTTACTTTTTCCAGAGCCATTTGGGCCTGTTATTGCGGTAAAGCATGGAAAAAATGGTACAGTAAGTTTCTTTCCAAATGACTTGAAATTTTCCATTCTAACTTCTTTAAGATACAAATTGCATCCCTTCCTGCGTTAACTAAGATAAACTAATTCATCCCATCTAATTTTGCATCCCTAATTTCTAAATCGGATATCAGTATATAAAATTTTGTAGATAATTAGTAAAATATTAATTAAGTCTAGAAATATAACTTTGTTATTATTCTTATAATCGGGTATCTTTCTAAGATATAAGCAAAATATGGTAACAAAGGATTTTTATTGACATTTTTTGAACGTTGAATATTAACATTATATGTTGCCCAATCACTTTCTGCTCCATATTCATCAATTAGTTTGACTTTTATTGTATAAGCACCTTTTTCACTCCAATAATGTGATAAAGAAAACTCATCTGATTCTATGTTACCTTCATCAACTACTCCATCGTCCCAATCAACATAATATGTCATTTGATCTTCATCTGGATCAATGCAGTTGGTAAAATCATAAACATATAATTCATCTAGAAATCCTGTTGTTGGACCAGAAATTATTGGCGTTTCTGGTGCATTATTTTCCGGTCGTGAAGCAGTAGCAAGATATGTTCGTCTTTTCCATTTCTGGTTTATATCCTGCCCTGTATTGTAACCTAGAATGTATCGGTTGTATTCTTCATCGATGAGACGTGTTGGTGTTCGTTGAAAACCTGATGCAGGTACACCCTCTGGAAACTGACCTGGTGCGATGATTGGATTATCAGGATGGCCAATCCATGTGTCGCCCCAGTCTGGTGACCAGTAATAAGCAAGATGTCCAAATCCTGCATAGTTCTGATTGGATACGGTTAGGACCATGTGAACACCATCAGCACGTGGATCACCTGTGACATGTGCTTGCCAGGCACCTCGAAATGAAAAACCCTCCGGATATGGCAGTGTCCATTGGTAAGCAGGGTTACTTGGATCTGATGGATCAAATGTTGGCACCGGATTCTTCACCCAGTTTGTCTTGCCATCCTCACTGTCCGCATATGAAATTCGCCAATTCCAGTAAGATCCTACGGCTCCGTGTAATCCTCTATAAAATAATCGTACTTTACCCAGATGAGGAACCCAAACTGGTGTTGGTTCTGATAGACCGCCTTTAATTACTCCCTCCTGGTTCCAACCCTGTTCCCACCAGTACTCCGCCACTAGCATGTTTTCATAGGTCTGATCATATGGTTCACCAATTGCGGGTGGCGTTTCGCTTGTCGCCACTTGGATAGCTCCTTCCCAACCAGGTAATCCCTCCCATTCAGGATGCAGATGCTTTGTACCAGGTCGTACAGTATTGTAAATTAAATGCTCACCTGTAACTGGATGCTGAATATAACCAGGTGTATCAGCATGATCCCATGCAGGACCAGGATTTTGTCCTCCAGGTTTGACAAGGGGTGTATATTTTATCTTTGTAACTGGATCATATCCGAGTTCCCAGTTGTCAAGTACATTTAACTCGTGTGTTCTTTGTGTTAAATAAGTTTCGTGATAGCTATGGTACAAAAGCTTGATCAATCCATCCTGTAGAAAAATAAATTCTTCTCCAACGATTCCTCCCCAGTCACCGTAAAGGTGTGTTTGATACGGGGGATTGTCAGGATGAGGTGCTGTAATAAATCCAATTGGGGTAAAATCTGGCCATTCGCCAAGGGGGCCATCATCGTATCTGGTATTTTCATTACCATGAATATCAGAGTTGCTTGTATCAATATTTATTCCACTGATAGTTGGTAAAACACTTGATCCAATAAATATTAATAAAATGCTAAAAACAATTGTTTTTTTCATCATCTTAAATTCCCACAATTTAGATTTTAATTCAAATATATAAAGAAGTTTAGTATATTATAACCTTTGTAAAGTGCCGAGAGTGGGACTTGAACCCACGACATCACGGTCTTCAGCCGTGCACTCTCCCAGCTGAGTTACCTCGGCAATTAGAAAATTTTAAATAATGTTTACTAAAGTGTCTTTTTTAGCTCATCAGCTGTTTTACTAATTTTTTCTAATGTTGCTTTAAGTAAATTTATTGTTATATCCACTTCACCAGTGGTTACTGCGCCATGTGGGGACGGTTCTATTAATCCATCTTGTTCAAGTATTCTTAGTGAATATCTGACCATATGTTGTGGATAATTGGTAAGCTCTGATAGTTTAATTATACCCATTGGTTGGTTTTTTTGAAGGGTTTTTAGAACATCAACATGTCTTTTTAAAATGTCTAGTTCAGTCTCAATAACACTTGTAAGTACACATCTTTCTTTTTTAGCCATTTTATTATGCTCCTCGGTGACTTGTTAACACACGTAATTTGTTTCCCTTATTTAAAAATCTCTATTGTTAATCAAAGAAGAAAAAAAGAGTTGTATTATTGTTTAAACCTCTAAAAATCGCTTTTCTAATAAAAAAAGATGGACTATTTTATAGCCCAAATATTTTATAAAGCAATCTTAAAAGCACCGGATAACTCTCTAAAAATCTTAAAAATGGATGATTAATTGCTCTACTTCTTACTGCTTCTACATCAAAATACACCCAATCACTTTCTGTACTCTCATCATCCATAGCCATTGCATTGATAATATATGTACTAACATCTGTGTAAATATGAGGCAGCACAACTACCTCTCCAGATGGATATGGTCCGTACCATGATGCTCCACATTTATCTCCCCAGTCCCAGTAATATGTAATATCACTTCCTTCAGGATCAGTTGAAACAACAGTCCACTCATGTAGAATTCCAACCCTTACCTTTGACGGACCAGTTATTATTGGATTACTTGGAGCACCACTTTTTGTTATTGTAACTGTCAAAGTATCAGACCAATATTCATTACCCCAACAATCTCTTATTCTAACTCTTATATGATAGACTCCAGGTAAATCCCAAATATGCTCTATACAAACCTCTTCCCCTGGTTCGTATGCCCCCATCCATTCAGTTGTTGTTCCATCTCCAAAATCCCATATGATATAGAAACCACAATCCGGTTCGTCAGGCATAGTAATACAGTATTCATAAGATTCACCGACTTCTCCCCCAGTAGGCCCAGATGGTTCGTAATCTAGAATGTAGAATGATGCTGTGTCAACATAGTTTTCTTCGTTTCCTGACAAGAGGCCCTCAACTGTATATTCTCCAACTGGAACTTGAACTCCTTGCTGGTTTGTTTGATCCCATGGAAGCCATTCTTCGTATTCTCCCGGCTCAATCTCCCACCAACAGTAACAAGCTTCCTGATAGACAATTTCCTCATCATCGTTGTAAATTGTGACGATAGGTCCACCTCCACTTAGTGTTTCATCGCCAATGTTTGTAAAAAATATCGTTACCATTTCCCCTATTTCATAGACAGTTTTGTCCGTGGTTATCTCTAGTTCTGGTCCTCTATTTATTTCATTAGAACTAATCAATGCAAAAGAACTAGAGGTTGAAAATAATAGAATTAAAACAATTGCTCCCACCAAATAGCATTTTTTATT
>Ga0114923_10002861_pt1 | contig 11653 bp, 19 predicted proteins | sample SumtaG_FD_89578 | JGI IMG/M metagenome (GOLD analysis project Ga0114923, IMG submission 89578) | Deep subsurface microbial communities from Indian Ocean to uncover new lineages of life (NeLLi) - Sumatra_00157 metaG | ecosystem: Environmental > Aquatic > Marine > Oceanic > Sediment | place: near... | reverse complement strand
GAAAGAACTTTATCAATACGTTCTTTTTTAAATCCTAATGCTTCTTTAACATCTCTAGCATTGGCTTCTTCAACTATTCTTAGATAACGTAATACTTTACTAGACAAATCTGAATCATCAAAACGAATATATTTATCTAAACTAGATATACAATTAAGAAATTCTCTTCTTGATAAGGGTGGTTTTAAAAAATGATTATTAACTATATCCATAGTATAAGTAGTTTGTTGAATATTTAATTCTTTTCTTAATATTCCTCCAAACTTCATTAAGAAAATAGTTCTATTACCTTCATTAACAAAATCCAAATCTATGTTTTCTTTTTTAATATCTTCTTTTATTTCATCTTCTATATTAACGAATTTTAAATTACCTTTCTTGACATATTTTTTAAATATATTTTTCAACTCTTGAGGCATTTTAATTATAGGTGCCAAACGCATCTTTCTTATTTTGTCATCTACAGTAGATGGTGACACAACCATTTGACCACCATCATTTTCTATATCTATATTTAATTCTTTTATTCTAGTTTTAGGTAAATCTGCTTCATATTGAAAAAAGTAATGGTATCCTCTATTAGTTCTTTGATAAAGAGTTTTAATATTTTTAAATATATCAGCAAGTTCTTTTGGCATGTCCTTTTGGTCTATATCTATACCTGTAATATTACTACTCTTTCCTGTTTTAACTCCAATATTGTTTGTTATTAACCATTTCTTCCATTCATTTATATCTTTATGGACTTTAACAGTCCATTGTTTCTCTAAAGGAATTCTTCCATTACGCTGAACAAGAACCATATCAAAATTATTATCCTTATAAAACTGTAATATCTTTTCTTTTTGTTCTGTTCTTAAGATATTTAATTTAAATAATTCAGCTAAATAATCAATTATTTGTTCATCGTTCCAATCTTTTTTATCTTTCTCCAGTAACCTAACTAAAGCATATAAATTACCTAAATTTTTCTGACATGAAGGGCAATTTATTAAAAAACTAGGCAACATTAAACATGTTCCTTTTTTGCAAACAGGACATGTAAATGTTTTACTTTTGCCTACTCTTCCATGCTTTAGATTAGGCACACGTATTTTTAAATAATCAATAGTTTTTTCAAATATTTCTTTCATTAGCTAACTAAAGAATCATATTTTTTATAAACTTTTTCTATCAATTCTGCAACATTATTTGGATTTACTAAACCTTGCATAGCTATTAAAGTTTGAGAAGTCATTTTACCAATTTCAGCTCTAGTAATTTCATCAGGACTTCTGAAATTAGAATCTGTTCTTTTATCTTCAAGTCTCTTTTTTGGTTCTTCCTTTTTCTTTTCTTCTACTTTAGGAGCATCAACCTTACCTTTAGCTAGAAAAGTTAAATTAAGAGACCCTCCAACCTTACCAGAAGTTATACTAACTTCATCATCTTTTTTAAGAGTTTTTAATACATCTTTTAAATCATCAGGAATGTAATACCATTTAGCTTCTTTAACATTTTCTCCAATCTTTATCATTTTTGCATTAGGACTTATTCCAAGATATTTCATTATTACCACCTTTTATGATTGTTCTGCAGCAGCTTCGCCATTATATTTTTCTTCCCATGCTTTTAAGAAGTATCCTCCACCTTTATATTCACCCATAGGTCTTTTTGCACCGCATTTTCTGCAAATAAATTCAGTAAATTTATAACCTTTTTCTTTAGTAACTCTTGTTCTTAATACAATATCATCACTATCACAGAAACCACATTTACCTTCAAATTCTAATAAAGCACCAGCAAATCTAATATTATCCTGTAAATTAGCTTCATCAAAAATAGCTTCAATCTCAATCCTAGGGTTCAGTTTCATTTTTACTTTAAAATGCATTTCCTTCCTCCTTTTTTATAGCTCTAGTTGAGCTATAGATTGTTTTTTCCTTCTCTTTCTTTTCTTACCAAAACTGTCAGAAATAGTTACAATATTATCATTATTATATATTTGCATAAATCTATTTTTAATACTCTTAGAACGTAAATTCTCTAATTTAAAATCTTTTTTGAAGTCTAATTTTTTTAAAGCTTGTTTTATTTTATATTCTACCTCTTCAGGTAGTTGAATAAGACTTACTATTTTTTTTCTTTTTTCATATTGTTCTTGGGTAGTGATGGGAGTAACTAAATTGTCGCTTGTTTCCTTAACTATCTTTCTAGCTAAAATTTTGTGAGGATCTTTGACAATTTTGTATTTTTTAGATACAGGTGAGAATAATTTTACATTGTTAAACACAACAAGTTGTTCATAATCACTATCAGTGGAAATTATTACACACTCTGAATCTTTAAAATATCTTACCCCATAAGCAATAATATCATCAGCTTCTAATTTATCTATCACTATAACATGAAAAGGAGTAGAGGAACTAATATTTTCTAACAACTCATTAAACTTTCTAAACTGTGTATCCCAATCTATATCTAGATGTTTAGCTCGATCTGCTTTTCTATTAGCTTTGTAATTGGAATCAACTTCTCTACGCCAACTACCTTTATAACTATCTACTGCTATTATTATTACATCTTCAGGAGTTAAATCTATAAGTTTTAAACAAGCTATTACCATAGACATAGCAGTATAAGTGGGAGGAACTGCTCTAGTTCTTTCCCAACAAAAAATAGATCTATACATAAAAATACCCCAATCTAAAAAAATTACTTTACTATTCAAAATTTAACACCTCTGGATGTTTAGCTTTATAACAAAAATCACATTCTAATCCATTAATTGTTTTATGGTAATTTTCATCATCAAATATCGGATCCTTACAATCATGACAATATCCAATTAATGTTCTTTCCTCATTTGATTTTTTGGTCATTACCGTATGTATCCGTATCGTGCTTTTTCACGTTGCCAAATTTTTTTTCCCAAATAACATAAGCATAAGAAACTATCATAAATAATTCATAGTCATTTATCTTTTTCCATTCTGAAACAGAAAAACCTTGTAACATTTCAGAAATTCTATATAAAGTATGTTCTTCTGTCATATTCATTCTAACTTTAGCAAATTCAGGATGGAACTTTTTTATTTTTTCTATAAAATCAGAAAAATTATCTGTTTTATTTTGAATATTAGTATCTATAGCAGGATCGTTTATTCCTTCTTTCATTATATGAAAACCTCTCTTGAGCCAGAGAATATACATATAAGTAGCTATTTTAAGTAAATCTCTTTCTCTTTTGAGGTTGCGAAAACGAAAAGTATATTTATCTATTGTTCCAAACAACCAATTCTTTCCATGTTTATCAAATAATACATCAGTAGATTCTCTTGTTGCATCTAAAGCATATTTCTTACCACCATAAGTAAATTGGTCTTTAATAAGCTCTATAAATGTATCTACTTTCTCCATATTTTCCTCTCCATTAATCTATAATAGTTAAATTACTATAAATATAAACTTTTAATTTATTAAAAAGCAAACAAAGTTCCTTCGGTTGTCTCTTTATACTTCTCCTTACTGTAAGATAAAATTTGTTCGGCTACAATCCTTGGTTTCATCTTATCAAGAACCCTCAAATTGAAATTGCAGCTATTTTTCAACTTATTAAAGTTTTTTAATAAGTTGTTCACTATAGAGGGTAACTGATTAGAGTGATTTATATACTCTACATATATTTCCTTATGATTAGGACATATCGGCATCTGTAATATAGGGATACAGCCAAACGCAACAGCTTCAGTAATCGTATAGTCATATATACTACTTACCCTACTCCTCCGACATAAGTCAGTGACGATTTTAGCTCTTTTTAGGGCATTGTAGATGGTCTTTTTGTCAACCCAACCTTTATCCTCAAATTTATTGAAATTAGGATGTTTAGTAATTTGTCTATATTCTAGTGTATTATGGTCTCCATACATAACAACTTTACAGTCTAAACTATCAATATTATCAACCACAATTTCTTTATGTTTAATACTCTTCCAATTATTGTGGTCTACAAGCAGATCTTCTTTTAAGTCTGAATATAACCCAGCTTCTGGTATATCAATAGGATTATCTATCATTCTTTTCATAGCAGATAATCCTTTAACAGAATCATACATATATTGATAAGGGCAAATCATTTTTACTTGGTGGTTAAGTGGAATTTCTCTAAACCATGGATAATACTTCTCAAAATAGTTATCATGAATATATGCCATCTGTGGTGGTGAGATAAGAAAACATTTTTTCCATGTATCTCTAGTATATGCTTTAGTTAAATGAGGACAACAAACTTCCCATATAACCAAATCTAAATTATTTACCTTATCCTTATATTCTTCAAACCACTCATCCTTTTCAAATCCTAAACATTCCCAACCAAAATCATTTTTCTCTGGTTTTTTTGTTGTATTAGTTGTTATGAAATATTTTTCTACAGTATGTCCTAATTCCTTTAAACCTTGTTCAAGAAATTGGACGTTGGTCAATATTCCACCAACTTTACCTATTGGAAATGTTAATAATCCTATTTTCATTTTGGTATCTCCATCAATTTATTTTTCAAAAGATATATCACCATCTTTGCCATAGCATTTGCGAGAGTCTTTTCTTGTTCCCAAAATAACACTTCATTTCTATTCTTGATTTTAGGATAACTTATCACCCATATACTATTAACAGGTGTTATTGATAATTCTCCAAAACCTTCTTTTTTATCGTAAATTCCTTTAGGCAATGTCTCTCCCAATTCAGCAACTGTGAAAGCGGAGGATTTTTCTCTATTAAGATTTTTTACTTTACTAAATTCAAGTAACCTAAATTCTTGTGTTAAACGACACCACCACCACAAACTCTCTTGCTTAACTCCAAGCTCTTTAATCTTTTTGGATAATTCTAAATTGCTTACTTGCCATTCTTGATTTTCGTGTTTCATTTACACACCTTTAATTTACCTTGCATAAATGCAGTTCCAATAAGAACAGCATCTGCTATTCCTTGTTTTATAACCTTATCTGAATTTTCTCCAGAAGCATAGATTACATTTTTACCAACATTTTTATAATCTTTACATACTCTTCTAGCTTGTTTTCTATTAAATTTACCAGTATTTAAATCTCTTGAATTAACTAATATTGGTTCTTCTAAACTGAAATCTAAGTAGTGTGTTTCAGTAATAGGTATAATGTTCTCTCTTCTGCATTCTTTAATAATTCTATCATATTGTTCAAATGTTAAAAAATTTCCAAGAATCAGTACAGCATCAGCACCAGCTTCTTTGCTTTCTTTAATGTGTCTTGGAATCATAATAAAGTCTTTTCTTATTAAGAAACTTTTAGGATACTGTCTTCTTATGGTCTTAAGTAGCTCTAAACCACCATCAAATAAACTACTTGTGTTTACTGATATTACTTTAAAAAGATAGAGATCTTTCCAGCATACATTGCCTTTACTTATCTTTATTTCTGGTATTATTCCTTCAAATTTCATAACAACTCTCTATAATATTTAATTTTATCTTTTTCTTTCATTGGAAGAGTAGGGAAAGGAACACAATAATATATACCAGCTAACCAACCACCTCTATTTTTACCACAAAATAGTTTTGCTATATGTTTGGATAAAAAAGCTATCTTTTTTGGTGAATATTTTAAAATCAACATAACCAATTCTTCTTCATATTTATCAGAATTTTTTACTTTAGTATAATCTCCAAAAACATCATAATAAAAATTAGTAATTCCTATTCCATATTGTAACAATAAAGAAGAATTTATTTTCTTATCAGTTATACCTGCTTCTTTTAATAGTGTATAAAAGTAAGAGTTACTACTAAAATATTGATATTCTCCATTTTTAAAACTTTTCTTCACTGGATTAATACCAACAAAGAGTATTTTTAAATTACGTGATATAAGTGGTTTAATTATCATTTACAAATCCTGTTCCTTTGCAATGACCACATTTTTGTCTTGTTAATGTAAAACCCTCATTACCATCATTGTTTCTTTCAAAAATTATAAAGGGAATTAAAATTAAAGTTAAACAACATATAAAAGCTCCTCCACCATCTAAAACATGACCTTTACCTTTACAATTAGGACATATCATAATATACCTTCTTTTCTCCATCGTGTTTCGTAGGGATGTGGTATATATTTGTAAACGATATTTCCATTTTTATCTACGTGACTTGGCTTGATTTTACCGTGAAAATAGGAATATGGATTACCAGCTGACCTCAAATTGTTCCATGTTTGTAAAAATTCATGACCATATCCCATCTTGGTTTTACCAAAATCACTATGCCAATTTTTTAAACTATCCCCATAAAATCTATGTTCTTTCATCCAGTTATGTGGAACATCTTTAGCTATCATATCCCAAGTTAAATATTTATCCTCTCCATTACTAGCCCAATAACGTTTACGTAATTCTTTCATATGATAAGTTAATTGTCCTCTTGACCAATTAATCAAATCACTGTTATATTTCTCTTTTGTTTCTGGCAAACCACAACAACTACCACTTTCATTAAGTTCTTTAAAATCTGGATCTGAAGTATTAAATTGAATACCCAATTCATGACATTTTTTCCACATTCTCTTAACAAATATTTCTTTAACATCTCTATTTAATCTTCTATAGCCACCTCGTTCAGAAGGACTTAATTTCCTATAATATTCCTCCATATCAAATCCTAACAGATCTGACATAAGTTTATATCTCTTTTTAATCTCTTTTGAGCCACAGCGGACATCAAAGCAAAAAAACTCTAATGAGATAGCTTTAGCTCCTGCTTCTCTAGAACGTGTTAGTAACTCTTCTAATCCTATATCAGTTAATCCTATAATAAAAGGTCTTAATCTTAAAATAGTCCAATAACCTAATTCACTCAACTTCTTCATACTTGCTAATCTAGCTGTAGTGCTGGGTACTCCAACCTCAATTTTTTCAGCCTGTTTATCATCGTTAGTAATAATACTAAATTGGAAAGCAAAATTTTTATGTTGTTTAGTTTGTTCAAATAATTTATAATATTCAGGAGTTTCTGTAAAATATGTTCCTTTGGTAGAAATAATGACAGGATAATTATGTTCTATAAATACCTTTAACAAGTTATAAGTAACACTAGTCAATGGTTCAGTTTTATCTTGGCAATCTGATAGACCTCCAATATGTATAGGAAATCTATATTGAATAAAATTTTTATAGTAAGGGTTTTCAGGATGTTTTCCTTCCAATATTTCTTTAATATGTTCAACTTTTACAGTTTTAAATTGGAATTCTCCTCTCAAGGAAGGATTAACACTTTTTTGATATGCAGCAAAACAATATTTACAAAAAAATCCAGTGCATATGTTGTTAGTATCTCCAGTCAAAGGTAAACTACAATCTACATATTCACTAGAAATTCTAGGAAAGGTATAATATTGACCTTTCTTAATACTATCTACTGCTTTTTCTGCTTGTCTTACTAATAAATTATCTTGTTCCATTATATTTTTACCAATTTATTTTCTAGTAAATATATCACCATCTTTGCTCTTGCGTTGGCTTCGGTATTAGCTTTGACTGCAACTATATCACTACCGTCTTCACGCATATATTGAACCCACCAATTATTGTCTGTATCTTTAGAACATTTTAATTCATCACCATCAATATAATTAGGCAATATCTCTCCCAATTCAGCAACGGTGAAGGCGGAGTAGGCAATAAAATCTACAAAATCATTTGTGCAGGGGAGGTGTTCGTGGCTACCCAAGCGTGTTTCATTTAATTTGTGGGCAGTAGTTTCAGTAGAAAACCTTATATCATACCAGCACCACAAACTCTCCTGCTTAACTCCTAACTTTTTTAATTTTTCAGAATATTCTCTTGCACAGACTTGTTTCTCATGTGTAATCATTTTATAAATCTTCCATAAGTTTTAATAAATCAATAAGCAATTTAGCAGATTTTACTGCTTTTTGCGAAAAGCTTACATTAAAATATTTTGCTACTAATTCTAAATCTTTTTCATTATCAAAGAAGAAGTTTAGACTAGCTCTATATCCTATTGTTTTGTGTTCATTAGGTAATAGATGAACCTTTTCTAATTTTGCTGGAGTTAAAATACAACTAGCTTTATATGTTGCTATATTTTCTGGTAAACCTTCTTTTTCTAGTTTTGCTTTTAACTTAAGAAATTGGTCATAATGGTCACCTAATTTTTCCTCTGGACTTAAAAAATCATCTAGTCCCATTGTTCACCCCTTCAATTTATTTATAAAATATTTTTTAGCCATAATAGCAGTAGCTCTACCTATGCTTTTTTCAATAGGTTTACTCCAAACGATTTCTTTTTCTCCTTCACGTTTAATATCTTCAGTCATAGCAAAAATAATATTTCTCATTTTTTCTATAGAAGGATTTTCTATCTTATCTAAAACATGACTTAATCTCATAGGAGTAACCCATTCTTCGGCGACTTTATTAGCTTCTGCACATGTTATCATTTTAGCTTCAAGATCTACAGTCCTTTTAGTTTTAGTTTCTTTAAAAGCATCATTTTTATGTTTAGCTATAATACGATGGTCATTGTTCTTAATAACTTCAATCAAAGGTCTTAATACAATACCTTCTCTCATTTTGCCTTCACCCATCCCATTTCTAATAGCTTGAATAGAATGAGTATCTCTAACACTTTCAATAGCACTTATTGAACAAAGTATTTTATTATACCACACAAATTCTAAATTCAATTGTTTAGCAATATCTTCAGCTTGTGGAACAGCTAACCATTTACTTCCTATTTTAACATCAAATACAACAAACTTGAGATCTGGTCCATAAGTAGCTGACATCCCTTGTTGTTTCCCACCATGAGCTTCTCCATAGATAGTAATTTTAGGGATATTTAATTCTTTGAATTTTTCCTTTAACCATTCTGCATTAAATAAAGCTACAAACCTTTCGTGCTTTTCACCACCAGAAAAGAACTCTATTTTTATTTCATCTGGATATTTCTCTTTGAATTCTTCTTCTGTCATTGATGGTCCAAATACCATTTGTTGTTGTCTCCATAAAGATATGTGAGCTGAAGTGCCATGTATTTTTTCTAAAGCATAACATTCTTTGTATTGTAATATGTCTTGATTTTTATATAAATTGTCTATGTGTAAATAACCCATTATATTATTCTTCTTCTTCTAACTCTTTTAGCTAAAGAACCAAATAATTTTCTGGCTTGTTTTTCAGCTTCTTGTTCACTTGAAAAATTAGCTATAAGGAATGTAGACATTCCACCAGAAAACGATGTATAATTACCAATACAAGTCCAACATAAAAAAGTTTTGAAATAAATATGATAATTTTCTCCATCCTTAACAATTTTATATTTAATCATGATATCTCCTTTATCTTTTAAAACAAGCTAAGAGGCAGGTGAGGTATCTGTATAGGATAACCAAAACCCATACTCCCATTCTCCTTTTTCACGCTTTTAATGGTCATACCAGCGTTTTCTTTCCTTACCTCTTAACTTGACCTACTCCCAATTCTTTTTTCCAATATTTACTATTGTTTAATATAACTTTATCTAGTATTGCTTTATTAAATTTAACTTCTCTATTAGACCAACCTAAAACATATTGAATTTTATCTAATAATCTATTTTGTTTAGTTTTAATTTTTGCTATTTTTTTATGATATGGTATATCCCATCTTTTAGGAATATTAAAGAACAACAAATAGAAATAGTGCTTGGGTTCAACATAGAACATATATGGGAGAAGAGATTTTATGATACCCACATTGCTTTTCTCAAACCCAAGCCATTTGTTGAGCACAATACACAGTTGCCAATCTGCTTCTGGATAAAGTTTTTGTTTTTGATATATTGATTTATATGCCTCAAAGAAATTCATATTATTTTATTAGATTACTAATATATTCAATCAAGAATAGCTTGGGTGCGATAAGGATTTGGAGCCAGTTCCAAAAGGTACAAAGATTGACTATACCAATAGCAAGACATATGATTGTTCCTGCTATACTGAATCCTAATTTGACAGTGGGGTGAACGTCCCAACTATGGGATCCACCTGCTGAGTCCTTATCTTTATCACATTCTGTCGTCACAACATTTATAACATTTCTAAGGCAGAAACCACAGATAATTAACATTAAAATACCTGTAAGCCATGCAATTAAGGAAATGGTAAAGTGCCAGGCAAGCACCTGCTTAATGAGCTCAGGAAACTGTTCCTGTGCTATCTCAACACCTTTCAATATCCCTTCCTTCGTCTTCTCAACGATAGGCAAAATCTGCTCCAACAATTTTTCATTCATCTTATTCCCCTTTCTTATCTCGTAACCATTTTCTCATTTTTCTTTGTCTAAACACTTCTATAATAGTAGCTACACCAAACCATACTATCATTACTAAAAATATAGAACCTAGAATATAAATAATACATTTATCACACATTTTATTTCCCTATCCTCTTGGCTATGGCTTTGGCTAATATTTTATTTTGGTTTGGAACTTGCCCTCTTGAGTCTGTTAGAAATATAAGTTTAGAATTTTTTATCATCATTAATATTTCCTCCTCACTCGGCAGAAACTTCTCGTAGTCTTCTATGCCTTGGTTATAATGTATAGCTTTTATCTTTTCTTCTTTAGCATCTATTAAATCACCGACACATTTTGCCCCATCCATTTTAATTTGACACAATAATGTATCTTTCTTCTCTGGTTTATTCATCAGAATATCTTATCAATTATACTCACTAAATATGGCATATCAATTTTTAAGTTTTCATTTTTACTTTGCTCTGATTTAAGAAATTCTATCATATGCCTAAAATAAGATGTATCTACCCCTGTTAATTGTTCTTCTAATACACTAACATCATATAAATCTAATTCACTAACTTGGAGTAATATTTTTAAGATATCCCCTGCATTAATGTGCCAACCTCTTTGAATAAACTTTCTCATTCTTATTACCGAAGCTACAGGATATTTAGATCCAACATAAAATAATTGTTTGTGAATTAGGCTTTGTAATGCATCCTTTTTAAATACTAAATTATTAGTTGCTGCACTCCAATAATTTGTGCAATGAATATAATCAAAATTTTTATGTATTTCACTAGCACTACCATAAAATCTAATAACTAATTGTATTTTATTTGAAAGAGTAATAGCATTATTAGATAAGAATATTGGCTGATATTTTTCGGTAGCTATTTTTTCCATTTGTTTAGAATCTATTGTATCAGCATCCCTTAGACTTTCTTCTATACCAGGCAAAGCATCTTCTACATAATCTTCACCCTCTTGGAGAGGTCTACTTTCAAAGAATTTATATTCATCATCTTTTTGTTCTCCAACTATACCTGCAGATTGAATCCATATTTTAATTCTTTTATTTTCATCTACTTTTACTTCAGTAGGTATGCTGTTATTTGGATGTAGTTTATTGAATAAATCTACATAATATTCAGCTACGGCTAAAGCAGTATCAAAATCTGTAAAATAGTAATCAAAATCATTTACCTTTTCTTTGGACAACATAGAAGCAATGGCACCACCTGTTACAATGGAGTTAGTTTCTACTAACATACGAACTTTTCCATCCTTAATTGAAGCACAAAAATCTTTATGTTTCTTATTCAATACTGATTT
>Ga0114923_10002860_pt1 | contig 11655 bp, 11 predicted proteins | sample SumtaG_FD_89578 | JGI IMG/M metagenome (GOLD analysis project Ga0114923, IMG submission 89578) | Deep subsurface microbial communities from Indian Ocean to uncover new lineages of life (NeLLi) - Sumatra_00157 metaG | ecosystem: Environmental > Aquatic > Marine > Oceanic > Sediment | place: near... | reverse complement strand
TAATTCTTCTTTCATAACATTCTCCTTTCCCATAACATCCTCTATTCTATTAAAATGTTAAAGATCGTTAAAAAGAAAAACTAGCCTCTTTCGGTGGTGCGGACGGTGGGAGTCGAACCCACAAGAGATTGCTCTCACCAGGTCCTAAACCTGACGCGTATGCCAATTCCGCCACATCCGCATAATTATATGCTAATCCCTTATTAAAAATAAATCAACCCTTGACTTTTTTATTCCTGTGATATATAATATCAACAGTGGAAATTTGGAAAAATGGAATCTGAATTTCTCGGGTTCCTTAAAAATTAAACAATACACCGAAAAGGAGGATAAAAATGTTTGAAATAAAAGAAATAGGAGAAGATGAGAAGATAAAAATCGTACGAGCAGGCAAGATACTCACCAACTCAATGTCCTTATGGATTATTGGAGTCATATTTTTGGGCACACTTTTAGGCGGCGCGCTTATTGATTGGCTCGGCTTTTGTTATTTAGGGCTCGCCACGATTCTTGCGGTATTAGCGCTAAATACGATCATCATTATTCCGACTGTATATTTCGGAATACCTACCATGTTCAAAAAAAGGATAAAAAAAGATAATAAAGTCGTGATTTTAGAAGAAGGCATTAATTTTCGTCTTCCTCTAGTAGACGACTTGTTACCCGACAACACCAAATCCCAAAAAGTAGATACTCAAGGAGTAAAAGCCGGCGCCTTAAGCAAAGACAAACTGGAAGTTGCTCTTGACGGGTCTGTCCAGTACAGCCCTTCAAATCTCAATACCTATATTGAGAGAACCCAAAAAACAATAGATGAGGGAATGGTTGACGCGATTGAAAGTGAGCTCGGCAAGATATGCGGCATCAAAGACGCTGATATATTTATCGAAGGACGCGCCGAAATAGAATTATTAATACAGTGCGTTCTCCAATTAGAAAAACCGCCTCATCACTATATTGACGAAGGTGACAAAATTGAAAAAGTTAAAGCAGAGGCGAAAAAAATCAAGAAATCGGCGGGCTTTGACGAGAACGAAATTAAAGAGGTAGACAAACTGAACAGCACGGCAAACAAAGTAATGGGTGTTGTTGTAAAAAAGGAAACCCTTAAACGTGTTGAACAAGAATTCAGCCAAGAAAAAATCAAGGAGTTAGTCGAAAAGCTGTCTCCTGAAAAGTGGAAACTGGAAAAAGAAGATTCCACTGATAAGTCTGGCGAACACGAAATTGATATTGTCCGTTTTTATAAAGACAATATCAGCCGTATAAGTCTATTGTTTGAAATCTCAAAAGAATCAAAAGTTGAAAGGTTGTATGGAGTAGAGGTCGCTGCCTTTAGAATAGCTGAATTATCATTTTCAGAGACAGCTCAAAAGGCCTTTGAAGAACAGAGAGCCGCAAAAGCCAAAATGGCGGCGGCGGAAGAAAGGCTCAAGAAGAAGAAGAAAATATTAAAACAATTTCTTAAACTCGAAATTTCTCCGGATCAAGCCGTCAATTTAACCGAAACAACAGCTGGTGTGGAGGGAATTACTCGCCAGATAGTTTCTGTAGAGGGATCAAAGCAAGCCGATTTACTCGCATTCGGCAATTTATTGACTAAGCGCTAGCTAAGCGCTAAAGGAGGAGACGAAAGATGAAGCAAATTTTGGCAGGAAGCTTGGTAGTTGTAACAATAATTCTTCTCGTAACGGGAGCATATCTGAGATTTTCGGCCCTGGAAAAGAAAGGTGAGGCGTTAACAAAAACTCAACTTCGCTACTCTTCTTCCAGCCATCTCTCAGGCATAATCAATGTGCCAACAGGAACAGGCATCGACCAAACCAAAATTTCCCTTAAAAAAGGAGAAAGGATATGGCTAAAAAGCATATCCAAGACCCCGGCTGTTGTTTGGGACGACAATAGAAAAAGGGAAATAAAAATCCCTTATAGAGGAACTCGTCGTCCCTGCACAAAAACAGGTAAGCTGCAATTTGTAAAACAAGCTTACCCAACGCGTATAGATTACGAGATCTCGCCCGGCTGAACCCAGCCGGGCAAAAACAAAAACCAAAAGCCAGACAAGCAAAAAAACGCTGTCTGGCTTTTTTAATATAATTTCTAATCAACCGCCGATGAAAGTACGCACCACAACATTGACTATTCCATAAGCTGCTCCGGCTATAACTAAACCAACTATGGCCGCAACCAGATATTGTCTCGCGATTTTCTGTCGGTCCTCGTTTCCTCCAGCAGTTCCCCACATAATTCCAGCTATAACAATAACCAATACACAAACTAAAGCAAGAATTCCGGTTGTCCAGTTAATAATATTTTGCAGAATCTCTGTGGGACTGGCTGTAGGTAAATCTGTGCCAGCTGGAAGATCAATAGCCGCAAAAACAACATTAGCGCTTCCCATTAATAACAAACATAAAAATCCTGTCCATAAAATCTTTTTACTAATTTTCATTTTCACTTAATTTCACCTCCTTTCGTTAAAATATAGTTATTAATAATTATTGAATGCCTAAAATTCCCAACAAAGCGCTAAGCAAACTCCAGGAAAGCAAAGCAATCATTAAACCAATCAAAGCATACTTAATTGTCTTTATGGCTGTCTTGATTTTCTCCTCATTGCCTCCGGAAATCATATATTGAAAACCGCCAATGACAATCATTAAAACAGCCACTACCACAGCAATTCCAGCCGCCCATTCAGCAATGCCAATAAAAAGCTCTGTAAAACTTTCTGCTGCAAGCGGATTTTGTATTCCTTCATCTCCTATGCCAGCGCCATTGCTGCTAATACAAATTAAAGGCAGGCCAGCCAAAAATAGGCCGAAAAAACTTATAAATATTTTTCTAAAATTATACATATGGTTTCAAATAATTAAGGACAAACTGGAAACACGCTCCAAGAAGCAATGACTGTGTCAAAATCCACAGCAATGGTCTTTATTAAACTATCAACCAAAAGCCAGCTGCAGAAAATAATGACTATGCCAAAAATTGTATTGGTAAAAATACTTTTGGCTAATTTAACCCTTTCATCGCTGCCGGCCGAAGTTAACAGAATAACTCCAGAAGCCACAAACAGAAGAACAGCTGCTGGAACAGCTAAATTAAAACTGATGAAATTGATAAGATTACTGCCGAGATTCCAAAGATGGCAAAGATCGCAATTCGGCTGCCCTTGTCTTCCGCATGGAACAATTGGTCCTGTAATAAACCCAGCCATTGCCAGATTGGCTCCGAATAAACCGAATAAAATCAAAAGACAAATTAGAATTTTTGAATAAAAGTTCAAGTTTCGTTTTAACGTCATTGCATTAAAAGAGTTACTTGATTCGCGGCTCTGTTAACCGCTTCTCCTATAGTTGCTTTTCCTAATACTATTGATTCTACCATATCAGCAAAATACTGTTCAATAGACAAGTTATCCACTTGTTTCCATGAATGAGCGGTTAAGGACTGCTCGGCAAAAACCCCTAAATCAGGATCGTCTTTTTGCCAAGTAATTAAGTCGCGCCGAGCTGTTGGCTTTTTAGTAATCTCTAAATATTTTTGGGAGTTCTCTTTTTTAGTCAGCCAGACAATAAATTCCCACGCTTCTTGAGGACTTTGGCAATTATGAGAGACAGTCATTCCCCAATAGTTGGCGTAATTAACAATCTTGTTGGAAGTTTCAATTTGGGACATTGGAGCAATGGCAAAATTTAAATAAGGCGCCTTAGCTCTAATAGTTGGTATGTGATATGAATAATTAAACATCATTGCTGTTTTTCCTTCGTAAAAAGCATCTATGGAATAATGCATGCGGGTATTCCAAGTATAGATTGATTTCATAGGATCGGCAAAATCAGTATAAAACTGCAAAGCATACTCGCCAGGAACAAAACTTTCTTTGTCAACGCTGACTGATTGGTTAAAAACAGCTCTTTTTGCCTTCAAATCAACCATCTGCGCCCCTGATTGAAGCATTAATAACGATAAGATATCAGTTGAACGATTAATATTGCGAGCTGTTCCAAGCGCAGCGCCAGCTCTAATAATATTTCCCCGTTCATCTTTAATGGTCAACTTTTCTACATCGTCTAATAATTTTTCCCAAGTGCTGGGCGGCTGGGGAATGCCAGCTGTGTTAAAAATGTCCTTATTGTAATAAAGAGCTAAAGTGTCAATACTTAAAGGAAGAGCGGCAATATAGCCATCTGTTGTAAAATCATTATAAACCACATCCACAAAGCTGTTCTGAAATTCTTTAAGAGTAAGCAAGTCCGGAGGAACAGCGAAAATCTTATCTTCGTAACGCGGCAGCCAAGTATGATGCATCATAAAAATATCAGGTCCCCTGCCAGTAGCCATTGCTTCTAATAAATCCTTTTCGTATGTCTGATAAGTTTTTTTGTAATATCTAATTTTGACATTTGGAAATTCTTCATTAAAATCCCTAATTAAAGAGCGATAAATATCAGAATCGTCAAAGACCCCCCAAAATTCCAAGTCTGCCTCTTTAAAAGGTTCTTTACAGCCCGGAAAAACAGCCGCCAAACCAAAAATAAGCAGGGGAGCGACAAGAGTATAAAGAGTGATATTTTGAATTTTTGGCATAATTTAGAAATTCAAGGTCTGACCTTCCCCTACTTCTTAAAAACCAATCCATAATGCTGTTTATCCATTTCCAACTCCTTAACAAATCTAAAACCCTCTGTCTCTGTTATTTGCTTGGCCTCGTCTTTTGAAACAAACCATCCTTGTTTCGGGGTTAAAGGAGAACCAACAAGCCAGTCAATCAAAACCAATTGGCCGTCTTTTTTCAAAACCCTTTTGGCTTCTTTTAAAATCTCTGGCTTTTTCTGTGATTGAAATAAAATATTAGCTAATAAAGCAAGGTCAATTGATTGGTCATTTAATTTTGAATCGCCTCGCATTTCCAAATTACAATGAACTATCTCAATATTGGAAATCACCTCTAATTTTGCCTGACTCTGAACTGCTTCCAAGGCCTCTTCTACCACATCCAAAGCATAAACTATGCCTTGAGGAATTGCTTTAGCCAAAGGAATGCTAAAATAACCGTGGCCACAGCCAAAATCAGCCACAATCATATTATCGCGAATATCCAATTGCTTTAAAATTGTTTGTGGTTCTAAGAACCCGCCAGTACCCTCAACCATAAATTTTTAACTATATGCACGCTACTGAGGCAACTTTATCCCCTCTGCCCAACTTCATAATCTTTACGCCTTGAGTGGCCCGTCCCAAAGAAGAAATATTTTTAATCTTAGTTTTGATGACCTGGCCTTTTTTAGAAATAACAATTAAATCCTCATGTTCAACCTTTAAAATCTGACTGGCTACAATGTCGCCGGTCTTGCCAGTAAGTTTAGCTGTCTTAATGCCTAACCCGCCCCTCTTTTGTATTTTATAATACCTCAAATCCGTTCTTTTGCCAAATCCATTCTCTGTTATCGCCAACACCTTTAAACCCTTTTCTGGAAGTTTCTTTTCTATAATATCCATTCTAACCAAATTATCGCCCTGTCTTAGTCTAATACCTTTTACTCCGGCTGCTGACCGAGACATTGATCTGACATCGCTTTCTTTGAAACGAATACTTTGTCCTTTAATGGTGATTAATATAATTTCGTCTTGTCCAGAAGTCAACTCGGCCCATTCCAGCTTATCTTCCTTCCTCAGCTTAATGGCAATTAAACCGCTTCGCCGCACATTAGCAAAATCCTCTATTTTTGTCCTCTTAATTATACCATTTTTAGTCGCCATAACTAAATACTTCATTGCCTGATCTTTATTCACGTTCAACACAGCTGTAATTTTCTCTTTGGCGCTTATTTGTAAAATATTAACAATTGCTTGGCCGCGGGCAGTCCGGCCGGTCTCTGGAATATCATACGCCATTGACTGGAAAACCCGGCCCTGGTTAGTAAAGAATAAAACATTATCATGCGTAGAAGCAGGCAGAAAATGCCCAACAGCGTCTTCTTCACGAGGAATAATGCCAATAATTCCTTTGCCGCCTCTCAGTTGAGCGCGATACGCTTGTGGATTTACTCTCTTGATATAACCGCCTTGAGTTAAAATAATTATACATTCTTCTTGAGGAATCAACTCTTCTTCAGTTAATTCTCCTAATGGACGGCTGTAAACTTTTGTCCGACGCTCATCAGCGTATTTCTCCTTTAATTCTTTAAGTTCTTTTTTAATCGCTGTTAAAATTTTCCTTTTGCTCTTTAATAACGCTTCCAATTCCTTAATAAGTTTTTTCTTTTCTCTTAATTCATCCTTGATTTTTTTCCGTTCTAATCCAGCCAATGTCTGTAAACGCATTTCCAAAATAGCTGTTGTCTGACGGTCGCTTAATTTGAATTTTTTAACTAAATTCTTATGAGCTGTTTCCCGATCAGCTGACTTTTTAATTGTGTCGATAACCGCATCAATATGGTCAAGCGCCTTATTTAATCCCATCAGAATATGCGCTCTTTCCTTTGCTTGTTTTAATTCAAACTGCGTCCGCTTTACAACCACTTGCTGGCGATGCTTAATATATTCCTCCAAGATGCTCTGCAAGGACAAAACATGCGGCTGGATTCCATTAACCAAGGCGATCATATTCAAATGAAAAGTCTTTTGAAGATCAGTGATCTTATAGAGCCGGTTTAAAATTTTCTGCGGATGCGCGTCGTTTTTCAAATCAATCACTATCCTTACTCCATCTTTATCTGATTCATCGCGAAGATCCTTAATGCCCTGTATTTTTTTATCCTTGACCAAATCAGCTATTTTAGCAATCAAATTCGCTTTGTTCGTTCCATAAGTCATTTCTGTAACTACAATCTGAAACCGTTCTGCTTTTTGCTCAATAATTTCGGCTTTGGCGCGGTTAATAATCGGACCCCTGCCGCTGCTGTACGCTTGAATCATTCCCTGGCGATTATAAACCTCTCCGCTAGTGGGAAAATCAGGCCCTTTAATAAATTTGAAAAGATCTTTAACTGTTGCTTTTGGATTATCAATTAAGTAAATAATAGCGTCAATTATTTCACCAAGATTATGAGGCGGGATATTAGTTGCCATTCCCACAGCAATGCCCATAACGCCATTCAAAAGCAATTGGGGCAGTTTTGCCGGCAGAACAACCGGCTCCTGCCGAGTCCCATCATAATTATCAATCCAATCAACCGTTTCTTTATCAATATCAGTCAGCATCTCCTCGGCAATTTTAGCCATTTTCGCTTCAGTATAGCGAAAAGCAGCTGCTCTATCGCCATCCATTGAGTTATGAACGAAAACTCCAGCGTCAAGAGAAAAATTATGATGCGGCTCTATAGTTAAATCATAAACATCTTCTTTTTTACGAAGAACCTTTGATGATATTATACGATGATTATATTTCTTTGATTCAGCTACAATTTCTGAAAAATTATTAAAATAATTTAAAGCATTTTCAATTCTCGGTACGCCATTATTAATCCTCTCTTTTTCATATACTTCAGGAGTAATTTTCTTATGCTTATTCAAAAGAGAATAAACAAATCCTAAAATTTTACTTTTAATTACTCTTTGTTTATAAGAAGGATTCTGCCAGTTTTTACGCAAAGAAATTTTTGCCTTTACTGCTAATTCTTTCATTAAATCTGGATTTTCTTTTACACATCGTTTATTAGAAGCAATAATTCCTGCTACAATATTTTTCCTAAATTTTGGATCTTGCCATTGTTTAATGGATTTTTCTCTGTGAAATTTCTGGATTTTCGGATCTTGCCATAATTTTTTAGCCATTTTACTAAAATGGTCAACAGAATATTTTGCTCTGTATTCAGGATTTTTCCATAATTTTTTTGATATTTCACCTTGTTTTTTTCTTAATGCGGGATCTTTAAATCTCTCCTTCATCAATCTAGATATATACTCTCTATGTTCTGGATTTGACCAAATCTTTAAAGACATCTTTCGCGTTATTTCAGACATTCGTTCTCTGTATTTTTCATCTTGCCATCTTTTTTTAAGCTCTTTTGATTTTAACTTACTCATCAATTCTTGAAAATCTTTTCTTTTCCATAGATTCTTGAGATTCTTGCTTGAAACGCTTCTCATAAATTCTTTATATTCAAAATCTTGCCACATCTTTTTTCTAGCCCGTATCCATTTCTCTCGACACCCTAAATTATGCCACATAATTTTATTTCTTTCTGACTGACGCAAAGAATACGCAATTCTATTTTCTTTTTTTGCCCAAAATTTCTTTCTTCCTTCAGCAATCTTTTTTACATATTCAGGATCATTTTTATGACGCCAAGAAGCGATCTCTTTATGATATTGCCAATGTTCTGCCCATTGAATTCTTAAAATATTATCTGGATTATTATTTAACTTATTAAAATCTAAATGATGTCTAATTTTACCATTGCTTTTTTCATAAACTCCATTTGCCAAATTCCATTTATCAGCCAAACGATGAACAAAATCCCATGTATGTTTAAACGGCTGGCGAACTGTCTTATAGCCCTTTAGATTAGCATCTTCGCATTGATAGATTTCAGAATAAAACGGCATTAAAGAATCATTTGGCTTCAAATGTTTTGCTTTTTTATAAGAGCCGTCTCTAATCATAAAAAGATGATCTAAAGTGCATCTAATTTTTTCTCCATTATCTAATGTTAGTTCTATTATTTTTTCTTTTTTGCGAGTTAATCTAGGATTTTTGATTTCAGCGACTTCTATTTCTTTATTTTTCGAATTAAAAGAAAAAGTCCAATTTCTTTTTCCTTTTTTAGATTCTTTGATAAGTTCTTCAAAAGTAAGACCTCGCCCGTCAGTTAATCTAACTTTTGTGTCTTTTGTAAAACAACCAAAATTTCCCTGCCCGTCAATCAATGGATAACGCAGGGAAAAATCTTGAGCCATTCTAACCAAAGAATCATAAACAGCCGCGTCCCCATGCGGATGGTATTTTCCTAACACTTCGCCAATAACCGTAGCTGATTTGCGATACTTTGCCGTATGAGTCAAACCTATCCTGTGCATGGCATACAAAATACGGCGGTGGACTGGCTTAAGCCCATCGCGAACATCCGGCAAAGCCCGGGAAACAATCACGCTCATAGCATAGTCCAAATAGGACTCTTTCATCTCATCAGTTATTCTTCTTTTTTTGATTTCACCTATTTCCATATATCAATGCTTGCCAACTTAATTGCGCAACGGTAATTTAACCGGCTTGATTTTTTCTTTTTCCCTAATCTGAATATCCTGAGCTTCTTGATTGTCTGCTTCAATCTGTTTATCCAACTGCTCAGACCCATCTTCTAAATCCTCTTCAAAAAAAGCTCCAATGCTTGCCTTTAACGCCTCTTTCAAAGAAGGCATTTTTTCTTTAACTCTTTCCAATGAGCCAATTTCTTCTGTTTGCTCATCCGCAATTGATAAAGAACCTTTTAAAGATAACACCCAAAGAGAAACAATAATAAGCATGCAAACAAAAACAGACAACCAGAGTATTTGGATGCGGATATAGCGGGGTTTTTTTTGGAGTTTTTGGATGAAATTGATTAAGGACATATAATCTATAGCTTCATCACCACTACTTCCATTGTCTTATTAATCAAATCTTTCTTTTTGAAAGTCAATTTATCAACTGGCTTCTGTTTGTCCAATCCCATCTCTTTCAAAAACTCTTCTAAATTCTTTAAATCAAGCTTAAGACCAGGCACTTTATAATGCATCGGAATAACTACATACGGCTCCAGCTGCTTGATTGTTTTTACCGCTTTGCGAGCGCCAATTGTCGCAACGCCGCCAACCGGAACCATTAAAATATCCACATGGCCGATTGCCTCTAATTGTTCGTCTGTTAATTGTTCTTGACCTAAATCTCCCAGATGACAGAGCCGAATTCTGTCCACTTTCATCAAATAAATCGTATTCAATCCTCTTTCCTTACCCTGCTCAAGATCATGAAAACTCGAACAGCCGATAATGCCAACCCCTTTAACCTCGTATTCGCCAGGGCTATTGATGATAAATGGCTTGCCGCTAATTGTCTTTGCATTATTATGATCTGAATGTTCATGAGACACAGTAACAATATCAGCGCTGCCTCTTGGCGGATTCAATCCAATGTTCTTATTAAACGGGTCAGTAATAATAATTAAACGGCCGCCTTGATTTGCAATTTTAAAACAAGAATGGCCATACCAAGTTATTGTCATAGTAAAATTATTGTATCATATTCCCTGCCTATTGCCAAGCCGAAAAACTTAAGTTATACTCTGAAATATGAAGAAAGAATCTGACAAAATGAAAGAATTGCTTGCTAAGGATACACAAGTACCTCATTTGCCGCAGACAGGAGACCTGATTGAAGGCCGCATTATCAAAATCAGCAACACAGCTCTTATCTTAGAATTAGGCCCTGTGGGAACAGGTATTATTTATGGCGACGAATTACGGGAAAACAAAGAAATTATTAAAGAATTAAAAATCGGACAAACAATCTCTGCTCTGGTTATTATGCAAGAAAACGAAGACGGATATGTTGAACTTTCCCTAAAAAAAGCTAATACAGAAAAAACATGGTCTGACTTGGAAGTAAAAAAACAAACCAACAAGACAATTACTGTCAAAATTACAGAAGCAAATCGAGGAGGCTTAGTTATTAAGCTTTCCAACATAGTCGGTTTTTTGCCGGTCTCGCAATTATCAACCCAAAATTATCCTCGGGTAGAAAACGGCGATAAGGCGCAAATCCTGCAACATCTTAACCAGTTTATCGGAAAAGAAATGAAAGTAAAGATTATTGACGCGGATAAAAAGAACGATAAACTAATCGTTTCTGAAAAAGCCCTTCAGAAAAAAAAGCTCCAGGAAAACCTGAAGAATTATAAAAAAGGAGATATTATTGAAGGAACTGTCACGACTTTAGCTAATTTTGGCGCCTTTGTTAAACTTGACTCCCAGTTAGAAGGATTAATCCATATTTCTGAACTGGATTGGCAAATAATCGATCATCCAAGCCAGATTCTCAAAGAAAACGAAAAAGTTAAAGCGCAAATCATTGATATCCAAAACAACCAGATATCCCTTTCTCTTAAAGCGCTTAAAAAAGATCCTTGGAAAAACATTGCGGAAAAATACAAAAATGGCCAAATAGTTAAAGGCAAAGTTATTAAACTTAGTTCTTTGGGAGCCTTTGTTCAAGTAGACAAGAAAATTTACGGACTGGCGCATGCTTCAGAATTTTTCAGACAAAACCAACAAATGGAAGACGTATTAAAAAAAGATCAATCTTACAAATTTGAAATCCTATCTCTATTGCCAACAGCGCATAAAATGTCGCTGCGATTAAAAGAATAATTAAAAATGAAACACCTATTCAAAAATTTATTACTGGCTTTTTTGATTTTCCTGATTATTGCTGGGTTTTTTACCCTGCTTAATGGCAGCGTTGATAAACCAAAAGAAATTTCCCTGAGTCAGTTGGTTGAACAAATTAACCAAGAAAATGTCTCAACCATTATCATTAAAGGCAACACATTAGAAATTGAATTAAAAGACGGCTCAAAGGAAAAAACAAGCAAAGAAAAAGAGACATCACTGACCGAATCTTTAAAAAATTACGGCATTGATTCAGAAAAGCTTAAATTAGTCAATCTG
>Ga0114923_10002858_pt1 | contig 11659 bp, 11 predicted proteins | sample SumtaG_FD_89578 | JGI IMG/M metagenome (GOLD analysis project Ga0114923, IMG submission 89578) | Deep subsurface microbial communities from Indian Ocean to uncover new lineages of life (NeLLi) - Sumatra_00157 metaG | ecosystem: Environmental > Aquatic > Marine > Oceanic > Sediment | place: near... | reverse complement strand
CTTCCGCGTTACATTTTATGTTGATTTTACCCTTCGCACCTCTGACAAGTATGCCTAATACGCCTTAACAAACACATCTTCTACCCTCCTAATTGTCAAAGAAATGAGCTTAAGTACGCATCGCCCGATGAACTAAACCAGTATACACCTTATAAGCTCTTAGCTCAAGAAAAAATTGGAGTTATTTCCCTTGGAACTACGGGATTTTGGGCTTAGGCAAAAAAATGGCGGTACCCTCCGCAGACACCACCATTTTTTTATTTAGGAGGAGGTGTGATGACCTTGCTATACCAGTTGAACATTATCGCCATAAAGATTCAATCCGTATAATTACGGGATTTGCTAAAATTTTTTCAAAAGGCCTTTTTGAATGGTAAAACTGCACAAAAAAATACTCGGCTCAATGAAAGAAAATCAAACTGACCCACTACCTAAAATTCTCGTTTCACCAAGTGTCCAATTACCAACCCCTCCTGTAACAACCACCCCAAAACCGCCCAAAATTGTCATAGAAATTACAAAAAATACGAATTTTTACGAATTTTTACCAAAAAGTGCGCGCTTTTTACAAAAAAATACGAAAAAATACCAATTTTCCACCTTTTTTTTGTCGCAAATGCGCCCCAAACCTACCAATTTGCGACAAATCATAATCCCTTACCCGATGCTTTTTCAAAGCCAACCCCCCAGCCCCAATCTTAAAGCAAACCTCACAAAAGTGCCGAAATATCTATATGACAGTAGCTTAGAGCGTTTTTTGGATTTCCCGGTATGCCCTCGAACCAGACAAAACTTATGACCGAAAAGCTCGCAGAACTGCCTTTTGGGCCCGAAATCAACGATTTCCTCAACTACCTCACCATCGAAGCAGGCCTCGCACAAAACACAATCCTCGCTTACGGCCGGGACCTAAAAGCCTTCTCCATCTACTGTAACTACCTCAAAATAAAGGACTTACAAAGTATAAAACCTGCCGCCGTAATGCAATATCAACGAAAACTCACCACCGAAAACCGCGACGAAGCCTCCATAAAACGCGCACTGGTCGCTATAAAAATGTTCCTCCGCTTCGCCAAAATGTTCGGCCTGATAACCGACGACTTCTCACCTATCATCGAATCTCCAAAAATCTGGCAAAAACTCCCCGTTATTTGCTCAAAAAAGCAGGTTTTGGACCTCCTCAACGCACCTTTGCCCGACGAACCGTTCTACTATCGTGACAAAGCCATACTCGAATTGCTATACGCTACCGGCATCCGTGCCAGCGAGCTCGCAAACCTCAAAATCAACAATATTAACACCGATATTGGCTATCTCCGCTGTTTCGGCAAGGGCAACAAGGAGCGAATTATACCCGTCGGCAAAATTGCCATCGCAGCTACGCTGGAGTACCTTTCGAATCTCCGGCCAAACCTCGCTGGCCCGCTCAGTGGAGACATCCTACTGCTGTCGCGCACCGGACGACCCATGAGCAGAATCGAAATCTGGAGATTAGTTAAAAAATACGCGATACGGGCCGGTATGCCCAGAAATCTGACCGTACACACGCTAAGACACTGTTTCGCAACACATCTTCTGTCCGCCGGCGCTGACCTGAGAAGCGTGCAGGAAATGCTCGGCCATGTAGACATAGCGACAACACAGATTTACACCCATGTCGACCAGGAAAGATTAAGAAAGATTCACAAGCAGTTCCACCCAAGGCCGTAATCATTCGACCCCGGGGGAACCGAAAAGTGAATTTAGTGCAAAATTTGCTTCTAAATACTGAAATTAGCTAATACTCCGTTGACTTTGTTAGAGTGCCCCTATTATTATGACGATAGCTAAACTGATAAGTTTGGTAGGAAGTGAACCGTTGTGGAAAACCGCCGTAAACCACGACTTCACACGAACTTCCAACCAAAAATACAGTATTTTGCTAAAGGTTCTCATAATGACCGCAAAAACACTGTATTTGGCAATACTTCTCGTCTTTATAGGGTGCCAGCAAAGCGGCATCGGACAGGAAAAATCCGCGCTGCTCAGCAGCGAGGCCGTAACAGACACAAAGCTCAGCAAGCAGTTGAAGATCAACAGGGACACACTGCTTAAAGGTACCAGCGAGCAGATACGCCTCGATGCGGCGGCGGTAATGCTTTTCAGCGATGACCCGCTTGCCCGTAAAATCCTGATTGATGTGCTGAAGCAGCCGGAGAACAAACCCGCCCGTGCCGCCGTTTGCAGAGCATTGAGTCTGGCTAGGTCCTCTCAGGAGCCTATCAGCCAAAAAGACGACTTTATCGAACCGCTCGTGCAGATTCTGACCACCGATGATTCCGCCAATGCCGAGTTTGCCGCTGAGGCAACCCGTATCTTCGAGTATGAGCAAATTGCAAAACCGCTGGAAAAAATATTGACAGACCATTCCCAACCCGCAGCTGCCAGGTTAAATGCGATATCGGCGTTGAAGCTTCAGCCCGACAGAAGGGCGATATTCAAACTTAATAAGCTGCTTGACGACCCAGACAGCGAAGTGGTTTCTGCAGCTGAGAAAGCCCTGATATCACTTGGTATACCGGTGGTCGGCAAGGATGCTGAGACCAGGAAGCGAATTATAAATGAGCTTGAACGTAAAGGTACGGATGAATTTCTGCGGGAATGGCTGATTCGGCAGGATGACCAGATGCGCGAGCTCAAAACCGAGCTTGACCAGTGGCAGAATATGTATCTGGCAGCGCTGGACAAGATATACGACGGCATAGCGGAAGATGCTGACAGGGGCAAATTTCTGGCCGAGCACCTCAATAACCCGGAACCGAGGGTTAAGTTGTGGGCGCTGGAAAAGGTACGCCAAAGACGCGTTGGAACCGAATCGAAGGTTACCGCAGGAGTGGATATTCTTGTGGGTCTGGTTTCGGACCAGAACCGGCAAGTCCGACTCAAAACTGCTAAACTGCTTTCGCTGATGGGGGAGTTGAATTCGGCCCAAAAGCTGCTGGAACAGCTCAAAATCGAGCAGGACGATGAAGTCCGGACTGAGCTGTTTGTCGCGCTGGGTGGGGCGTGTTACTATGCCTTTTTGCCCAATTCCGGTATCGATATTGCCCCGGAAGTACGCAAAGAGACCCTGGAATGGGCGGCAAAGTTCCTTCTTGATGAGGACCCGAAGAAGGCCCAAAAGGGTGCTGAAGTAATAAGAAAGCTGCTTGAACAGGATGGTTTGACCGCGGGCGAAGTCAGCAGGTATTTGGGTTTGCTTGTGGAAAGTTATAACCGCCAGAAGGGCCAAGCTGACGGGACTTTGCGTGGGGAGCTGCTCAATGCAATGTCCGGGCTTTGTGCACAGAGTGTCCACAAGAGCGAATCGGCTAAGCTTTTTAAGCCTTTGTTTGAAGAGGCCTTACGTGATGAGACGAACATGGTGCGTGAGGCGGCGGTTGATGGACTTGTGTATATTGATAAGGCAAGGGCGTTAAATATACTGCGGAAGGACTTTGTCAATGATAGCAGCCCCATAATCAAAAAGAAGTTAGTAGACCTTGCCGGTGAGGTTGGGGGTCAGGATGATTTGGTCTGGCTTGGGGAAAAGCTTGCTCTCGGCAATGAAAGCGGGCTGGCGTGGCAGACAATGCTGAAGATATTCCAGCGTTCTGATGCGGCTATACTGGTGAAATGGGTGACGAAATTAGGCTCTGAGGCCGGAAAACAGAAACTTTCTGATGAGCAAATGATATCTCTGCTTGAGATAGCCGAGCGAAAGGTGACCACTGAGAACAAAGCCGATATGGTCAAAGACATAAGGCGGAGACTGGCGGAACTTTACAGCAAGAGCGGCAATTTTGAGCAGGCAGCAAGGTATTTTGGTTTTCTGCGCGAGAGCGCAACCGGTGCGGAAGAAAAAGAGGCGATATTAGCCGAGTTGCTGGGTGTTTATTTTAGATGGGGCGAGATAGGTGTTGCGGCCCAGTTGGTAGATAATTGCTTGTTGGAAAAGGACTTAGGTCCGGATAGTGTTATTGTTTTGTTAATAGAGGATTATCTTAACAATCCTCTCGGCGGGACCGGGCCTGAAGTGGTTTTGGAGGAGCTCTCGAAGATACAGACTTCTGAGGCTCGGCCGATGTGGGCAAAACAGATGGAAAACTGGGTTGAACGTTTTGGTGGTGGGGATGCAAGCCAGCCCGGGCAGGGCCAGGAAGGCGGTTAGAGAGGGCTTTTACTTTTCAAATATGGTGGTTTTTAGGTATTGGTTGGTTTTGGGCGGAATTTTTTACAAAAAAACGTAAAAGACGTAAAAATTTTTATTTTTTGTGTTTTTTAGCATTTTTCCAAATTTTTATGTTTGCACTTACTTATCTGTTTCTTTAAACTATTGGTTTTACGTTAAAGTGGTTCATGAGTCTCTGCGCTGTTTGTGCAGTTTGACAGGGTAAGTTTTTGTAAATGGGTTGAAGTTTTGCACAATCAGGGGTATGGTTGTGTGATTGGTTCTGGTTTGCCGGAGAGCTCAAGAGGGCGAATTCGGTGTCGCTGCTGTAGCTCAGTGGTAGAGCGCGTCCTTGGTAAGGACGAGGTCATGGGTTCAAGCCCCATCAGCAGCTGAATGCAAGTTGGCCAGGCCGAGAGGTTTTAAAAGTGCCTTTTGGCTGTAAGTTATTTTATAGAAGTTTGGAATTGGTATTTGTGTTAAGTCAAATAGGAATAAACAAGTACTAAACACGGCATATTGGAGGTTTATATTAAGATGGCTAAGGCAGTATTTGAGCGGACAAAACCCCATGTAAACATTGGGACGATTGGTCATATTGACCATGGCAAGACGACATTAACAGCGGCAATTACAATGCGTTTGGCGTTCAAGGCCGGTAGCGGCAATATTAAGAAGTTTGAGGATATTGATAATGCCCCCGAGGAGAAGGAGCGAGGCATTACAATCAACACTGCTCATGTGGAATATGAAACAGAGAATCGTCATTACGCCCACGTTGATTGCCCGGGCCATGCCGACTATGTCAAGAACATGATTACCGGTGCGGCTCAGATGGACGGAGCGGTTCTGGTGGTGGCTGCCAGTGACGGGCCTATGCCCCAGACTCGTGAGCATATTCTTCTTGCTCGTCAAGTCAATGTGCCGAAGATTGTTGTCTTTTTGAACAAAGTAGACCAGGTTGATGACCCGGAACTTCTGGAGTTGGTTGAACTGGAGATACGAGAACTTTTGAATAAGTACGAGTTCCCCGGAGATGAGATTCCGATTATAAGCGGTTCTGCCCTTGCGGCGATGGAGAGCAGTGGTAAGGACGATGAAGCCTGCAAATGCGTGGACGAGCTTATGGTACAGGTTGACGAATACATTCCAGTCCCTGAGCGTGAAGTTGACAAGCCGTTCCTAATGCCTGTTGAAGACGTTTTCAGCATTAAGGGCCGAGGCACGGTTGGAACCGGCCGTATCGATCGTGGCGTTATTCATATTGGCGATGAGGTTGAGATTGTCGGTCTTGCCAAAGAGGTCCACAAGACGACATGCACCGGAGTTGAGATGTTTAACAAGACACTGAACGAAGGTCAGGCCGGCGACAACGTCGGGTTACTTTTGCGTGGGATTGAAAAGAAGGACTTAGAGCGGGGTCAGGTTGTTGCAGCTCCGAAGAGTATAACACCACATACGAAGTTTGATGCAGAAGTTTATGTTTTAACCAAAGAAGAGGGTGGTCGCCATACGCCGTTTTTCCCGAACTACAAGCCGCAGTTCTATTTCAGGACGACCGATGTTACTGGAACAGTTTTTGCATTGATGAGCAGGGACGGCAAGAAGGCGGAGATGTGTATGCCTGGTGATAACATTGCGATGCAGGTTGAAATTATATCTCCAATCGCGATGGAAGAGGGTCTTCGCTTTGCTATTCGTGAGGGCGGCCGAACGGTTGGCGCCGGCGTGGTAACCAAAGTTATTGAGTAAACATATCTTCGAATAATTGTTGGATTCCATAAGAGTCAGGGACAAAGGTGCTCGGATAGGCGGCGTAATGGTCTCAAGGGCATCTGCAGTTTTAGGAAGTATTTTTTTGAGGTAGGTGTACCTGCTTGCTGGGAAACGGGTTTTATGGCTAAAAAGAAAAGTAAACGGGAAGATGTCTGGCTTGAATGTAAAGAGTGCAACCATCGGAACTACCGGACCAATGTCAGTGTAGCAGAAGGTACGCCGAAGCTGGAATTGAAGAAATTTTGTAAAAATGAGCGTAAGCATACGGTTCACAAGATACGGCGTAAATGAAACGACCTCAGCCTTATGGTGAAATTGAATAGGCCAGTAGCTCAATTTGGCAGAGCGTCGGTCTCCAAAACCGAAGGTTGGGGGTTCGATTCCCTCCTGGCCTGTTTGTTGTCGAAGGGAGTTGTCGGCGTTAAAGGCAAGGTTGTCTGTTAAAAAGGATTGTTTTAGTATGTTTTTTGGAATTTATAAGCGTGGTCAGGGCAAAAATACGAGGCTCTGGAGTTCTTTGGGAGCGGCTTTGATAGTAGCGTTGGGTTGTTACCGGCTTTATGATTGGCTGCAGGCGGCCGAATTTGGCTTGAACCCTCGAGCGGGTCTTTGGGTGGCGACGATGGTTCCTGTGTTTTTGTTTGTTGTGCTGGGGCTTTTGGTTTTCTGGCTGGTAAATAAACCTTCTATAGCGGATTTTATGATAGCGGCCGAAGGCGAAATGAAAAAGGTCAGTTGGTCGAGCAGGAAAGAGATAGTCGTATCGACATTTATAGTTATCCTGGTTGTGTTTGTTTCGGCAGTTCTTCTTGGAGTTACTGATATCAGCTTTCAGTTGCTGTTTGGTTGGATTTTGGGATAGATGTAGTGATTAATCAGGCGGTGTGCGCCGATTTTATTTACGGGCGTTAATATGCAGTGGTACGTTTTACGAGTTGCGGCAAACAAAGAAGAGCAAGTTAGGGAAGCTCTTACCCAGAAGGTCAAGAGGGAGGAGCTGGACAGTATTGTGGGCAGGATAAAGGTTCCGGTTGAGAGGGTCAAACGTATTCGTGGCGGCAAGCAGACGGTTCATAAGCGCAAGCTCTATCCGGGTTATGTTTTTATGGAGATGGAGCCCAGCGAAGACGGCAGGGTACCTGAGAACGCCTGGTTTATGATTAAAGAGACCTCCGGGGTTGGAGATTTTATAGGCACCGAAGGTGTTCCAACGCCGATGCGCGATACGGACGTAGCAAAGATGCTTCTGGAAGCCGAGAAACCGGAAGAATCGCCGAGCATCAAGGTGGAGTTTCAGAAGGGCGACCTTATCAAGATACGAGAGGGCGCTTTTGAGAACTTTGAGGGCACGGTTGATTCTATCGACCCGGAGCGTGGGATAGTCAAGGTGATTGTTGCCATATTCGGGCGAAGCACACCGCTGGATATAGAGTATTGGCAGATTGAGAAATTGTGATTTTGCTGCCGGCAGAAGCAACGGCACCGATTGAGCATTATAAAGGATAAGTGATGGCCAAAGAAGTAGACGTAAAGATTAAGTTGCAGGCGCCTGGAGGGCAGGCGACACCTGCGCCACCGATAGGGCCGGTGCTGGGTCAGCGTGGCATTAACATTGGTCAGTTTGTTTCCCAGTTCAACGAACGAACCAAAGACCTTAACGGCACGATTGTTCCGGTGGTGATAACTCTTTATAAGGACAAGAGTTTTGTCTTTGAAGTTAAGAGTCCACCTGCGGCGGTACTGCTCAAGCAGGTAGCCGAACTTGCAAAGGGCAGCGGTGTTCCGAACAAGGAAAAGGTCGGGAAAATCACGTCCAAGCAGCTTCGTGAGATTGCTGAGACGAAGTTTGAAGATTTAAACGCGTATGATATAGACCAGGCGATGAAGATAATCGCCGGTACTGCCCGGAGCATGGGCATAGAGATAGAAAATTGAAAGAGTTTTGTTTTTGTGCGGACCACGGCAGAATGAGCATAGAAAAGTGGTAGCGAAAGTAAGCCGTTGAAGAATCGGCGTTATTTGCGAAATCAGGAGTGTTTTTTATGGCAGTTCGAAGCAAGAGGTACAAGAAGGAGTTAGAGCAGCTGAGTACCGAGCCGATGGGTCTTGGCGAAGCTGTGGAGAAAATCAAAGCCTTTAATTTGGTAAAATTCGACCAGACAGTAGAGTGCGTTCTTAATCTTGGGATTGACCCAAAGCAGGCCGACCAGCTTATTCGCGGTTCTCTATCATTGCCTCACGGGATAGGCAAGCAGAAGAAAGTCGTGGCGTTCTGTGAAGATACAGATATTGAGGCGGCCAAAGGTGCCGGTGCGATTGAAGCCGGCAGTGACGAGTTGATAAAGAAAATTACAGATGGCTGGATGGATTTTGACGTTGCTATCGCGTCGCCGAAAGTGATGGGTAAGGTCGGTAAGCTTGGTCGTGTTCTCGGGCCTCAGGGCAAGATGCCTTCGCCCAAAAACGGGACGGTGACAGCGGACGTGGTAACAGCGGTTTCGGAATTTGCCGCGGGCAAGGTTGAATTCAGGAATGACGCAGGTGGTAATATTCATGTGGTGGTCGGCAAGCAAAGCTTCGACAAGGATAAATTAGTAGAGAATATCGAGGCCTTTTTGTCTTACATAAAGAAGGTCAAGCCGGCAGCCGCCAAGGGTACTTATATCAAGAAAATGTGTATATCAGCGACAATGAGCCCGAGTGTGGCAGTTAGTGTTTAGGAAGCTGTTTTGCGTCTCGTCGGGGACAAGACGAGGGGTAAAGCCAACATATATTAGACAGGTGATAAGATGAGCAAATATGTCAAGGGCTTAATACAGAACGAACTGGAGAAAAAGCTTGGTGATGAAGACATAAAGGACTTTATGATTGTCGGCATGAAAGGTGTAGATGGTGTTGACAACAATCTGATGCGTGGAGGGCTCAGGGGCAAAGGCATCAGGTTGTCTGTTGTGAAAAATTCGCTTTTTGTAAAGGCCCTTCGGAACTGTAAGCTTGAAGCCGCTGTGGTGCTGTTCAGCGGACCATGCGGAATTGTTTACGGTGGAGACAGCATAGTGGATGTTGCGAAGGAGATGGTGGAGTGGAACAAGAAGGTTCCGGAGATAGAAATTAAAGGGGCGTTTCTGGACGGTTCGGCGTTGGATGCTAAGGCGGCGGAAGGGCTTTCGAAGATGCCGACACGTGCGGAACTTCAGGGCGAAATTGTGGCAATAGCGCAGTCGCCGGCGAGAAATCTGGTTGGCGTCTTTGCCGGACCTGCCGATATTATTGCAGGGTGTATAAAAACAATCACGGACAAGCAGGAAAAGGAAGCAGCTTAAGTGCAACTGGTTGCATATCAGGGGTGAATAAAGGTTTATAGACCATATGAGAATTTTTTGTGACCTGCATGGCTGTCCCCGTTGTCAGTAAAGGGGTTAAACGAGACGGCGTAGTTTCGGCTACCATCAGGCATTGGTTGATAGGAGTTTACAGAGATGGCAGAAGAGAAAGCAAAAGAGGCTAAGGAAGAAGCAAAGGAAGCAACAGAAGTAAAAGAGAAGAAAGCAGAAGCCAAGGAAAGCAAGGAATCAAAGGATTCCAAGAAATGGAGCAGTGATATAAAGAAGCTCGGCGACAAGATTGTCGGTCTGACGTTGATGCAGGCAAAGGAGCTTGGAGATTATCTCAAGGATGAATACGGCATAGAGCCGGCTGCTGGTGGTGCGGTTATGGTTGCTGGTCCCGCGGCGGGTCAGGGAGCGGCAGAAGAAGTCGAAGAAAAGACCGTCTTTAATGTAATTCTGAAGGAATTCGGCGACAAGAAGATTCAGGTCATCAAGGAAGTAAGGGCATTGACGAGTCTTGGGCTAAAAGAAGCCAAGGACCTTGTCGAGGGAGTTCCGAAACCGGTGAAAGAAGGCCTGAACAAAGATGAGGCAGAAGAGGCCAAGAAGAGGCTTGAAGAAGCAGGTGCGGTTGTCGAATTGGCTTAAACATTAAACCGTATATAGTGACGGCGTAAAGCATAGTCTGCTGTCCGCCTTTTATGGGAGTGACAAATGGTTTCACAAACGGTTCGCAATTTTGGCAAGGTGCAGGATGCGGTTGGTATACCGGATTTGGTAGCGATCCAGAGAAGTAGTTACGAACGTTTTCTTCAAAAGGATTTGGCTCCGACCAAAAGGAAGCGTGTTGGGCTCGAGGCGCTTTTTCAAGAGATATTCCCGATAGATAACTATGACAAGACAATGCGTCTGGAATATCTTTACTATGAGCTTGAGAAGCCTCGTTACACGACTACAGAGTGCCGTCAGTTACGTCTGACTTACGCTTGTCCGTTGAAGGTCTGCTGCAGGTTGCGAACAAAGGAAGGGGAGGATTTGGCCGAGCAGTCAGTTTATGTTGGCGAGATGCCGGTGATGATAGGCGGGGGTGAGTTTGTCATCAATGGTGCTGAGCGTGTGATAGTCAGCCAACTTCACCGCAGTCCGGGAGTTGATTTTCTCGTCGACAGCAAAGAAGGCGACAGAATTCTGCACGGCGGCCGAATCATCCCTGAAAGAGGCAGCTGGATAGAGATTTCCGTCACACGTAAAGACGTTCTGATAGTTAAAATAGACCAGTCCAGCAAGATACCGGCGACAATTTTTCTGCGTGCAATAAGTTCTGAGTATGGTACCACGGAGGAAATACTGCGTCTGTTTTATGCCACGAAGGTAGTTCCGAAGGCCAGGCTTACTCCAGAGATGTGGTCGGTCAAGCCGATTGTTGATATGGAGACAGGCGAGATTATAGTCAAGGCCGGTGCGCAAATCGGCAACAGAGTTCAACTTGTTCAGGCGGCGAGTATTTCTACTGAGCAGCCGGGCCCCAGGGAAAAAATTGAGCCGCAGGAGACTGTCAAGGCCATCCTGAAATTCGAGAAAAAACAATCTCCGTTTTTTGATGTTGGTAGCAGGAAAGTTCTGAACCTTTTGAAAAAGAATCCCTTGGTGCTGGTTGTTGGTGTGCTGTGTACGAGCCCTTTGACAGCGGACGGTTCTTATGGAAGTATCTTAAAGCTCAAAGATAAGCTGGGCGACCTTAGCGTGGAAGATATTGCCGGCCGCAGTATTAAGGAGATGAAGGAACATCTGGCAGGTTTGGCATCGCCGGATGCGGCCAAAGTGCTTGTCAAGCTCTGTAAGCTGGTTGTTAAAGAGCACGAAGGGCGGATGGAGGCGCTTTGGGAAAATAAGACGGCGCAAGAGGTAATCGACGAGCTATCGGCGATAGGCCAGACAAAGGCGCACAATTTCGGGTCCTTGTTGGTGAATATACTTCATAGCAACATTAAAACTCTATCTTACGGAAGGGAGTTCCCTGACCCGGAGAACATCGACATTTCGCTTGATGAAGATGTTTGCAGGGTAATGGCCAGACTCGGTCTTATTAAGGAACGTAAGGTAAGAGATAAGATTTTAGTAGATGGTAAGAAAAAGGCGTTGACGGCCAAGGAACGGGGAATTGTGCTGGAGACGGCGAGGCGGTTGCACAGAGAGTACCCGGGGCGGTTGAATATGCCCTTGTTGCAGACAGGTCGTCAGTGGTGTAGGCCTGATAAACCAGACTGTGGTAATTGTCCTTTGAGTAAATTCTGCTCGAAATTATGCGTAATAGCGCCGAAAACCGGCCGGAGCAAGAAGGGCGATACAGAAATTGAGGTTATCG
>Ga0114923_10002857_pt1 | contig 11660 bp, 19 predicted proteins | sample SumtaG_FD_89578 | JGI IMG/M metagenome (GOLD analysis project Ga0114923, IMG submission 89578) | Deep subsurface microbial communities from Indian Ocean to uncover new lineages of life (NeLLi) - Sumatra_00157 metaG | ecosystem: Environmental > Aquatic > Marine > Oceanic > Sediment | place: near... | reverse complement strand
CTGAATTATCCATTTCTTTTTCCATGTTTCTTTTAATTAGCAATTTTATTCCTTTATCCCTTTTATTAATTTTTTAGAATTTTTAACAAATCTCTTCTTTTTAATTAATTCTATTGGAATAGGAGTATAATTAGTTTCTTCTATTATAAGAAGATAGTGATTCTCAGTAATGTTCTTTTTTAATCTTTCTTCCCATTTTTCAGGAGGATTATTGTGAAAATGCCCATGCACATTAATTATATCTCTTTCTATTTCTTCTTTTGATAATATAGCAGGAAAATGAGAAAGAACTACTCCACTAACCTGTGCTTTTTCTAATACTACTGAAAAACCTGCTTTTATAAACCAATTATTAGAGTGGTTTCTATCATGATTTCCTCTAATAAGAATTTTAGTTCCGGGCAGTCCATTCATAATTTGTTGTAATTGTCCTTGAGAACCCCACGTAACATCTCCTAAAATAAAAACAATATCATTTTCATTTATAGTGCTTTTCCAGTTATTTATAATTAACTTCTCAAAGTTTGTAGGTCTGCCACAATATTCGATCATTTTATAATGACTCCAGTGCGGATCTGTTAGCACGTAATATTTAGTTGGTTTATTTTCCATAATTTTGTTCTTAAATTGTATTTTTTACAAATTCTAATATTCTTTCTTTTTCTTCTATTCCTTTTTTATGTTCTTTTATTTCTTTTTCTATATTATCTGTTTGTATTTTTATTTTATATTTTTTAAGAAAATCAGTGATCTTATCTTTGTTATCTTCATCATTAACTTCAATAGTTATATTAATATCTCCATCACTAAAATGAATTCCAAGTTTTATTCCTTTTTCTAATTCATCGATGCCATCCTCATCGACAAAGAAATAAAAATGATCATGATAACTAGGTTTTAGAAAATCAACAAGTTGTTGTGGGCATTTATTCCAATCTTCTTTAGCTTCTAGAGTTATTTTTGTGCCACATTTTTTCCCATAATATATCCATGTCATAAAACTAAGCACTTTTTCTTCTTTAAAATATTGAAGAAGAAGATTTGCTTTTTCTTTTCTTAAGTCTTCTCCTTTATCAAATAAAGAATTTTGTTTTTGCTGAAGTCCTTGTTCTTTTTTAATTATATCATTAATTTTATTTAAAACTGTTTTTTCTTCCATTTTATTTACCTTATATCTAAAATATCAAATCTGCTATTAATAGGTTCAGAAATTATTTTTTCTTTTATCATATCATCCGCCCAATTAAATGCCATATATTTCATGCGATAATAAAAATGATCACTATTAACTTGTTTAATTTCCATCATTCTGTTAGAGAAATTTTTATTAAGAAGTCTTTCCATTTCTTTTGTAAAAAAATATCTATTACAGCTTATATACCCTTTTTTATTAAGCCCGAAATGTTCCTCCATTTCTTTCCAGGTCTTTATTCTTACTTTATCTCCTACTTTATATTTCATATTAATCTTCTCTTATATCTAAAATTTCAAATCTACTGTTTATTATCTCTGGTTCTTTATTTATAATTGCTTTTTTTGTTCTTATCAATAGTTTTTCTTTTTCGTTAATATATTTTTCTATAAAAGAAAGCTCTTCCCACGTTCCAGCGAGACAAGTATCTGTAATATGCCATACACATTCACACGAATTTTCAGTTATCTTACAATCACATTTATGCCATTCTGCAGCACTATTTTCCTTTTTTGTAAAAGAAGGACAAAGACCGTTAAGAGTTTTGCTTATCTTAATAGATATTTCTTCTTTATTCATCTTATATCTAAAATTTCAAATCTACTATAAATAGGTTCTGGTTTTATTAATTTTTCTATATCTTTTTCATCCCAAGTCCAAATAGAATTTTTAATTTGAATATCAGTACTTCCAACTTTTGATATTCTTTCAATTTCTACTACTCTATTAGGAAAATCTTCTTCAAAATGAAATGTCATATAACATATAAAATCATCTACTAAATCTGAGTAATTTTTCTCTATTTCTTTCAATGATTTTATTCTTACTTTATCTCCTACTTTATATCTCATCTTATTTGTTCCTAATAAAGCTTCTTGAATTTCATATAAAATTGAATTTCCATTCATAAATTATATTATATCATAATTAGGAGGGTTTGTCAAGTGTTTTTTGAGAAAAAACATTACTGAAGTAAGGAGTCCCGATTCTCCACCTTATATGCTCTCGCCTGAATGGTCCTATATATCCATTCGTTTAGGATTTAACTGATTTTTAGCCACTAACGAACTTTGCATAGCAATTTATTGATCGTGTCTTAGCCTTCAGTTTCTTTATTATAACTATTTCTTTTCGCTTTTCAAACAGTTTTTTTCAGGAGCGTTTATACTATAATCTACAAAAAAGTAAATAGATATCTCATTTAAGAATTTTCTTTTAGTTTCTACGCTTATAACCTCTTCAAATAACGGATTCCCTGCTTTCTTCTCAATAGAGAAAATACTATCTATATCCATACCAGTTTTTTCTTGTCTATTTTGTATAAATTGTATTATTTCATCTGTATTTGTTTCTGCTCCTGCTTCTTTCCCGATTTTTAATATATATTTATGAGATTCTAAAATAGAGGAATAATCTGCAATATCTATTGATATTACTTCAATAGTTTCTAGTGGAACCGTTTTTTTACTATATTTATTACCTAACACAGTTCTACGAATAGTTTCTTCTAAATCTTTGCGATATTTTGTCGTCATAGTATTAGAAACTTTTAATAAGAAATTTCTAACATCATTCATTAGATTTTCTTCTTCTTTGCTGTTCTCTTGAATATTGTCAAGATCTTCATCAAATAAAGATTTCTTTAATTCATCTAAAACACTTTGTCCTTTAGTGTCAAAAACAAAATAGGTATTAGCCTCTTTTTCTTTTATTTCTTTACTTTCTCCATCTATTGTAAAGCTATATTCTATATTTTTATCATTAGCTTCTGTTTTAAAAATTTCTATTATCTCTTCTGCCAATACAGGAACATATTTCTTATCATTGTCTAAAAATTTATATATTTTCTTTTTCATATTATTTTCTCATTTAACTTATTAACTATTTTATATCGGAAGAAATTGATTTAATCTTAAAAGGATTTTCATAAATTTTGTCGAATAATAGAGATATAGTAATTTTCAGGAGATTTATATTGAGCACATGGTACGAAAAATGTATGCCTAAAGTTAAAGATATAAAACCTAATATCTCTAACGCAGTAAATGATTTAAAGAAAACAACAGGAGTAAAATCTGTCTATTTGTGGGGATCTTATGCTAATAACATAAATAAACCTAATTATAGAGTTAGAGATATAGATATATTAGCTAGAACTAAATTCTATTCAGAAGATTTAATATCTGTAGATAATAAGACTGTAGATGGAATTTGTACTAATAATTATTTAGAAAATCAAGGATATGACCCGTTAGCAGTAAAATTTAGTAAGAAATTTTTAGATCTTACTAAATATAATGTCGATTGTTGGGCAATTTCTTCTGATAGAAAATTACTTCACTGGGGACCTATCTTTATCAATAAAAAAGAATCTGAAGAAATAAATAAAGAAGCATCTAAACATGCAGAAAATTTAACTGGGAAAAATAGAAAAAATATAAATAAATCTTCTGAATGTATGAGAAAAAATTGGTACAATCACTATTGTAAATATATAGATAAATGTTTTGAAGGTATGCCAACTGGATGGTATAGAACAGAAGATATAAAAATTAAAGAAATACTTTCTGATACAATAAAGGTTTAAACTTCTTTTTCTTTTAAAATATCATCTACAGTAACATTAGGAACCCATTGCCTAATTTTCTTTTGTATAGTTTCTAATGGGACATTATGAGTATTTTTCTTATATAGCTCTTCAGCATCAAATCTCCAAGGTGTTTTTGTTTCTTCTATCCTAATATCATATCCTTTAGATTTGGCAAATTCTATTAAAGGTTTTGCTTGTCTCATTTCCCACATAGTAACATTAATATTATCTAAAATTACGGGAGAAACTCCTTGCTCTATAGCTTTTTTCATGCGTTCATAATTCCATATATGAGCTTTAGCTACATTTTCTGGTTTCCAGTTATATTGTTCTGTTTCTGGATCTATATGATAATCATCAGCAGAGAAAATCTGTCCTGTTTCTCCTGCTAATTGCCTAGCAAGAGTACTTTTGCCAGATCCTTGTATTCCTCGATTGATTATAAGTTCTTTTTTCATATTAGGTATTATACTGTTTTTATTATCGCTTTCAAGTATTTTTTTATACCAATTCATATTGCTCCCTATGTTTTCTATAGAGTTCTCTAAATTCATCTCTACCTCCAGGTAAAGCCATAGAAGCTGCCCCCATAACTTCACCATCTCTCATAGTATCTATGTCTTCAGGTGTTGTGTGAGAACCATAATAAACATTATATGCCCTATAGATTTCAGCAGGGTATTTATATTCAGAAGCAGGGTCGTCAGAATAAGCATCTTGTATATTCATTAATAACGCTCTTGAGTTAAGATTTGAGGGATTGTTAAATTCCCTATGATCTATTGCCTCTCCATCTTTATTTTGAATATCCATATAAAATTCTTTAAAATACTTTAAGTTCTTTTCTAAAACATTCATTTGTTCAGATGTAGGATTAGTCATAACATGAATTCCTAAAGAGTTCTGATGCCCATTTACTCTAATAGCTCCTGTAGCGTTCATAAACTCATACATTCCCTTAGTATATTGCCCTTTTATCCCTTCTAATCCTGATACTGCCCTATGATCTAGATCCCTTTGGAATCCACTAGGAGAGAAATTTAACATAGTTCCATCAGTTAATAAAAAACCAGCAAATATTATATTTCCTGTTTCTCCAAACTCTTCCCTTGCATCGTTCTCCAGTTGAATTTTTCTTGCTCTTGGATTTATTTGTGCTTTTTTATACCAATTCATATTAAAATACCACTATTTTATTATTTGTTCCAAAAGAATCACTTAATGCAACTCTTAATTTAGTAGGTAAAGATTCTGGTTGTAAAGCTTGTTCAGTCCTTCCTATTTGTCTAGGGATAACAACACTTATTAATTTTTGTTCAGGATCATACCATCCTCTATACATATTAATGTCATCTTCTTTTTTCCACGAAAAAAGATTAGGAAAATTCATTCCATGAGTTCCCCCTTTTTTAATATGCATCTTACGTCCATCAAAAATCCAACAATAACTGTCATATTCTTCATCATCGTTTTGACCTATGGAAAAATATCTACTAGCCTCAAAGTAATCAGGATTATCAAGATCACTATAATGTTCTGGGTCTTCCATCACTTCTTGATAAGTCTGAGATAATATTTTTTTATACCAATTCATATTAAGTAGGATATCTTTCACATAATTTTAAATATTCTTGAGGACTATATTTCTTTTTTATCTTTTCATAAGATATTTCATCAGGATTAAATCCCCAGTTTTGAAATTGTTCTTTAGTAGGATCTATAATCTCACCATTTAATTCTATCCATGTATGAGTAGTATTAGATTCTTCATCATAACCTGGAAAATTAATCCATCCTTCTACAACATTAAAATTAGTAATTCCTTTTGATAATAAATTTTTTGTTATTAATTCCGCTGCGATCATGCATTTTCCTAATTCTGAAGTATCAAAATTAGAAGGCAATTCTTGTTGTGATTTTTTATACCAACTTTGAGTAGATGCATGAATTGATAATTTTTGAGCTTCTGGGAATTTTTGACGTAACAATCCTTTAAGACTGGTAGGAATGTTTTTAAATTGAAAAATTCCCATTGGACGGACAATTGTAATAGTCTTTGTAGAGGGACTATATCTACCTGCAAATGTGTTCGAATAATCAATATCATCCCATTGTGAATAATAAGCATGAGAAGGTTTGTCCATTGTTTCTGGTTCAGCCTCTATTACACCGTCAGTATAAACCAATATATAATTAGGAGTATCTATACGAGCTTTTTCTGTTCTATAATAAAGATCATGAGCAATATTTCGATATTCTTCTCTTGAGTTTAAATTATCAGTATTGTCAATAACCTCTAATTGTGATTTTTTATACCAATTCATTAGCAATATTTGTCCTTATCAACTTTTTCCATATTAACAATTATAGCTTTAGTTACTAATACTTCATCATTAGGATGTTTAGGGTCCCCTCTTAATAAATCATTAGGAGAATATGATAATTCTAATATATACTCATCATGTTCTTCTTCTACTCCGCAAATATAATAATTAATACAAAATTGTTTTGTTGAACCTAAATATACTCCATTAGGATTAGAAAACTCTTTCCCAATACTAATATCATATATAGATTTGCTGTATATAGAATAAAATTGGTTTGTTGATGGATTAAATCCAACAACTTTATAACCTAAATAATTTTTAGATTGTGATTTTTTATACCAATTCATATTACTTTATTTCGACAAAAAATAATATAATCCTGCAAATATGTCGATATTATAAAGAAAGGAGTTATTATGCTTAATTTTTTTATTTGTTTGATTATATCTGTATTATTAGGTTCTGGAATGGCAATCCTATTAGTTGAAAAAGGTAAAGACTTTCCTATCAGAAAATATAGGATAATATTACAACTTTTTTTAAGAAAAATTCACTATAAAGCTCCTCAAGTATGCTATTGTACAACGTGCAGTAGTTTTTGGACGAGTTTAATTTCAGACATCATTTTATTTATTGTATCTGGAGGAACATATTTCTTCTGGCCTTTTTCTGGCTTTATTTGTGCAGGAATTATGTGGACGATAATAGAAGCACTTAATAAAGATCAAGATATAAATATATTCATGAATAATGGAGATAATGAAGAAACTAAATAGAGGACTTTTAATTTATTTTTATAATATATAATTGTTAAGATACTTAAACCCTCAATTAAAGTATTTTGGTAAAATAATATATACAAAGAGCATTATTTTTTCCTTTATGAGAGTTTAGGATTAGATTTTGCTCTTTTTTTATGGAGATAGGAAAATGGGTAGAAGGCACACATTAGAATACGTAGAACAATGTTTTAAAGATAATGGTTGCAAATTATTAGAAACAGAATATAAAAATAGTCATACTCTAATGAGATATGAATGCAATTGTGGAGATATTAGTAAAATAACTTTTGGGAATTTTCAACAAGGGAAAAGATGTAGAAAATGTGCTAATGAAAAATTAAGAAAAGATAGGCAATTTTCCTTTAAATATGTTTATAATTGTTTTAAAGATGGAGGTTGTAAATTACTAGAAACAGAATATATAAATAGTCAAACTCCAATGAGATATGAGTGTAATTGTGGAGATATAAATAAAATAAGTTTTAGTGATTTTCAACAAGGTAGAAGGTGCTGGAAATGTGGTCTTAAAAAAAGATCGGAAAACAGAAAACACACATTAGAATATGTTAAACAGTGTTTTAAAGATGAAGGATGTGTTTTGTTAGAAAATGAGTATATCGGGGCTAGTTATAAAATGAAATATATTTGCTCTTGTAGAAATATTAGCAAAATAAATTTCAATAATTTTATAATAGGAAAAAGATGTAACAAGTGTGGGGTGAAAAGAGCATCAGAAAAACAAAAACACACATTAAAATACGTAAAACAATGCTTTTTAGATGAAGGATGTGTTTTGTTAGAAACAGAATATATAAATACTCACACATTAATGAAATACAAATGTAATTGTGGGGATATTAGTAAAATAAAATTTAGTCATTTTAAAGACGGTCATAAATGTAAAAAATGTGGGACTATAAAAAGAAGCGGAGAAAATCACCCTCATTACAATCCTAATTTAACAGATGAAGAAAGAGAAGCTAATAAAAGCAGATTGTCGGATTATTTGTATAAAAAATGGAGAATAGGAGTATATAAAAGAGATATCTTCACCTGTCAAAAATGCAAAAAAAGAAAAAATAGTGATGAAAAACGTAAAAAATTAAATGGTCATCATATAGAATCTTGGGGGAGTTGTCCTGAATTAAGATTAGATGAAAAGAATGGTATCACAATGTGCGAGAGTTGCCATATAGAATTTCATCATATTTATGGCTACGGAGATAACACAAGACAACAGTTAGAGGAATATTTTAATATAGATTCTCCAAAATAAAGGTTTTATCCTCTCTTTTGGCTAAATATAAAGTAGATTTGTATTTATAGATAAAGGAAATTATAATGAAGATTAAATTATTTATTATTAGTATATTAATTATTTTTTTAGTATCGAGTAGTGGATGTGGCTATATGTGTAAAAAATTTGATCTATTTTGCGACGATCCTACTGGCATTCCTGTGCTAAATATTGAAGAAGATGTTGAAAAAACTCAAAAAACAATTAAAGAAAATACTACTATTATTAAAGAGTCCTCAGATAATATAATTAAAGAAACAGAAAGTATAACAAAAGAAGCTGATGAAGTTCAAGGAAAAATACCACAAGATATAAAGCCAGAAATAGATCCTCATATAGATAGTATCAAAGAAAGTTCTAATAGCATTGCAAGTAGCACTGAAAAAATAAATAAAGCTAATACTAATTTATTAGCAACTGATGTCACTTTAGAAGAGGTTAAGAAAAAAGCAAAAACTAGTGATAAGATATTATTAAAAATAACGGAAGAAAGAGATGAAGCTATAAAAGCCAAAAACGATCAGATGCAAAAAATGTTGAGATGGGTAATAGTTGCAAGTATAATAGGAGCTGGAGGTCTTGGAGTTTTTGGTTTTCTATACGGGAATAAATTATCCTTAACACTATCTCTTGTTTGTATCGTAGTAATGTCTATTGCTATCTTTGTTTCAACATATCTTATTTATATAATTATTTTCGGTGGGATTATTTTAATAGCGTTAATAGGATTATTAGTCTATAATATTATTGCTCAAAAGAAAGCATTTTCTCAAGTTGTAGAAACTGTAGAAATAGTTAAAACAGGATTATCAACAGATAAAAAAGAAGAATTATTTGGTAAAGACGGTCAAACAGGAATAATGGATAGTATTCAAAATCCAACAACTATAAATTTGGTAAAAAAAGAAAAATCAAAAATGTTATTGTGGAATACTATGAAAAATAAATAGTGATTTGTTTAAGTAATTTTTTTAATAATATCTAACATCCATTTTTTAGTTTCATCACTATATCTAAATCTCTTTTGATTTATTTCAATAGATTTGAGTATATCACCATCTTTGTGGCGTTTACAAGCACTAAGCCAGTCAGCTAATAGTTCTAATAGTTCTAATTCTGACATATCACTTATTCCATTTTTATGATATTCAGGATGATGAGAATTTCTTTTATAGTGAAAATCTATAGCAGGTTTAATAATATCTAATAAATCTTGATACTCTTTTGTTCCGTAGGTTGAGTGTTTTAAATCAAATATAGTTTTTGCAAAATGTTTAGCTTCACTCCATCTATATTTACTTAAATCGTGTTTTAGTCCTGCTCTGTATAGTTTCCACTTATCAGGAGGATCTATAATATTTACTATTATAACTATATTACGAAGGACGTTTATTTTATGGATAGTAGTTTGAATTTGAGTCCAAATATATCCAGCTATAAATTTAATCATTTTATTTTCTTTCATATTATTATGTTTTGTTAATGTTATAAAATATTTTAAATTCTTTTAAAATATTTTTATTAGAAGCAACCATAACTGATGTTTTATAAAAATGGGCTTTACATAGTTCAAAATATTCTTCTTTTTTCTTAATTGCTTTATTCTCATCTAAAGATATTCTATTAAATTCTTTATTTTTTTCTTTTATATCTATTTCTATTAAAAGGATGGGAGATAGTGGCATTATTATTTTCTCAAGTTTTCTTATTCTTTCTATTTTTTTATTAAAATCACCACTATAAGGGTTATAATATAATTCAGTTAAATTTGGAATAGTCATAACAATAGTATCAATTACAGGGAATATATCTTTTTTACTAATATATAATTTCATATTACTTGATAATAATGATTCAACTATCTTTTGATATATTGTACATTTTTGCTGCCACTTTGTTTCGCTTTTTCCACTTATTTCTATATTGTCACTTACTTGTCGTCCAATTGTCATACTTCTTGCATCTTGAAATTTTAAAAAATCTAAAATTTCTTTTTGTTCTAATTCATTATATTTTTTATTCTCTATTTTTTCTATTACTTTTTTATTTATTACTTTTTCATTTTCGGATAAAAGATCTTCTATTTCTTTTTCAATATTATCTACTTTAAAAAGTTCTTCAATAATAGTTCGTTTAATTTCTCCCCCATTTTTCATTGCCCATACTTTGTTTTTTCTATTTGTATTTATATTTTTATTTATTCTCCATAAATTTAGATGAAAACACTGGATATAATGACTTTTTACTTTTTCCCCCATTTTTCTAACTCCTTTTCTATTAATTTTTTCATCTCTTCTATTTCTTTATCCTCTTTCATATTAAATTCTTTATTATCATAAATTATTTTATTAATACCATCATTTTCTTTTATTGTTTTTTTTATCCATTCCCATATTTGATAAGATGCTTTTAAGCCGTTATAAATAAGAAGAATTGTGGCTAAGGCATCAAACCCAGCACCTTTTCGACATATCATTCCTCCTTTTTGAATAGTGATATCTTTATAAGTTATTTCATTTTTATTTTTAAAAATATTATCTTCAATTTCCCATTTTTTATCTGATGATAAAGAAAAAACCATATTGATCTTATTTTCTTCCATTTTGCTCTCCTTTTATAAAATTACTATTTGCTCTATTATATCGTATAAATTTACAATTATTATTATTTTATACTAAATAATTTTCGCTTTCAAGAAAAAATTAAAAATTATCGATAATAAAGAAGGAATGTCAGGTATAATGCCGTATATATTAAATAGGAGATATAAAATGTCAAAAAAGAGAATGAGAAGAACAGAAATGTATATGACTAACAAACAACACGAATACATAAAAGAAAAAGCAGATAGAAAAGAGATAGCCTTCTCAGAAATGGCCAGGAGAATAATAGACTTTTATATGGAGCATGACTAATGAGTAAAAAACACACTTATAAATATGTTAAAAATTATTTTAAGGATCAGGGTTGTGAGTTACTAGAAGAAGAGTATGTGAATACTCATTACAAAATGAGATACAAATGTAGTTGTGGGAATAAAAGTAAAATTGGCTTTAATACTTTTAAAGCAGGGCATAGGTGCAAAAAATGTGGTTTTAAAAAAGCTGCTCAAAAAAGAAAAAATACATTTAAATATATATATAATTATTTTAAAGAACAGGATTGTGAATTATTAGAGAAAGAATATAAAAATAATCAAACTAAAATGAATTATAAGTGTCATTGTGAAAATATAAGTAAAATAACTTTTAATAGTTTTATGAGAGGAGTTAGATGTAGAGAGTGTGGATTAGAAAAAGTTAAAGAAAGTCAAAAACATACATTTGAATATATTTATAGTTATTTTAAAGAACAAAACTGTCAATTATTAGAAAAAAAGTATATAAATAATCGTATAGGTTTAAAATATATTTGCTCTTGTGGGAATATAAGTAAAATAAGTTTTCATAATTTTCAACATGGAGCTAGGTGT
>Ga0114923_10002856_pt1 | contig 11663 bp, 10 predicted proteins | sample SumtaG_FD_89578 | JGI IMG/M metagenome (GOLD analysis project Ga0114923, IMG submission 89578) | Deep subsurface microbial communities from Indian Ocean to uncover new lineages of life (NeLLi) - Sumatra_00157 metaG | ecosystem: Environmental > Aquatic > Marine > Oceanic > Sediment | place: near... | reverse complement strand
GCTGGAGCGGTAGACACCGGCCGTCGCTGTGATTCTAGAATACCGGCCCTATATACAATGGGAGTACCACATGGCCAACAGTCATTGTTTTGAGTCAGCAGCCCATGCTCGTACTCTTCACACTCTAGATAAGTGCGGATACCTAATATAGTATTACTATCCAGCATGTTTTAGCTCCTGAGATTGTTGCCTGTTTTTAAATGTAAACTTACAAAGTGTATGATTCCACAGATTGAACACAACACCACTATCATTAATAAGGTCAATGGGGCCGCCCTGATTTTTCATATCAACGAAATCCTCGAAGCCGTCTTGGATGAAATGCTCCCGGGTAGCGAACAGCGTTAGCCCTATCTTAGGGTATTGTAATATCTTTATGGGATTGCTATGCCTAAATAGATATAAATTATAAGGATGACTGGTATTCTGCATAGCACAGGCATAATTACCGCCAAGATAAGGTGTAGCTTTCCTTATAGCATCTACAGTCTTGCTCATCTTGGGCTTGCTGAAGTGGTTGATTAGTTGGAAAATGATCTCGGTATCAACTTCAGCTATACGATCGATGACCTTATTAAATGATTCGAACAGTTCATAATCATTATTAATGACACCGTTATGGACACCTATGATGCTGCCAGTTACCTGTGGGTGATTGTTTAGGTTGTTCTCTGGACTGCCTTGCGTAGGATAGCGACAATGTCCTATTATGGACATCAGTTTATTGTCACCACACATATCCTTTAAACTATTGTTCATAAAGTCAAGATATTCTGTGGTTTTTATCAGATTAGAACCCGACAAAGGCCTGCGCAGTACATGTACAGACTTCTCCCTCATTATTGACAAACCACATGCACGTCTACCACTGACTTCAGCCTCTCTGAATAGGCGGCTTATGACACCGGTTAGTGTGGCTTCATCTTTGAATTTATGGTCTTTATAAAAACCGATTCCGAAAATACTGCACATGTTTATCTCCTAAACTAAAGCCATAGCACCAACACGATCCAAGAATACCATTTCACCATCACTCTTTTTCTTAATGGTGTATTCGGCGACACGATCTTCCACAGTGTCATCATCTGGATCGATGTTTAGTTCTTTGTCTTCTTTCATCAGGTTGCTGGCTTCTCTGATCCACTCGACCTCATCAGTACATTGGTCTACTAATCTGAGATCAATTATTTCTGCCAGTTTGTTGGTGAAATGATCATCCGCAGTCATTGATACACACAGATCCGCTTCGATATCCGACCAGCTTTCGCCATCACATCTGCGTAATGCACATGGACGTTCAGCCAGCTTCTCCAGTACTTCATATGCTGGCCCCAGGCGCATGAGAATATGCTTTACCTGGGAGATAAGGTCGAAGGATTCAGCTATCAACGTCTCGTGATATTGAGACAGCTGGGAAGTATCGCCAAACCTATCGCCATCCTGATAACCTTTCATGTTATTCAGTAATGTCTGCTTGACTTTCTCCGCCCCTTCCAGCCAATCTTTATCTCCAACCTCGACTATGCCATATCTGGATATCTCGACGGCTTTGATCATCAAGGAATAGTATAGACAACTCAACGCTGCTACTGCACTGGCAGATAGAAGGCCATCCATGACTCTTATCTCGACGTGAACTCTCTTAAGGGAGCCATCGTCTTTGAATTGACAATAGTTATAGTTAACCCAGCCATATTTATTACCGCCGGCATGAGATGAAACTTCTTGAACGACTCTCTGCATGCTGTTCAGAATGGCAGAGATATGAAGCACAGATACTCTGTACTTTTCCCAACGAGTCATCCGTTCAGGTTCGTCCAGCCCTATCGTCATCCAAGTCATGGCATTTTGATAGCGGCGAATTAGCTGATGGAAGTTAGCCATTATGATCTCCGGCATGTCCTTCTCCATCTCACTGATTTGGCTTGGGATACCTGGCCCACCATCATTACTGCTCATGTTTCCGCCGGGAACTTTACCATAGTAGGACGCCAGAAGATGTGCATGAATGCTACATCTCTCATTCACATAGGCATTATTTTCTACGGCCAGGTCGATGATGGATTTGGACATCTTGAAAAATTCCCAGTAATCAGGGCGTCTACCGACTGTTACAACTTCTGCGCCCTTCTTTCCAAGCAGTGAGCCGTCCTGCACGACACTATGCACGCCATGCTTGGTGATGTTCCCGTAGCTCTGACTTGGCCGCAAGTTCTTCTGCATCCGCTCTCTAATGGAGTCAGGATTTCTGCTTGGATCATAGAGATGTTCACAGGACTTACAGTCCACCATAAACTCATTACATATGATACATGAGCTGACGAACCCCGTGCAGAATAAACCAAAGCAGTTAAAGTCCTTGCCCTGCTCGGCTTTACAGTCTTCTATACGCACACATTCTTTCCAGCATTCTTTATCCACCATATGACGGCAAGGACAGGCGTTGTTATCGCCTTTACACGTACCGTTTTTGTCCGGCAGATTGAACTCGAACTCCAACCCTATCTTGAGGATTTTATGGAGCTGCGACTTCCAATACCGTGCTTCGGCAGCATCGATGGTCTTCTTGGACGGGTGAACATAGAATGTCCACTTATCCCGATTGTGTCTTCCCATTTTTGTACCTCCACCAGTTTTCTTCCACATCGATTGGGAATACTGTTTCGATGTTATCAAAAAAGTTGTTAATTGAATTAGCCCGGCTGGCAAAGCCAACCATATTTTCAACATCTCTCCTTATTGTAGCCAAATGACTTTTGGCCACAGCAGTAGTAGGAGAACAGATGGCGCGAAAGATCTCCATTACAGGTGGGATGCTTGGGTATAGTATTCTTATATCAGCATCGGCAGCTATCTCATTAAGCTGGGTGAAGCCACTTGTTATCGTCTTCACTCGACTCACGATATCCTCTATCACTACTGCGCCAAGACCTATTAGACCTTGAGCAAGGATAGGATGCTTCATCAAAGCACCACCAGGAGTACGATATTCTAACGTCCTGTTGTCAAGTCTAAACGTGCCTGGTTTTCCATAGTCTATACCCTGAACAGTACGACGATAGCTATCACCGTATCCTTCAGGTACTACAGATGGAACGCCAACGTAGTAGTCAAGAGCCTTTACCATCTGCTGGGCCACGAAGTTCTTCTGGTAGCCTAGTATTTCGTTAGGGATACCATAATGCAAATGAAATCCAGCAGAGACTATCGTATGGGGTTGATACATGGCTGTGTTAGCCCTAATGTTTCTTGCTACAGCAGTTCTCCCTTGGAAGGAAGATATACCAGCAAGCATGGTATTTGGGAACATCTTGCATGTATTTAAGAACGATCTAGCTGTCGTTATTAGATTATATATATTATTTATTACTACAGCCTCGTCCGTGCTAGGCAATGGTCTAAATTCCAACAGTAAACCATCATACCCTACCGCTCCCCACTTCTTCAAACCGAAGAAATACTGAGCTGAGATAAGATCACCGGTATCTCGATCAATGACCATTAACTCTGGGTCGCAGCCTAAAGTTATTCCATTTACCGGCTCAACATTACAGCTATGAGATCCCCCTTTTGATATTACAGGGTATACTCTGCTGGTGACGTAAGCACTTAGTGGATCAGCCTTGGCGTCCTCATCAAATGCTTTTTCGATGAAGAGGGATGTCCAACTCCCATCGATAGTTTTGACAGCAATAAAATCTCCAAGCTTAAGGTTTGCAGACTCTCTTAAATCTTTGGGCACTTTAATTGTCCTGGATTCAATTGTGCCTTCAGCGCTGTCCATTATTCTAGAAACTTTAACTGGTATGTCCATTTAATACTCCTTGAACTTCATATTTCGCCCTCCAGGTTTCCGTAAGGTTCGATTTCCAGCCCTAAACGAGTGTAAGCTCTGTGCCTACAATCATTCCCGCTCTTGGTATAGAACTGGTTTTGTACCACACCGATGTCCACATCAACGTAGTCGTACACTATTGAATCTTTTTTTCCATCAGCAGTTCTTTGTATCCTGCCAACAAGTTGTTCTACTTTACCTTCAGCCCTAAAGGGCATTGTTACGAAAGCACGGTTAAGAAATGGGACATCAAATCCTTCACCGAGTAGGGCAAAGGTGCAAACCAAAACAGTTATCTCCTTATTGTTAAGGAGTGCTGCCTGTTCAGTGACATATTTTTTACTGTAATTACCAGTAGCAATACCCGTCTTTTCCCAACCTTTAGAGATCAGCTTGTAGAGAATCTCCGCATGAATTTTACGATCTGTCATGACGACACAATAGTTTCCAGCAGTAGCTTCACGGAGAACATCACCCACAATTAAGCCATTCCTCTTTGCGTTGGGAACGATGTTGTCCTTGAGTATCGCCTGAATGTTGTTGCCATAAACAGGTTTGGATTTGACTGTACGATATAATACCTTTGGCATAATGATACCACCTACTACCTCAACTTCGGCCACTGTTATACGCACGATTTCTGGGCCTATGGTTTGGAACATCATTTTCTCTAGCTTATCTCTGCGGTATGGAGTAGCCGTTAGCCCATACATATAATAAGGATTGAGACTGCTCATCACCTGCAAAAAAGTACTGGCTGGGCAATGATGTGCCTCATCGAGTATAACTAGACCGTAGTCATTACGCATTTCATGGACTTCTGCTGGCCTACGAACCAGCGTAGGTATCAGAGCTACTGATATCAGTTTGCCAGGTTTCCACTTACCGTCTCCCAACATACCCACATCATCTTTCTCTAGGCCAGGAAAGAATTGTTCAATACGATCTAGCGCCTGATGTGCAAGTGCACGTGTGTGGGTAAGCCATAAACACGGTTGTCCGCGCAGTGGGATCATGCTAAGCCCACAGACAGTTTTACCACTCCCAGCAGGAGCAACAAGCATGCCCTCATCGGCCTGGTATATCGCGGTCATGGCCCGCTCTTGATAGGGCCTGAATTGAATGGCTGCGGAATTTATTTCACCGAACTCATGATAAGCGCGCTTGTCGATGATAGTTTTATCGGCGTTGCCAATCATATCAAGAAGTTGTAGGCGCATGCCGCGAGGTATTCTTATGCTGTCGTCTGGCAGGATATCGAAGTTCATTAAGAAAGGCTTAAGTTTTCCAGTCCATCGGCCTTTAGCAACAGCTTCAGTATACTTAGGATTTTCCACCCTCAATATGTTTATCAGCTGTTCCTGGATCGCCGGCAGACAATTCTTTATCCTTATCTTGTTCGCTATCGTTATCTCCATAGAGTATCCTTCGTATTGCTCCCTGAAAATCAGCGTTGTCTTTTGAAAAAAAAGTAGCGTATGGAGTACAAACATAACGATTGTTTCTCTTCTTTTTCTTTTTTCTATAGGAAATGGTACGTTTATTGGTCTTGTTGCTTTCAAAATCTATCAGGTCAGCAGCATTTGGTTCATGAATGATGGCCGCCTTTACAACACCCATCTGCTTCCTAAAATCGTTGTAGCAGTCATTTGTCATGTTGCAAGCAGCACTGGCAAAAACATCTCCTTCATAGCACACACCTGTTCTACATATTACGTTTTCAAACTGCTCGATAGACATAGACCGTGGCGACCTACCCAGCGCTTGGTAAGCTGCATGGATATCGATTAAGTTATTGAAGACCTTCTTGATAAAGGGCTTGGGATCATACTTATACAAGCTTGTATAACAAAAATCTGGAGAATGATCCTGGCAAATGAGACAGGTCTGACAGAATACCTCACTGAATTCCTTTTTGTTATAGTTTTTCTTTATCTTTCTGCTCTTCTTTTGCTTTTTCCTTTTTCCTCTTTTGCCCATGGGTTAAGACCTATAAGCTTCCTTAAGCGTTCTGCCGTCCAGTAGTTTCCAAAACGTCCATCCACTTCTTCTTACAAGACTGGCCGCTTCGGCAGCAGCGGACAGGGAAGCAAATTTCTGAGATCCCACTGCATAACCTTCAGCTTCGACAGTTAGATAAAATAGGAAATGAGATTTCTCTGTAGCACCTATACATAGGGTGCCAACCGGGATACCATCTTTGTTAATGTTAGGTGCCAACGGCGGCACTGGAAGCGGTGCATGGGCTGCTGTCTTTTTCATCCGCATAAGAATTCGCTGCATGTGTTTCATCTGTTCCTCTAGCAACAGTATCCTGTCGTTTGGACTCAGACTATCGGGATCTAAAGTGGAACACATACCAACTGTAGCAGTAGCCCCTAATGCTGCTTTACTTTTGTCCATTAGCTTTCTCCTGACCTGATTCGGTTATCGTTACAAAGTCTGTGCAGTCGCAATGAGCACACTTGGCCACCCTGTTTACGATAACCTCCTTGTATTCTATGTGAGCAAGTATAACATGCTTGCCAGTTATGATTTCAGCATTGATGGGGATGTATGCTTCCACACTGAACCTTCTACCGCCACAATCCATACAGACGAGACCGAGCTCTTCGGTTGCTTTTAGCAGATGCCCGACCTCAATCTCGTCCATCTCAGAGGTTATGACAGATAGACCATCAAATGGTTTGAGATCTTTAAGTGCCACGTTTTCTCCTATTGTACAGGTAATGGCGGCGTTTGTACGCCCTGTTGCGCCTGGGGCTCCCACTTTTTCGAACCCAGCGACAGCTTTATGATCATGAAAGCATGCTGTGGTTGTCCATCAGCTACCCATGGTTTGTAGTAAGTGCGCAGAAGAAGGCCCCGTCCGTCTTGGACATACTTCTGAATGACAGCGACCTTCTTGGGGTCTGTAGTCATTATCGGAATTTGGACGGAAACATCATTCCACTGGCCGTTGGCGCCCATCTCAGCGATGGTAGTTTTGAGCTGCAAAAATGCATAGTTGTCGCTCTGGATGACAGGATCGCCAACCACCTTGCCCTGGAAGGTGCATTCATTCTGGGTGATTCCCAGGAACTCACGATTGTTACTGCTGTTTTGGTTGTTCATAAATCTCTCCTTTATTGCGCGTGCTTTTCGCGCTTCTTTTTGGTTAAAACTTTGTTATTAACAGCGACGCAATGTCCAGATTTTCCAAGGCCATCAGCGCTACAGCCATTTACATCTTCCTCAAATTCCACAAAGATAGTTCCATCTTCAAGCCCTGCTAATGTACGGCAGGGCATGCCTCTTAATTCAACACCACGATGTTTAAGTGAGCCGACTATCTCGAACTCGTTGCCGAACTCCGCCTTAATGCATCTTCCCAGATCTTGCGCACCGATCCACCATCCCCTATAGTCATCAACTTCACCATCAAGATTACTCCAATGGTCAACCCGTTGATCAGTACTATATAGACCAACAGAGCCATCCCGAATGTACATTATCTGGACTTTAAGTCCATTCGGCGCATGGCAAATAGCGGACGCATCTTTGTTAAGGGTGAGGGTATCTCCTTTGTGGTATATCTTATTGTTAAGCTTGATGGTTGATGCCATAATCATCTCCTTGTTACGTTGTTGACACAGGCTCTCATGCCTGCGCTTATCTCCTCGTCCACGAAATTCTTATGTGGCGGGGCTAACAGCTCCTCTACAAGATCCATTAGACTCTTACAAGCGTCCCGGCAGTCAGCGTTCTTAATCTCGTCCAGTACGTCCTTTTCCAGGCATTCTTCCAACCTGGTTCTTAAAGCACCAACTTTGCCGGACAGAATATCTTTTAGAATCCTACTTGGTATATCAACAGCAGGAGCTTCAAGATGATCAAGTAATTCACAGGCCTCAAGGTTAGCACGGCTGGCATAGTATATCTTATTCTGCTCTCGCACTATGCGATTGATGACGTTGCTCCAACCGTTCTCTTTAGCCTTCTTGTAGTACAGTACTAGATCGCTAATGCCTAAGGTTTTGGCCTTCTCTTTTATCACATCAACGATTGTTTGGGAAGTGGCCCGATCAAAATCCTCTGCTACCAGCGCTTCTACATTACCGCAGCAGATGGCCTCTGTTACTACAGCGTGCAGAGACTTCTCTATTCCATGCTTCTGCTGGAACACTGTATTACCAACACGATCCAGAAAATATTCAACAGCCACGTTGGTATCCTGATGATCACATATTGTAGAGTTCTCTAGTATTCTCATCAAGTTGTAGGCCAGCGCTATAACAGGGCCAGTATGGCTCTTGACACCGGTGATCTTACTAACGATGTCTGCATGGGTCACAGCATCCAGGGCTTCGAACTTTGTTATGTGATAATCATTCAGTGCCAGGTTGAGAGTCTGCGGAGCACCAACCTTCTCGTTTAACTTGCAGATGACCTCATTACACTGTGGATTAGGCGTTTCCCATTCCTTACGCAACAGCTGCTGAGCCTCAGGAGTATGGAAAGAAGCCAGATAGATAACATCACCATCAAAGTCAAGGCCCAATGAACATAAACAATTACCCGAAACTCTAATGGTATATCTTGCCATCTCATCTTTGGTTATCCTCACTTTCTGTGGACGAACGGACATGAATCCCAGACATGGAAATCTCTCCACTATCACTACGTCGCCATTACTGACGCGAAGGTGATGGGCCATGTTTTCATGGATCTCTATCGTATTCTCTGGCAACCTGTTAGACAGGGTAGCGACTGCTTTAGAGGAGAACGGATATCGAACGGACATACCCAACTGAGCCAACTCACCGCGCTTGGTGCCCATCATGCCAGCTATCCTCGTAAAATAGGAAGATATAGCACGATATAGCATAGCTATATGTCTAGTCTCTGTAGGCTCTCCTGCGTACCGATATGCCATGATCAATATGTTATTGACCAGCACACCGATCTCATTGAGCCCGTATTTACCGTTGTCATGCTTCCAGCAGCGACGCATCGTTGCCTTGGGGATATAGATCTTATCGTAGGTGAATACTTCCTTGACATCAGCAGGGATTCCCTGTGAAGGAGTACCCTCATACGTGACTACACCCTTAGCGTCGCGCCACACTTGGTAGGCTACCGGCAGCTGTAATATGAACCCATCAGGCTCAAAGTTCTCATCGACCACAGTATCAGTGATGAATTCTTCATCTACTATGGTACCAGAGGACTGATTAACGAAGTTAACAGTGAATATGTGGCGTTCATTCGCCCCTTCAGGTAAGATACCCTTCTTGGACTGGAGTATCTTAAAGTTCTCATGTAGGTCATCACTGCCCTGTGCATAGCTCAGCACCTCACCAAGGATTGGGTTATCCTTGCCAAATCGTGTCTGAAGCGCTCTCATTTCGACGTGAGAGAACTTTAAGCCAGCAGTCCTAAGCTCACGTGTATTCTTACGTGTCGTAGCGTCATTCTTCCATAAGGAGTTCTCCACACTTGCGATCACTCCCCAGAATATCTCACCACAGATGCCTTCTGCCGGCCCATTATAGGTCTCACAATGCCAGGTACCGTCACTGGGTAGGCCATTGCCAGCGAGAGACTGCTTAACCATCTCCATAGGCACCTCATAATCATCAGCGAGTACCATGGGCTTATTCTCTGCTAGGGTTGTATTGTTCAGCAGGGCCTCAAGTACCTGACCATAATTCTTTCTCTTCTTAATGGACTTGGCTGACACGATGACATCTATCTTTCGAAGATCACCGGTACGAGGATCAATAGCATAACCAAGATCCTTCATCCTGATGACGCCCTTATTACCATGCAGATTGGTGAACTTAACACCATCTCTAAGGTATCTACGATACGATATTACTACGTTAAACACCTCGGTCTTGACGCCACCAACGTTGACCAACGACTCAGTGATACGCAGCACCTTGGCGCTATCACAATCAACATCGAACTTCTTGGTTGTGGCCTTATCAGAGATGGACAGGGTCTGCCCAGTCTGCACTATCTGACCCTCTTTGACCTTGAGAAAGCCATAACACTGGTAGCGCTTCTCATAGGTGATGAACTTGTCCTGGTGGATCTTATCTACCATGATCTGATCCTCGAACACGTCCGGGATATCAACGAACAGAGTGAACAGGTTCCAGCCTTTCCGTGTGATGCCACCGTCCATTAGATTCTGCATCGATTGTGAACGGATGTTGGGGAGCTCATCACCTTTCATACCGAGTGTAGAATACAGATTCCTCACCGGATTGTGGTACTTTATGCCGAAGGGAGTGAGATACCTGATATCACATGTCAAGGTGTAGTTCTTTTCGGCCAGATTACCATCAGCCAAGCCGATGGGGGTCCATCCGCGTGGAAAATAGCATTTGCTCTTCTCCACCTGATAATCCAATCTATCTTCAGGGCTTCGAATAGCAGCGAAAGCAGGATCGATGATGACCAACCGATGGTTCATGATGTAACTGTTCAGCGGGGTCTCGTGTAGGGGCATGCGATTAACTATCTCATTAATAGCACGCTGCAGGTTGTACATAATCACTGCTGTGTTGCCGTTGCCGAAAGACCAGATAAGTTGCTGGATGAACGGTGATTTCTTGGCAAGCTGGGGACTCACAAGACCGGTAGGGTTATCTATTATGATCCTCTGCATGATGGCATAGTAATCAAGGATCATGTCCTCATCTTTAATAAGATAGGGACAGATTGCTCTCCTCACCTCATTCTGCTCTATCAACATCACATGGTTCTCCAGGAAAACTAATGGGATGCTGAAAGAATGAGTCTCCTCTTCTTTGGTGAATGTAAACCACATAGCCCCGTTCTCAAAGGTTACCTGTAGAGCTATACCATAGTCAAGACCTCTCTTCCTTCCCTCTACCTCTGTCCGTGAAATGAATTGTCCGACAACGCTTTGGCAAAACAGACGAGCTTTTTCATTCCAATCCATGTGCAGTCTCCTTTTTAGACATACTTAAGCTTAAGGTTAAGGTATGTAGAACGTATTGACTTCATGTTTCTCATAAAAATAAGGTGGCCTTGTTTACTTCCTACTGCGCTGTTAATGATGTCCTCTTTTCTATTCATGATGTTTTCGTCATCGAACAGCTTATTAGTCAACCAGGTAAAAAATAAGGATGTGCGGAAACCACCTTTGCTAAACATAGTATCGACAGTCTTCATGTCAAAATCTAACACTCTTTTATCAAAGGCTATGGTAGTACGCCGAAGAATTCTTACTAATCTTTCCATATTTTTAGCGTCTGACTCGGCCCAGCGGAGCAAATCCTGCCTGGCACTGCCCTTTTTAATAGCATTTGCCAGCCAGACGAAGAGTTCATTGTCGTTTGCGAGACGGATGAGCGGCCTAAAACTCCTGTTCACTTGGATAAGATTACGGAATATTCGATTATGTAATATGGAAGATATCCATGCCTTTGTTTCATCACCGGCTGTTATTTCAGTGATCTTTTTACAACCGAAAGGGATAACGCTGCCAATATTTATAGGGGAGCCTACGTAATTAGCCCCTAGATCCTGCCAGTTAGGGTTCTTGGATAACTCACCACTATTAAAGGCAGAGATGACTTCTTCAGTTGATTTGGTTATGGCAGCTGATCCTCTATCTCTATCAAAGACGGGCAGTATCTGAAGAAAGTCTCGTGTTTCACATCGTTGCTTTTCTTCCTTACCATAACGGGTGAACACAATTTTAAGTGGGACAAAAACAAAGGATTGGTTTTTAATGGGAAAGTTTTTAACAAATTTGACATGAGACGCAGCGCGACTATCGCTGATGTACCCCAGGCTGTGGCGTTTTGGG
>Ga0114923_10002854_pt1 | contig 11668 bp, 12 predicted proteins | sample SumtaG_FD_89578 | JGI IMG/M metagenome (GOLD analysis project Ga0114923, IMG submission 89578) | Deep subsurface microbial communities from Indian Ocean to uncover new lineages of life (NeLLi) - Sumatra_00157 metaG | ecosystem: Environmental > Aquatic > Marine > Oceanic > Sediment | place: near... | reverse complement strand
GGCCTTCGGCGGCGGCATGGGCAAACTGTAGGTGGCCTTGGGACCTCATTGGTCGCACACGGCGGTCTTGGCGGTCGGCGAGTCTGGCCGAACGGTTGCGCCCAACGGCACCGGCGCGCGCGGATCTCGGTGTCGCCGGGGCGGCTTTTCGGCTCGGCGGCGCGGTTGCCGGCGGCCGGGTTCTGACCGACTGGCCCGGCCTAAAACCGTCACGGCTCTACGAGGGCCGCGACCTGAGGCCGACGACCGATCTGCGGGCCCTGTTCAAGGCGGCCCTGCGCGACCATCTGGGTGTCGACGCGGCCGCGCTCGAGCGCGATGTGTTTCCCGATAGCCGTGCCGTACCGCCTCTGGACGGCTTTTTCGCAGCCTGAAACGAGCGGCTTTTGGTGTTATTGCAGGGACTGAACGGCGCAATACTGCCCGACGTCTTCGAGTTCTCTGCAAACGGTGTCGGCGTCTGACGCCTCGGCATAGGGCGCGGCGAGAATACGGTAGAAGATCCCTTGGCCGCCCAAGTCGATTTCCCTCACGAGCAAAGACTTGTCAGCAAACTGAGCCGGGTAGGTCGCCTTTAAATGGTCCCAGGAGGACTGAACATTGCTCTCGATTTCTGCCGATTCCAGATGAATGGCATAATCGCCCGACGTCGGCGGGGCAATGGTTGCGACCGCGGCTGGGTCGGCGTCTCGCGAGGGTTCAGTCCGCGCCTGGGTCTGGTCGAGGGTTTCGGAGATCAATCGAGCCAAGGGGTCACGGATAGTTTTTTGCTCGGACACCCAGGACTCGTCGGACGACTGTGCCATCAGCTTGTCCCATTGCTCGACCGAGCCCCAAGCGTCTTGAGGGCGCCCGATGGCGAAATAGACGGTTGCGAGGTTTTCGAGAATCGCGCCCAGGTCCTCTACGGGCGCCCGTTGGTCGTAAGCAAGGATGAGGGCCGATTCGAACTGCTCCAGCGCGCCCCGGTAGTCTCCGTCATTAAAGGCTCTGAAGCCGGCAATCTTGTACTCCGGCCAGGTCCCGCCTTGCGCCCCAGGGATCGAAAGGCAGAGGAGACAGATGACGCAAAGAAGAGATTTCAAGCTATGGAACACGGAACTTGCCCGGGCATTCGGTCTCGGCTGATCGCGCGCAGTTGTGATCCAACGACGCGAGGTTAGGACGTCGGACGGGTTGAGCGGGACTCGCAAAATATGAATGGGTCCAATTCACGGAGGGTGCTGATTGGCTGATCGGCGGTATCCTCTCCGGCCCGACTCGGCTCACGAGGATTCTCCCAATACCTGCCCTAGAAGCACATTTCAATCATCACGGACGCCCGGAGCCGCTCGGGCCAGTATTCCGGCCCGCCGTGCTCGGCGGGGCAGACGCCTACAACCTCATGACTTTGCAGTACTGTTCACCACCGCCCAGCTGACCACAGAGGCCTTTGGCCTGGTCGCGGTCACGAAAAAGGCCCGTCAGGACACGCACAAAGGTTCCTTTACCTTCGACGTCGACTTCGCGCGTGAAAAGCACGCGGTCGCCGAGGATGGCCGGATAACGCGCTTGAAGCTGGCCCCATTCGGCCCTCGCCTCGATTTCGGACTGCATTGAGGCCAGGTGAACGGTATACTGCGGCTTTGCGGTCTTGGGAGTAGAGGCGATCTGGGCTTGCTGCTTCTTTGGCTTCTCCGGTGCGACCGCCGGGCCAGCGGCCGGCTTCAATCCGATGTCGACTTCCCGAGTTGGCGGTTTCAGAGCCGAGCCGGTCGTTTGCGTCGCTGGCTTTGCGGTTGTTTCCGCCTCTCGCGCTGCCGGCGCGGCGGCAGTTACGGGCTTCGGTGGTGCGGGCTTCGGTGGTGCGGGCTGTGCGATCGTCTTTTTCTCCTGCGCAGCCGGCGCGGCGGCAGTTACGGGCTTTGGTGGTGGTGCGGGCTGTGGGGTTGTGTCTGCCTCCAACGCAGCCGGTGTGGCGGCAGTGGTCGCCGCCTGTGTCGGCGGCTCCGCGGTTGTCCCGAATTGCGGCAGGCCGGCCGCTTGTCCGTCGGCCGGCGGCAAGGGCGTTACGCTTGCGAGATTCGATATTCCCTCCGTAGAGGTCGGCAGCAGGGAAGCCGCGCTGAAGGAAGAGCAATAGATCGAGCAGGTGCGGCGCAAACGCCAAGTGTACAATCTGACCATTCGCTCGCCCGCAAAATTCCAATCTCTCAGGCGTTTGGCGTAGCGTTGATGAACAACCTGGTTCCTCGCCCCAACAGTGACGCTATCCTGGACGGTCTGGAGAACCAAAGCGTCGTCTTCACTCATGAAGCGGGCGAGTAGAACGTTAAACCCGGGGTTAATTTCAGCGAAGCCCTTGAACAGTTCCTGATTGCATCTGTCCGTATTCTTTTTGTTCTGGAGCAGATCCGCTTTTTCCTGGTCGCTGGCGAGTCGTTCAATGGCCATCTTTTCGACGGACCGCGGATCGTCCCTCCTCAAAATGTAGGCTTGATTCAGACGTTGATAGGCGGCGGTTCTTTGAACCCGATTGATGCAGACATCATACTCGGCCCAGAGCTGCTCGCTGGCGAGCGAGACCTTATGGAGCTGGCGCTCGGCTGGCGTGGCGCACGCCGCGAGAAATAGCGCGGCTATGGTCAATGCCGCGGGGCCGCGGAACCGGGTAAACAAGGCATGCCTCTCATCTGAATCGATTCGGGCGATTTGAAGGGAATACGGATAACAATTCGTAAAGACGACAATTTCGATCTACCGGTATCAGCTTAAAAAGACAGAGGTGGAAACGAATGATAGTAGATGCGTAGAGCGGGTTTGCTTCAATTAGATCGAAAACCACTTTATGGGCATGGGGCCTTGGGCCGGTTGGACAGGATGGAGCGGGTGTGTCTCTTTCTGGCCGACATGGCTTGGCGGAGGGGTCGCTAGACACCCGAGGGCTGGCGTCTCCGCCTGCCTTCGAGCCGGGTCGACATCGCCGATTATCCCGGTTCCATTCCGAAAACCCTCAGCCGGACCTTCGGCCGCGTGAAGACAGCGAGGCTCGTCACCTTCCTGTCGCCGACCGAGTATCTCGTGCCGGACTTCGAGGCTCTGCGGGATCGGGCGCCGCTGGCGGCGCCCAACGCCTCACCGGCGGAGCCTGGGCCCGTGGCTCGGGAGCTCCGCCGGGCCTGAGGGTCGGTTCCGGCCCTTTTTCCCTTTGACAGGCGGCTCCGTCATGTTTGGCCGTTAACCAATCAGGAACTCTCTCGCTGTTTGATGGTCGACCCGTTCATCTCAAACCAAGACCCGCGCCCGATGTCCACGCTGCACGACAAGACGACGTTCGTCTCTCGCACCGCCAGGCAGGAATGGCGTGAAGTCCGACTAGATATGGAACGGAACGAGGTTAAAGAAACGCCCCTCGGCCCTCGGAGCCGGCACTGGAGAGCGTTCAAGACACTCATAGAGCTGTTCGGAATCAGCCTCCGCGCGTTTGGTCTCTACGAGCGCGGCCTGCGCAATGCCATGGACGTTCGGTTGAACCGGCTGGATCTCTGGTTCGAGAAGCTGCCCGAGGAATTCGATGGGTTCAGGCTGTTGCAGCTTAGCGATCTACACGTGGATTTTTTGCCTGAAACGCTGCAGGCGGCGGTGGATTTAACCGCTGGCGTGGAAGCCGACATCTGCGTCCTCACCGGTGATTTCAGACGGCGGGTCAAAGGGCCCTTCGATGACATTCTCCCCGCAATGGAGAAGCTGGCGTCGCGGATATCAACATCTCAGGGTACATACGCGGTCCTGGGCAACCACGATAGCGCCGACATGGTGGAACCCTTCGAGGCCTTGGGGATCAAAGTGTTGATCAACGAAACACACACGATCCTTAGAGGCGGCGCCAGGCTGCATCTTACCGGCACCGATGACGTTCATTACTACTACACCGACGCGGCACGCCAGGCCCTCGCCGGTGCGCCCGAAGGGTTCAAGATTGCTTTGATTCACTCGCCTGAGCTTGTTGACGCCGCCGCGGAAAACGAATTTCAGCTTTACCTCGCAGGCCATACCCACGGGGGCCAGGTCTGCCTGCCCGGCGGCTGGCCTATTATCACCCATGCGAATTGCCACCGTCGATTTACCCGCGGACTTTGGCGGCATGGAGACATGCGCGGGTACACCTCGACGGGTGTCGGAGTCTCAGGACTGCCAGTGCGTTTCAATACGCGCGGGGAAGTGGTCCTGATCACGCTACGCTCCGGCAGCTAACCGAAGAGGCGATTGCTGATCAGTCTTCGCCTCCGGCTAGCTCGCCAAAGAGTGCGGATCAGATTTGTCAACAGGATGGTGAGGCCGCTCAGCATTGCGGCATAAGAGCCAAGCCATAGCTTGTCTCCGACGTGAAGCCAGCCGACAATCACACCGGCCAGAAATCCTCCAACCAAAAGCAGCCACCCGACCGGGTTCCAGTTTTCCATGCCTCAGCCTCCTCGCCCAATAAATTGGGTCTTCTGAATCTTCTTTTTGGCGGCTGGGTCTTATGAGTTACAGCGTGTAAGAACACCATGAGTTTGCCTGTCCTGTGTAAGCAGGGCAATCGGACTCTGGAGATAGACCAAAAGAAAGCTCTGGCAGGGCGGCACTAGTGCCGTTTGGCGCTGCCCGTTAGTGCCGAGTTCCCCAATTCCGCCCTAGTTGGTGACGGCGCGCCGCCCTTTGGCCGGTGCGCGCCGATCCTGATGGCAGCCCGCACGGCTTTGAGTTGCCTGCGGCTCACTCCCAGAATTGCCCGAACACCCGGACGTTCCCCATGGGGAGGAGGGAATGGCGATCCTTGCAAGATTATGTGTGGCACGGCAGCTAGGGCTTTACCTCGTTCTGGCCCTCCATCTCGCCGGCCTGGCCGCCTGCGCGGGCGATCAACGCGAGGCCGAGGCAACCGTCTCGCAAGATACGGTCCCAAATGCGTCTCCAGATCCTGCCCCAGATACTGCCTCAGATACTGCCTCAGATACTTCCAGTGAGTCTTGCGGTCGGGTCGAAGCCGCCAGCCACTTCTCGCTGGCCTTCTTCCATGTAATGGGCGAAATGGGCGAGGACTGTGCGGAGGGAGATGTTCTCGCCTGCAACCCCGCCAACTACGTGATCGGAGGCCTCGCGGGTGTCGTTTTCATGCCGATGGGGTTTGTGATCGGGCTCGCGGCCCCGGAAATCGAGACTCACTATTGTGCGAAAGTGCGTCGGCAGAAGGCAGCGCGCAAGAAGCCCGAGACTCCGGAAGAAAAGCGGGCGAAGCTCTGGGCCCGGGCGGCGGAAGGCGACGCCAAGGCCCAGTACGAGTTGGGCGAACAACTGTTCGAGGCAGAGGCCAGCGGATACCAGCGCGCCGCCTGGCATTGGTACTGCCGCGCCGCCCATCAGCGCCACGCCGAAGCCCAGTACCGGCTCGGCGGCTACTACCGGAGCGGACTGGATCCCGTCAGCCGGGATCCCCTTCAGGCTTACCTCTGGTACGAGCTGGCCGCCGATCAGCATGTCTCCGCCGCTGCCGATGGGCGTGCCGAAGTGGCCGCCCGCTTGACCGCGAGGCAGATCGCCCATGCCGAACGCCGCGCAGCGGAGTGGCAGCCAAAACCCGAGACCTGCGGTTTCAATTCCGTTGGCAACACCGCGCTGTCTCCAGGAGAGGTGCGCAGCGATGACCGCTAGTCGTATTCCTTTTGACGGTGCTTATGCCTGGCGGCGGATGCGTGCCCTGGCGGCGGCCGTCCTGATCGGGTTCGCCGTGGCGGGTTGCGGCACAACCTATAGCGACTATGAGATCGATCCCGGCACCGTTTACGACGGCGATCCGCTGGTCGAGCCCCTGCCGCTCGCCGTTGGCGTTTACTACGGCCCCGGATTCCGCGTCCACGAGGCCAGCATCAAACGATCGGGCCCAGGCCGGGTTGACCGCTACCACCTGCGCCTCGGCCCGTCCAGCATCGCTCTGTTCGATCGAGTTTTCGAAGCGCAGTTCGCTGACGTTCGCCGTGTGGACCGCCTACCGCCGCTTGAGGCCGGAGAGCCCGAACTCGACGCGGTTATTGAAGTGGCATTCCAGTCCGTGAGGCTGATGTCGGTCGGCTACGACCTCACCCTTTACGCGCCCACGGGAACCGTCGTCGCCAAACTCGACGCCCGAAGCAGCGTCTACAACAAGCATGTCGACGAAGAAACCGTAGCGCGTGCGCTGCGTGCCGCAATGCGGAATGCCGCAGCGCGGTTCCTCGTCGACCTACCCGATCATCCCGATGTCCATGCCTGGCTGACGAGCCTTGGTCTCATTGAACCGCTGGCCAAGGTGTCGTCGCCTCGGCCTCACGACCAGCCGGGGTGACCATCATGCGACCCATTTCGAGAGTGATCGCCTTGCTGCTGCCCGTTATTTCGGCAGCCTGTGTCCCGATCCCCAATGCGGGCGAGATCGAAGACGTGGACATGCCGTTCCTTGATGAGGCGGTTCTCGCCCCGGGCGAAGGCGTCGTCGTGTTGGGCCGGTCCGAGGACATGGTCGGCCCGGATTATTTCGCCGCCTGCCTGAGAGAAGAACTCCAGACTGGCGATCCGCCCGTTCGCCTGATCCCGGTGACGGATTTCCAGGACAGTCTGTTTCCATGGTTCGAACCGAACACCCGGCCGAGCAACGATGAGGAGCTCGTATCCCTCTTCCGGCGTCCGGAGGTGCAGGCAAGAATTCAGGCGTTGAACCTGCGCCATTTCCTGTTGGTGACCGGCTCGACGTCGGAGAACCAAGGGGGCGGGGTCGAAACGGTGGCCGTCGGCATCCACGGGGCCACGCAACGCTCGCGATTGACCGCCAAGGTCATCGATCTCAAGACCGCGAGCATTCTCGGCGACGCGAGCGTCGAAGCGGCGGCGGCCGGAGGCCTTGCCCATGTCATGATCTACGGAGTCATCCTCATTCCGACCACTGGGTCGACGGCTTGCGAGGGACTCAGCCGGCAACTCGCCGCGGTCTTCGCCGGCAAGGAACCTCCGCGCCTTGGGTCCGGGCCGTCACCGATTCAAACGCGGTCCGACGCCCAGTGAAGCAGACCGCCGCCATCGAGGACGATGACAGCGGGTCCATGGCGCACCGACCCCTGGCCGGCATCCTCCGGAGCCTGCGATGGACAAGGGCGCTCCTGGCGGCACTGCTGATTACGGGCTGTTCCGAGGTCAGGCGCGACTATATCGGATATTCGTCGACGGACCTGAGCGGCGTCCAAGTCGGCACCTCGCGGCAGGCGGTGGAGGGTGTCTTGGGCCGTCCCATGACCGGCTACAACAGCAATGCCGGGCGCGTGGAATCCTATGAATACAACAAGGGACTCGAGCCGCGGGACGATTTGGAGCTGTCGGATCACGCGGACGCTGTCTTGCTTGTGGGCCTGAAGGTCGTGTTCTGGCCCCTTGCGCTTCCCACCGATCTGGCTTCGGGGTTATGCGACTTCGAAGGTCAGAAAGCCCTGCTCAACGTGACCTACGACGACCTCGAAACCGTCGTGGCGATCGAGGAAGAGAATTACCGGCCGAGCGACGGCTGCGATTAATAACAAGTCTCGCCGACGAGCGCATGCCCCGATCCAAGGCTGCTCGGTTACCGCTCTAGTTGCCCGAAGGCACAGACCCCGTGCTCTCCAATGCGAGGGCGGTGGTCAACCGCTCCCGGGTCGCGGCCAGCGCCTCCGCCGAATAGGGAACGGCAGCTCCCTGACCCCAGACCGGTCCGGGCCAGGCGCTGTCGCCGATGCGCCGCGCGATCACATGGATATGTAGTTGCCGCACGATGTTGCCCAAGGCGCCAACGTTGATCTTGTCCGGCTTGAAGAGCCGCTCCAGCACCCGCGAAACCTGGGCCGCCTCCTCGATAAGCTGGGTCCTATCCGCCGCGCCGAGGTCGTGCAGCTCACAAAGATCGGGCCTCGCTGGAACCAGAATGAGCCACGGGTAGCGGGCATCGCACATCAGCAACACGTGAGCGAGCGATAGCCGTGCCAGAGGAACGGTGTCCTGTTCGAGGCGGGGGTCGAGACGAAACATGTCGCCATGTTTGTCCGAAAAGCGAGGGCTAGCAAGCGATGGGCGGAGGGGGCTGCCGGCGCCGCCGGCGATTAGCGAGCCGGTCCTATCGTGAAGGGTGCTCTCGAGGCCGGATACGCGGCGCCCTAGGCCGTCCAAGTCATGCCGCGGTCACAGAGAAGCCTTGCCGCGTGGAGGCGCCTCTGTCATTACGAACGCGGGCACAGCGGGCCGATACTCGAGGCTTTGGACCATGAAGACTTTGAGCCTCTTCCCCACGCCGGTGTGGGTGAAACAGCTTGAGCCCGAGGCCGCCGCGCGGGTCAATCGCAATGCGATGGAGCTGATCGAGACCTTCCGCCCCACGGCGACCAGCACTAGGTCCGGCGGTTGGGCGACGCCGACCAACCTGCAGGACAGCCCCGAGATGGAAGAACTCATGGGTTACGTTCGCGAGGCGGCGACGGAAGCGCTCGCGGCGCTCAGTGTCGAACACGACGGTTTTCTCATCACCGGCTGTTGGGCCAACATCAAGCCCCGGGGCGCCGGACACCCCAGCCATATACATCCGAACAACTTCCTGAGCGGCGTCTACTACGTCCGCGCGCCGGAGGCGGGCGGCAACATCATCTTTCACGACCCGCGCCAACAGCCTTTCGTCATCTCGCCCCGCACCAGCGAGCGCAACCTCTACAACAGCCGCAACGCCGACCTGTCGACGCGAGAGGGCATGCTGCTGCTGTTTCCCGCCTGGCTGCACCATTCGGTGGGCGGCAACGCCGGCGACAGCGAGCGCATCAGCATTAGCTTCAACGTCATGTTCGAAAAATTCGGCGAGCTGCTCGCCCGGCCCATATGGGGCGCCCAGGCCGAATTCTAGAGCATTTTCCACTCACGTGGAATCGCACCGGCCCGCGCGCAGCGCCCGGCTACGCCGCCCCCGCCCAGTGCGCGGGCGTAGCCCGAGTGCTTCGCGCGCCCATGCCATGGTAGGATAAGGGTGGCCGGGCGAGGGTGCGGGCCGGTTCCGTGAGAACGAAAAAGGCGCTAGAGCCGCAGACGTCTTTTTTCCAGTTGCCGATAGGGCTCCGCGAGAAATTCTTCGCAGAGCTGGAGGACGTGCGGGTCTACGCGCGCCTGCTTGGCCCGGGCATCCGGCGTGAATTTCCGCCGGCCGATGTCCTTGGCGTCGACCGAGAAGATGGCCTGCAGGCGCTCCGGCGGCAGTGCTTCGGTTTCGCCGCCGACACCGAAGAAGGCGGTGATGGCCGCGATCGATCGGGGCGTCAACTGGTTGTAGTTGACGAATGCGCCGCCTGCCGGCGCGGCGGCCAAGGCGGCGTGACAAAAGGCGCGGAAGACTTCGGCGAAGAAAGCTGCCGGGCTCATGCTCCGCAGGCGGTCGGGCGCGATGTCGAAGATGTTCGGACCCGCCGGCGGGTTTTGGTGGACCCCGTACCAGCGGGCCGGCCGTTCGAGGTTGGAGACCATGACGTCGACCGGATCTCGATAGAGGAACAGCCAGGGCACCTCGGGAAAGATGCGGCGAATGAGGTCGAGCTGTAGGATGTTGTGGCTGCTGAACTTGACGAAGTAGTGCTTCTGATCGGGCCGGCGCGGCTGGCCGAGAACGGCGAGCAGGCCCGCCAGCCAAGTGCTCCAGTCGGCAGGCCGAGAGTGCCGAAAAGGCGACACCAGAAGCTGGTTGAGCGGTCGCGGCTCGACAATCACCAGGCTGCTGGGCAAGGCCCTAAGCGCGTTGGCCAGCAGAGTCGAGCCGACCCGCGACATATGGAAGATGAAGCCGCTGGGCGAGAGATGAGGCGCCATGCCCGCAAGTTGCGGCAACGCCTCGAGGCCGGTAACCTTGGTCCGGGTATCGGGGCAGGCCAGGCCCCGTTCTACCGTCATGCGGAACGTTGGCTCGCCGAAGTCGGAGCTCCCGAGGTCGGCCCACTGGACCGCCTGGCTTGCAGGCTTGGCTACGAGCTCGACCGGGGTCCAGCCGACGAGGTCGGCGAGCTGCGTGACCCGGCTGGTCGTCATCGATCGGGCCTCCAGGCCATTGAACTGGGGTTTCCCAGCTTATTGCCGATGCTGGCGTCGCCCAAGAAGATTTCCATCCTGTTGATGCCGACGACCCCGGCTATTGCGGGCTGCTCGGCGACTTGGCCTTGTCAAGGTCGCGGGGTGCCCGCCATACTTGCCCGGCGTCCATCAATTCGGGCCTCGGGCCAATCTACGCGATACAAGATGACAGCTGGAAAGATGGTGACGAAACCTGTCGGGCAAGCCATGGCGCCGTTCGCAGAGGGCGACATGTTGCCGGATATCATTCTCCCCAACAGCCGTGCGCGATTGGTTCAATTCTTAACTCATGTGGGCAACAACCGTCAGGTTTTGCTGTTTTGCCCCGACCCCCGTGTGCCGGAATGTCGAGCCAAGTTGAAGAGCTTTGCCCGACGGTTCAAGGAACTGGAGCCCCTGGCCGTCGTTTTCGGGATCACGAATACCGCCCCGGAAGAAAATGCGGCCTTTCTGGAACAGGAGCCTTTGCCGTATCCGCTTTTGTCCGACCTTGAGCGCCAGGTGGCACGAGGCTTGGGAATCACCCACAACCTCGAAGCCCAGGCTTCGGCGGACGGCGCGTTTTCGATCGTTGTGAACGACGTCAACCGGCGCGTGTTGAAGGTGGTTCACGACATCACGGACCCTGACCCGGCGCCGGCTGTCATGGAGTTCCTCGCCAATTTGCCGCGGCGCCCGGCGCGCAGCCTGAGCCACTTCGCGCCCCTGCTTTATGTGCCGGAGGTGTTTGAGCCCGAATTCTGCCGGGATCTGATAGACGCCTTTGAAAAGGGCGAGACCCAGGAGTCCGGGTTCATTAAACCGCAGGGAAGCCTCGGGGACAGCGAGCGCGTCATCGATCATTCGCACAAGGCAAGGCGCGACCATTCGGTGACGGATCAAGCACTCCTGGACGGCATTCGCAGGCGCCTGGACCGGAGGGTCATACCCGAGATCCAGAAGGCCTTCACACGCCGGGTCACGGGCGTCGAAGAGTTCAAGGTGGTACGCTACGACGCTGCGGAGGGTGGTCATTTCGGAGCGCACCGAGACAACGCGGTGGAGCGCCACGCGCACCGCCGCTTTGCCCTCACGCTGAATTTGAACGCGGGAGAATACGAAGGCGGCGGGCTGCGGTTCCCGGAGTATGGCCCCGACCTCTATGCACCCGCCACCGGCGACGCCGCGATCTTCTCTTGCTCCTTGCTGCACGAAGCCACGCCAGTGAGCAAGGGCCACCGCTATGTCCTATTGGCGTTTTTCTTCGACCAGGAAAGCAGCCAGCTAAACGACCGGTTCCGCCAATAAGCCCGTCGCATTTCGATCGCGACCATGCAATCTCCGGAGCCCACTCCCGGCTCATCGCGGGTGCCTGGCGGCGTTCGATCGGAAACTGCTCTAGCCGTGATGCTGGGCGCCCAGGCCCTGGAACATGGCGCGGGTGTCCACTGTCGAGCGTTCGCCCAAGTGCTGGTAGCAGGTCTCGATCCATTCGCCGGCCGTGTCCCGCCCGATCTCGAAGAGATGGCGCAGGAAGTCCCACTCGGCGTTGAGCTTGGAGGAGGTGCCCAGG
>Ga0114923_10002853_pt1 | contig 11668 bp, 10 predicted proteins | sample SumtaG_FD_89578 | JGI IMG/M metagenome (GOLD analysis project Ga0114923, IMG submission 89578) | Deep subsurface microbial communities from Indian Ocean to uncover new lineages of life (NeLLi) - Sumatra_00157 metaG | ecosystem: Environmental > Aquatic > Marine > Oceanic > Sediment | place: near... | reverse complement strand
CCTGGGTTCTTCGCGGATAGGCACTGAATTCAGAATGGTTACATATCGCTTTTCTACGAAACTGTCCTGGATAACTGGCGCGGTACTCAATATGCTGAAGTTATTCTGCTGTTTCAAGCGGTGTTGGAGTTCCCGGCCCGGTGCACCCTCGTATCGATACACCTTGTCAAAAAAGACATCCCCATAGTAAATTCCCTTCTGGGTCAGCACCTGATCAGTATCTATGTAGTAGACGAATATGTCCTCAATAAAATCACTGGTACCGGCAATACCTCCCAATTCTCTGACAACATTTAAAATTCTCCCATAATTGTCCTGCTCAATGTCCAAAAACAGGGCATATCTAAATAGGATCTCCTTTACATCATCCAGATCCCGGTCGATCCTTTCTGACATCGTACTCAGGATCAGACTGTCAAATTCATCACTCTGGGACTCCATGGATCTGTAGAAGACAAAGTAGGAAGTGAGTCCCAGAAAGAAGATCGGTACCAAAGTGAGGCTCATCAGAGAGACAAAAATCTTAAAGAAGACACTTCTCTTAAAAGGGCTGTGTTTTCCGAACAGTCTGTTCATAAATCCCGGGGTGCACCATATTCAATTCTTTAACTCAGATTATGCATTATAGGGTATCTGACAATGGTTGCAAGCTTTTCTATGTTGTTGAAATGAAGCCGTATCCCCCGTGTGGGTGAAAAATTACATCCGACAATGGAATTGTTTTAAATCAGGACTGTTTCTGATAAGATATAAAGTGTTAACCTCAGAGAAATAGAGGTTTCAGACTACTATCCCTGGCATATCCGGGTAATATCAGAAATTTAGAGTATTTTTTAAGCTTTCACGGCAGTGAAAGAATACGGTTCGGTTTGGCTATTGAAACGAAAAAATAAGGATTACCAATGGGGACCTGCATAATTAGGGAACCAAACTCACGCGCTCAGGTATTGGCGGATAGTTGACCTGATAATGGTATAGATTTACAGTGGTATTGATGACCCCGAAGAGAGTTTTTGAAATTAACGGTGATTTAAAGGAATCACCATTAATTGAAACAATAAGGCGCATCCATAGTGTTTTCTCGAAAAACGGTGTGTCGTATACCATAATCGGCGGTATGGCTGTAATCAGGAACGGCTGCAGCCGGACCACGATTGATATAGACATACTAACTACCCGTAAGGGATGGCAATCTATAAGAAATGCTCCAGAGGTACCTTTCAATACCTGGACAGATCGTGCCGTAGATAAGAAGAACAATATTGACATAGATGTCCTCTTCCCGGGCAATGATTGGGAAATGCTGATACCGCTTCCCCACCCGGATATGGTAAAGGTATATGATGAAGATTTCGGCGCCAACTTCATCGGGTTAAAACCACTCCTGGAATTGAAAGCTGCTGTATACCTGAAGAAGAAAAAGGAAGAGGGAATAGAGATCGCAGCAAAGGATCTCTATGATGTTGTAGAGTTGATAAAGAAAAACCACAACCGTATTACAGATAATTTCATGAAAACAATGAATACTGTAATCGCTGAGGAGATTCGGAGGATCAGCGCCAGGGTCATAACGAGCTGATGTTACACTTCCTCATCCCCGGTACTTTTTGCCTGGCAAGTGACAATTACAGTTGCTTTTTTGACTTATTCCCCGCGAATTCATTATACTGATAATAGAAGAATCTTTTGAATTAAGGGAGGATATCATGGCAATTATTACCCTTTCAAGAGAGATAGGCAGTCTGGGAAAGGATATAGCCCGCACCCTGGAGAAGGAACTGAATCTTAACTACCTGGATAAAGAGGCCCTGGAGCTAATGCTCACCGATTACGGAATCACCGGGGCCGAGGTTAATAAATACGATGAGAAGAAGCCTTCTTTCTGGACTATTTTTTTTTCCGAAAGGAACAGGTACCTGCATTTCCTTAAAACAGCTGTCTACACCTTTGCCCGTAAAGGTCCCTGTGTCATTGTTGGCCGGGGAGGGCAGGTGCTGTTTCAGAACGTACCTGGCGTTTTGAAAGTGAGGGTTATTGCTCCGCCGGAACAGAGGCTGGAAAGGATAAAACAGATGTTTGACTGCAGTGATCGGCAGGCTAAGCAGATTATAGACCACAGTGATCATGACCGATCCGGCTTCCACAAGATATTTTTCAACATCCCCTGGGAGAGACCATACTTATATGACCTGGTTATCAACACCGGTCTGCTGTCCGTGGCTGCCGCTGCCGCTCTGATAAAAGGAGCGCTTCATGAAATACGAAAAACCTCTGTAGAAGAGGAATTGAAACTCAAAGACCTCTGCCTGGCCCAGGAAGTTATCACCAGGATCCTTACACAGAGAAGCTGTCCATCAGATTATTGGAGGTTATTTCAACTGATGGCGTTGTTCTGCTAAAAGGTAATGCCTGCACCCAGGCTATCATCGATAGCTGTAAACAAATGGCGGAAGAGATGCCGGGTGTGAAAGGGGTCATATCGGAACTCTATTTCGAGCCCCAATACGTAGGCGTCTAGAGCTGTAAATGATCTATCAGATATCAGCCAGGATCCCTCTCCATAGAAGGCAGAAATCGACCGGCTGCTCATCAAGAACCCTTTCTCCGGTTAGTTGCAGACCTGGCTGGCGCTCATGCCTATAGGCAGGGCCGGACTGGCCGTTGATTCTTGCTTTTTCCCCGGGGTTGGTGTAAAAAGGTATATGGAACTTATTGATCCTTTTGCCCTGGCTGCGCATGAGTTTTTTAAGAAATACTCAGGCGAGAGCCTGACTTTTAATGACCTGTGTGTTCTTCAGCCGCGCACAATAGATTTCCCGGTAAGCAGTGTCAGCTTAAAGAGCCGGATCACCCGCAATATTATCATTAAAACACCCCTGGTTGCTTCGCCAATGGAAGATGTGAGCGAAAGCGCTCTGGCTATTGCAGTGGCCCTGCAGGGATTCCCGGCTATTATCCACTACAATCTGGAAATTGAAGAACAGAGCGAACATGTGCGCCTGGTTAAACGCTTCGAAAATGGTTTTGTCAAGGACCCGATAAGCCTGTCGCCGCGGGACCCGATAACCAGAGCCATGGAATTGCAGCAGAGCACCGGCATATCCACCCTGCCCGTGGTTGATGGCAGCAAGCTGGTAGGGTTGTTGACTAAGAATGATTATTCGGGCCGGAAGCACAGCGAACTGGCTGTAGCTGAACGGATGATCCCGCTGAAGCTGCTGGAACATCAAATTGTCAGAATGGAAGAGCTGCCGGAAGATGATTTTCAACGCTTGCAGCGGGCTAATGATCTGCTGCTGGAAAGTCACGCCGGTGTTCTGCTGATACTTAAAAGCGACGGCAATATAGACAGCCTGGTTACCCGCACGGATATCGAAAAGAGCGAGGCTTATCCTGACAGTATTAAAGATTCAAGTAAGAGCCTTTTAGTGGGCGCCGCGGTAAAAACAGAGCTGGGGGAGACCAGGGAAAGAGCCGCGGAGCTGATCAAAGCGGGAGTCGACTTTTTATGTGTTGACAGCTCACATGGAAACTCCGCCCATGAAAGAGATGTGCTCGGCTATTTGAAGGGCAACTATCCGGAAATAGAGGTAATCTACGGCAACGTAGCTACTACCGGGGGAGCTGTCCGGGGAATTGAATGGGGGGCTGATGCGATCCGTGTGGGCAAGGGCGTTGGCTCTATCTGCTCAACTTCACAGGTCAGCCTCGGCACCCGTTCGCAGATTACGGCAACCTACTCCTGTGCACTGGCTGTACGCCGGTACTGCGCTAAACACAATATTGAACCGCGGGTCCCGGTAATATCAGACGGGGGTTATGCAACATTTTCGGCCATCGGCAAAGGCCTGCTCTTTGCCGATTGTGTTATGCTTGGCTCGATGCTGGCCGGCACCGATGAGGCGCCGGGTGAGGTAATATATGACCGCCAGGGCAGGAAACTCAAAGGCTATAAGGGAATGGGTGCCGTCGAAGCCATGCTGCGGGGCAGCTCCAACCGTTATGATGAGGAAGCTTCAGCTGGAATTGTGGGAGAGGGGGTCGTTGGCATGGTGCGCTCCAAGGGCCCGGTAGCCAGATGGGTGCCCAAGATCAAGAGCGGCATCAGGAAATGCTTTCAATCCCTGGGCTACAGGGATCTGGAATCCCTGCATGAGGCGGTATTCAACGGTGGAGTGCTTATGGAACGGATGAGCGAAGCGGGCAAGCTGGAGGCGGGTATCCATGACCTGGCCGAGTATAAGAAAGACCTGCCCCTGGATTGAAGTTACCTTGTGGTGTTCTTATCCACGTAGTAAAATTATTGGCCGCAATCTGTAGTTTTGGACCGTCTCTTGGTTTTAAAAGGTTATTTTGCTATTCTGTTTTTAAAGGAGTAGTTCATGAAAAGGATCATTCGTTCAGTTCTGTTGGTTGGTATCATAGGCCTTGTGGCCGGATACTTTATTTTCGCAAAAAGCGGCGGCCAGTATATCAATGTTATGCGCCTGCTGCTCCCTTCCCAGAATATTCTGCAGGGAATCGGCAATGCTGTTCAGGGAGTGGAGAAGATACGTCTTAATATTCTGCTCTGCGGCGCTGCAGGCGCATTGGTGGGACTTGGAATGGGAGTTGCGCCACAGGTGATTACCAGAAAACGCAGGAGAAGGTAGAAAAGCCGCAGCAGCTGCCCTATAAACATGGAGAGCAGAATGGAAGCTATTACAGAAATTCTGGCTGAAATTGTAAAGCAGGGTTTTTAAGAGAGTTGACAGACGTTTTGAAGACATGCAAAAGTACATGAACAAACGCTTTGAAGACATGGATAAACGCTTTTCTATGATGTTTAAATTTATGAGCCCTGTCTTTACAATGCTTGCTATAATAATGGTTGTTTTTGAATTTATTGCCTGATTATGGCTTAGGGATATAAAAGGATAGATTCTACTCTTTTAATTTCTTGAGCAGGTGTGTGTAGCAAAGAGATCACTGCCCCGGTTTTAGCTCCTGTACCCGGGATTCTGTGTCGAAGTGTTCATTGTTAATTACCGGATAGGTGGCAGCCTTTAAATTTTCCAGGCTTCTCTCCAGCCACTCCGGATCTTCAGAAGGGTAGGGAATGGTAAGCTCATACTCATGGAGGCTTGGGTCCATACTGTATGTAAGGGTGAATGGCGATACCATGTTCCGTACTACGGCTCAACCTGCAGGTTCCTTATCCAGCCAGTATTCTTGGTAGCCGAAAAGAAAGGACGGACATTAATATCAATATTGTTGACGGCCTTATTTCCATACCATTTTTAGCATCAATACTCTATTACGATATAAAAGAGAAAAAAATACCTGACCTGCTTACTTTTTCAGGTATGCTGGCAATATTGATTGTCAGGCTCTTGCAGGGCTCCTTCTCTCCGTGGTGCTTGATCGACGCCTTTGTGGGCTTCAGCTTGATCTGGCTTTTCTTCATTTTTTCTAAAGGTAGAATCGGTCTGGGCGATGCCAAGTTATCGGCATTTATTGCTATTATAGTAGGTGTTTGGGCCTGGGTTTTGGCAATATTTTTTGCATCTTTTTCCGGTTTATTATTTATGCTAGTTATGATAAAATTAAAAAAAGTAACTAAAAAGGAGAGCATTCCCTTTGCACCTTTCCTGGTCTTGGGCGGGGTTATTTCCTTTTTGCTGAAAGTAAAAATCGAGGCTTATATCAATGGCATTATCAATGGCATATAGAAAAGCTGCGAAAAAAAGATCAACATATCTATTTGCTCTTGCCTTTTTGTTTTTTTACCTTTCACCCTTATCCATCTTTTCTGAGCAAATAAAAGAGATGCAATTTATAAACCAGCCCATTACAGATATTCTCCTGGCCCTGGGGGAAATATCAGGCAAATCGATAATTCCGGATGAAACGGTTAAGGGATCAGCTTCCTACTATTTTTCAGAAACTGATTTTGAAACAGCCATAAAGGTTTTTTTGAACACCTATAAAATGTACCTTCGAAAAGAGAATAACATCTATTACGTTTCGCGCATTAAGGCGGAATATGATGAACGTACAGGGAAAATATCCATGGATTGTGAGGATGTCGAAATAAACCTGTTAGTACGGGCTGCAGCAAAAACAATGGGTAGGACCATACTATTTGATCCGCTTCCATCCAAAAATTTATCGGTTCATGTTACAAAAGTCGAACCGCATAAATTGCTTGATATTATCGTAAAAAGATATCCGGATTATAAGGTTGAGGTGGATCAAGATTACTTTTACATAAAGCATATTCCGCCAGGGCGTGAAGAAATGGGTCCTGAAGGGCGCAGGGCTCAAACCGATGTAATTCGGAAAGATAGGGGATTATATTCAATAGATGTAGATAAAGCACGGTTCCGGGAAATAATTGATGATCTCTTTATAAAGTCAGACCATGAATACTCCCTGCTATTACAGAGGGATTCTTATATAGAGAAACTTCGTTTTAAAGATAAAAGTTTTGAAAAGTTGTTGAGGCTGATCCTGGAGCAGGCTAATGCTGACTATTCAAAGGTTGGAGAAATCTATTACATCTTTGAAATCCAGCAGCGGGATATCTTGAAGAAATTGAAGACAACTGTGCGCCTGCCTTTAATATATATTGCAGCCCAGGAAATATCAAACCTTTTCCCCCCTGAAATGCTGTCAAGCAAGTTTTTTAAACTCGATGTTAATAATAATTCAATTATCTTAAGCGGCAGCCTGGAAGAAATAGGCCCTGTACAGGAGTTTATTAAAAAAATTGATCTGCCCGATGAGGGGCAGAAACACTATCGTTTCGACTTGAATTACCTGGATAATACCAATGTAAGATCACTCTTCCCGCCTGCTTTCAAACATATTGAGCCTATTATTATTCCCAATACAAACTCATTTATTGTTCGTCTATTCCCTGAAAGAAAAAAAATCCTTGAAGAATATCTAATACTAATCGACAAGCCCGGGGAAACTGTTACTGTGAAATTGAAGTATATCAAGGCTCAGGATCTGCTGCAGAAACTGCCTCCATCTATTACCAAAAAAGAGATTATTGAGACCCTGGACTCTTCGGTTGTATTTATAAGGACTTCTCCTGAAAAATTAGAAAGATTCTATAGAGAACTTGAGCTCCTTGACCAGCCTGCTCCGCAGATACGCTACCAGGTATTGGTTATACAGCATCAGGCCGGAGAAGCAATAAACTGGAGTGATTCTTTTGAAGCAACAGCAGGGGGAACGGAAAACGCCTTTATAGGCACCATAGGCAGCCTGCTCTCTTTAAGCTTCGATATTGTCTCTACATTCGGCTGCCAGTTTGGAGTACAGTTGAGTCTTGATTTAAGTACCAATAAAGCTCGGGTTCTGGCTGACACTACTCTGATCGGACTATCTGATAAGGAGATCAGTTTCCAGAATACGGAAACCTACCGTTACCGGGAAATAGAGATAGATGAAGATGGAGACATAAAATACACCGGCGTAACAAGAGAAATTACTTCAGGGTTGATCTTCAATATAAAGGGATGGGTTTCAGGGAACGGTATGATTACTATGGATGTAAAAGCTACTGTTTCCAAGAGAGGAACCGATGTCTCTACGGAATCGGGGAGCATTCCGCCGACCTCGGAGAATATAGTAAATACTAAAATTCGCACTTTATCGGGAAAACCGCTGGTAATCGGCGGGTTAATCAGGCAGGAGAGGAATATACATGTAGCCAAAGTGCCTATTTTAGGCAGCATACCTCTTTTGGGTTATCTATTCCAATCCAGGAAAGAATCACTGGAAAACTCTGAATTGGTAATATATATCGTGCCTCATGTAGATTACAGTAAGCTCGAAGAAACAGAAATCGGTTTAAGGCTGGAGAAGCTATATAATAAGTTTTTCGGTTCATAAAAATTATGGAAGATATCTATCCCGATCTATTGATAGAAAAAGTGGATCTGGCTGATTATAAGCCCCTTCCGGAAGGCTCAAACCAATATCCGTTAGAGTATATTGAGACCAACTCAATAATCAAGCTCAAAGAAAATGAGAATACAGTTTATATAGGATGTTGTGATCCGGCTAATAACGCCCTTTTGGAAAACTTGAAAAATTTCCATAAAAAAAGAGTTGTTTTCTATGAAATTGAGAGGAATGAGCTCTCCGGTTTCTTAGGCGAGAAGCTTTCCAACCTGAATAATAGAAATAAGAATATTCGAACCACAGTGGCAGAAAAACTGCTTTTAGATAAACTGGCCAATAATGCGCCGATAATAAACCTGGTTAACAGCACTATTATAGAAGCCATACGGCTTGGTGCATCAGACATTCATATTGAGTGCTTCTCTGAAGAGATGGTAATCAGATACCGGCTGGACGGCTATCTTCATACCGTTAACAGCCTGGAAAAAGAAAATTTCCCGGCTGTGGCCACCAGAATCAAGATAATGTCAAATCTGAATATAATGGAAAGACGCCTCCCCCAGGACGGCCGCATTACGGTACACCTGGGCGATGATATGGTGGATATGAGGGTTTCAATTGTTCCTGCTGCAAATGGGGAATCGATTGTCTTGCGTTTGTTCAATAAAAAGAATGCTCCTCTTTCATTAGAGCAGCTTGGGCTTTCAGAAGATAATCTAAAGCTGCTGAAAAGAATATCCGGCTTGCCCAATGGTCTGGTTCTATTAACCGGGCCAACGGGCAGCGGTAAAACCACTTCTTTGAATGCTATTCTACAGCATATAAAATCAGATACACAGAAAATCATTACTATAGAAGACCCTATAGAATATGTAATTGACGGTATAAACCAGATCCAGACCAATGAAAGAATCGGGCTTACCTTTGATTCCATTTTAAAGAGAGTATTGCGGCAGGATCCCAACATAATTATGGTGGGAGAGATCAGGGATTACCAGACTGCAGAGCTTTCGGTAAGGTCATCATTAACCGGGCATTTGGTTTTTTCAACACTGCATACAAAAGATTCGGTAGCGATTATTACCCGCTTGAAAAATATGGGAGTTGAGCCATACCTTATTTCTGCAATATTGAGAGGTTCTGTTGCTCAAAGGCTTGTACGCATTATTTGTGAGGGGTGCCGTAAAAAGGTCAAGCCATCTAAAAAGGAAAAGGAGCTTTTAAGCAGGTATAAGCTTCCGGCCGGCCCGCTGTCTATGGGAGAAGGCTGTAAGCTGTGCCGCAATACCGGTTACCGAGGCCGGATTGGGTTGTTCGAGATCTTTATGACTGATAATGAAGTTGAAGGGATGATTGCCGAGGGAAGCAGGGAAGCGGAAATAAGATCCTATCTAAGCTCTAATGGAATGAAACCGATTATTATTGATGGCCTGAACAAAGCTTTGCAGGGAATAACAACAATTTCCGAGATTGAAAGGGCTGTGTCCTCGTAATGCCAATATATTTCTGCAGGGTTATAGATAGAAAAGGCAAATCCAGTGAGTTCAAACGGGAAGCAATATCTGAGGAGATCCTGATTCGCGGGCTTAACCAGGAAAATATTTTCCCTGTTATAGTAAGAGAAATCAAGGAAAGCACAATAACAAAAGCAAAACGAAGAAGGTATTCCAGTGCTTCCATATTGGAATTTACCAATACAATCTCTCTTCTGCTTTCCTCAGGACTTACTTTCCAGGATTCTTTAGAAATTGCCCAGACTATTTTCTTGAAGGGTCAGGTAAATGAAATTATTGTTGCTCTTTTAGAGGAAATAAGGAAAGGCAGATCGCTTTACCAGGTTTTAGATGATTTCGGTACCGGGTTTCCGACCATTTTTAAAGGGTTTATTAAAGTTGGCGAAAAGATCGGCTCATTAGAGGAGGTATTCAAGAAGCTTGCGGAATACTTGACAGAAGACCGCAAGCTGAAAAGCAAGCTTGCAAGCTCTTTAATATATCCTCTATTGGTTATAAGTGTTGCTGTTATCGGGATAATCGGCATAGTTGTTTTTATTTTGCCAAAGATAAGTGAAATGTTCAGCCAGCTTGGTTCCGGTTTGCCCCGGCGGCTGGAGTTAATGATAAAGATGTTGAATTATTCATTTATAATAGGAACTATTTTAATAGGTGTTGTAATATTGAGTATTCTGATCCTGTCAATTATAAGAAAAAGAAATAAGGCGGCGGCTGAAAAATTGGACCGGTTATCTTTAAGGGTTCCTGTTTTAGGCAGAATAAGATATTTAAAAGAGATCTTGAATTTCCTGTTCGCCATGGAAACTCTTACCGGCGGTGGATTCAATGTGGAGGATGCCCTGTTAGAGTCCGGCAAGGTTGTAGAAAACCAGGCATTTCGCTCCGGTATTCTTAAAGCGCGGGACAGTATTATAAAAGGAGAGAGCCTCTCTGTCTCTTTTTTGAGCAATCCTATTTTTTCAGAAAGGCTGGGCAGGTGGATGGCTATCTGCGAGCACTCCGGCAGTGTAGATCAGGTATTTGCTCAACTGAGAAGCTATTACCAGGGGGAGATCGAAAAATGGTCCACCCGCTTTATGAACCTGGTTGAGCCGATTATGATACTTGTAGTGGGAATTATTATCTTTATGATAATTGTCTTCTTCATAACTCCTATCTTTTCAATATACGAGGGGTTAATATAGTCTGGGGAGCAAGGATGGAACAGAAAATGGCAAAGGATAAACAGGAAGGATTTACCTTTATAGAGATCATGGTGGCCATGATGATCCTCTTTATCTTAATCGGGGCTGCCGGTTTTACCTATATCAGGTATGTGTCCAGGGCCCGGGTGGTGGCGGCAAAAAACCAGACGCAAAGCTTCTCTATTGCTTTAAACTCCTATTTCCTGGATTGCCGAAAGTATCCTACAACCGAGCAGGGCCTTCAGGCGCTATGGGAAAAACCCATACTGGAACCGGTTCCCAAAGGCTGGGACGGACCCTACCTGAATAAAAAGGTACCTGTAGATCCCTGGGATAAGGAATATGAGTATAAAGTCCCCGGTCCTCACGGACTTCCTTTCGGCATACGTTCTTTTGGCGCTGACGGTATGGAGGGCGGTGAAGGAAAAGACAAAGATCTATGCTCATGGGAAAACTGACAAAAGGCTTTGTACTGATTGATGTATTAAGCGCTCTATTGATAGCCACTGTGGCTATTCTGTTGACACTAAGCTCCATAGCTCTGGCCGCCAGAACAGCGAGGTTAGTAAAAGACAGGGTAATCGAGTTGGTTTCAACCAGGAATGAGATTGCTGATAATAAAGAGACTCTATTTTCTCCGGAAAAGCCGTTAGATGAACACTTTTAAAAATGAAGAAGGCTTTACCTTTATTGAGATCCTGGTCTCTATGGTTCTGCTGTCTGTTCTCGGTATTACAATCTGGGCGGGACTCATCAATTCTGGGGGGCTGATCAGGAAGATCATTTCCGAAGCCTCCATGTCCGCTAAAATACTGCAGTTGGATGATTTTGTCAGGCAGAATGCTGATAAAGTAAAGATCCCTTTCTGGGAGGGTAAAATCAAAATTGTAGCAGGGGAGTCAAGTCTTGCAATTCCATACCTGAATGCGGAATGTGAGGATAAGCTGATATTTAAAACCTCAGAAAATATGCTGTTAATCGGCTCGAAAAAGACAGGGCAGTTTAATGCTTTTGGGCCCTTTGATGATATTAGTTTCCAGCTATGGGAAGGTGATGGGGAAAAGCCCCTGG
>Ga0114923_10002852_pt1 | contig 11669 bp, 6 predicted proteins | sample SumtaG_FD_89578 | JGI IMG/M metagenome (GOLD analysis project Ga0114923, IMG submission 89578) | Deep subsurface microbial communities from Indian Ocean to uncover new lineages of life (NeLLi) - Sumatra_00157 metaG | ecosystem: Environmental > Aquatic > Marine > Oceanic > Sediment | place: near... | reverse complement strand
TATGTATATTCTACTGCAATCTTATCAGGACTGCTTGGATTTCCTCCTGGTGCGACTACTTCGAATTCATCTTCGCTGGCGATTGGTTTTACACCAGTACATTTCCCATGTGTCAGCCCAATGAAAGCCATCACGTCGTGGTCCAAATTACCACTAGCTCTGGCAATGAAGACAAAATCCCCGGTCCACCAAGATGCTGCTTTCGCATACGCTTCGTTATTGTTGATTGCATCCTCGTAAAGACCCAACCACTCTTCTGACATGAATTTCGGCATAGTAATCAAAATCTAGTGCTTCGTCAACTAAAAGTAGTTCGGTTTCTAATTCTGTGACCTACCCACCTGCAACAAGTGGGAAAATCGATATCTCATCGTCAGATTCCAGAATGGTTTCCATCCCATTTAGAAACTTAATCTCTCTACCATTCTTCATGAAAGTAATGTCAGATTTGAGTTCTCCAGTTTTATCCAATAGATGCATCTTGATTTTGGAATCCAGAATTAGCTCATCTAGGAGATTGGAGATTGTGGCACCATCTTTCATGTCAAACTCAATCTTCGACTTTCGGTCAACGAGGTCTCCAAGATGCCCGTAGAACTTGACCGAAACCTTCATCGTTGATTCCTCTAGGTCATTGTCAACACTATGCTTATAAAATCCAAGGAAACTATACTTTGGAACTCACTGAGGTTTCCTTCATGATGTACGGTTACATGGGTAAAATTCTTCGAGTAAATCTGACAACCTCCACCATAACGGAAGAATTCCCAGATGATGAAACATTACGCAAGTATCTTGGAGGAGCCGGACTTGCAACAAAATATCTCTTTGATGAAACCGAACCAGGTATTGATCCCCTTGGTCCGGAGAACAAGCTCATCTTCATGACTGGACCACTGACTGGCACACGATCTCCAAGTACAGGACGTTACAGTGTGGTTACTAAAGCACCACTTACCAATGGATGGGGACAGGCTAATTCTGCAGGATTCTGGGGACGCGATTTCAAACGCTCAGGATTTGATGGTGTCATCTTCGAGGGTGTAGCACCAAAACCAGTTTATCTTCTTACTGAAGATGAAAAGGCAGAACTTGTAGACGCTGAGGAGATCTGGGGACAGAACACATCTGATACCACTAGATTACTGAAGGAGAAGCACGGGAAGAAGTTCAACGTCACTTGCATCGGTATCGCAGGTGAGAAACTTGTCAAGTACGCTGCGATTATGAACGACTGCGATGAATGGGGATGGGGACGAGCAGCAGGTCGTTGTGGCGTAGGTGCAGTCATGGGTTCTAAGAATCTCAAGGCAATTGCATCCAGAGGAACTATGACCATTCCTATTGCAGATGAAGAAGCTTATCGAAAAGAGGCCAAGCAAAGATTCGACTGGGTGAATCAGAGTATCCTGAAGATGACACTTGAGGTGTATGGTACAGCGACCATGGTTGACTTAGTTAGTGTCAAGGGAGGTATCCCAACTAGAAACTGGCAAACAGGAGTCTTCGAGAATGCAGACAAGATCAACGGGACTGCAATCAATGATCAGATACTAGTGAAGAGAAAACCCTGCTTCGCGTGTCCAATTCATTGTGGGAGAATTGCTGAGATCAAGTCAGGTCCTTTCAAGAGTAAAGGAGAGGGACCTGAGTACGAAACTATCAGCTCGTTTGGAACGATGTGTGGTGTTGATAATTTAGAAGCAATCACTCTTGCACACTTCCTCTGTAACGAGTATGGAATAGACACCATCTCTGCAGGAAACACTGTAGGCTTTGCAATGGAATGTTACCAGCGTGGAATTCTGAAAAGCGAAGATGTTGATGGAATGGATTTCTCTTGGGGTAATGCTCATCTAATTGTTGATATTGTTCACAAGATAGGCAAACGAGAAGGTGTCGGAAACCTGCTTGCTGAAGGGACAATGAGGATGGCTCAGAAACTCGGACAGGGTTCTGAACGATTCGCTATGAATGTTAAAGGACTCGAATTACCTGGATACGATAGTCGTGCGGCTAAAGTTACAGGACTTGCTTATGCAACTGCCAACAGAGGTGGAGACCATATCACTGCGTATATCGAGGGACCTGCATTTCTCAATATGCCATTCATGATCGTTGAAGAAGCAGACATTGGAGACCCACTAATAGAAGATCCAACAACATCCCTGATAGTCAAGAACTTCGAGGATGCGTTTGGAATCTTTGATGCTATCGGCGGTTGCAAGTTCATGGGGATGGTTCTAACAGCTGATGACTGGGCAGGTCTCATGGGAACCCTCATGGGTATTGATTACACGGTTGATGAATTTCGCAAGACTGGGGAGCGGATATACAATCTTGAACGAGCCTACATCCTGAGAGAAGGATTCACTCGAGCAGATGATACTCTCCCACCACGAATGTTAGAAGAACCACTACCTGAGGGACCTGCAGAAGGTCACGTTGTAAACTTGGAGATTCTTCTCGATGCATACTACGAGTACCGTGGATGGGACGAACAAGGTCGGCCAACGAAGGAGAAGCTACGAGAACTCGGACTAGAATGGTTGATCGATATTGTTTATGCGGATACGACTTCTGTTATGGAAACTCAAAAACAGAAAGTCCAGCAAGTTGTTACAACGGAGAAGAAAGAAAAAGTAGCAACGGAAGAAAAAGAAATCACGGGAGAGAAACCCTGGTTAGATAGTTACCAGATTGGTCCCTTCAAACTTGAACACTCAATGGCTCCCTATCCTGAGATGAACGTGTACAAGTTCCTTGAAGATACCACAGAGAAGTTTCCTGACATCGTAGCTTGTGAGTACGCTGGAGAAGAGATGAAGTATCCCGAATTGAAGGACAAGGTTGACAGACTTGCATCAGCCCTCGTAGCAATAGGAGTGAAGAAGGGTGACACTGTTGCGACGGTGCTGCCCGGATGTCCTGAATTCATCATTGCAGATTACGCTGTAATGAAGATTGGTGCAATCCATGTTCCATTAAGCATTCTACACAAGGAAGACGACCTACAGTACGAACTCAAGGAGAGCAAGACGAAATTCGCAATATGTTCCTACAGGCGTCTAGAACGGCTCAATGCAATAAAGTCTGAAACCAATGTGGAAACCGTCATCTATGTTCCGACAAAGCTCTTCCCAGATTACGAGTATCCAGAAATGGAAGAGATTCGGGATGAGAACTACTATCTCATGAGTGATCTGATTGAGAAACACGAACCTCACACAGAAACAGTCGAGATCAATCCGAAAGAAGACATTGCGCTTCTACCCTTCACTGGAGGTACCACTGGGCAACCTAAGGGGACAATGCTTTCTCACCACAACATCACATCCAATGTCAGACAGTCAATCCACTGGATGATGGAGCCACTGAAGGAAGGGATCATAGGAAAGAGTTCTGCTGTTGTATGCGTACCAATCTTCCACGCATACGGTCACTGGGCGATTCATGCTTGTATCTCGTGGGGAATCAAGATGCACCTGATGGACTCACGTGATATTCCGAAAATTGTTGACACCATCAACAACCATCGCCCATTCATTGTGTTTGCAGTTCCAACTCATTACTCGATATTTTCACAAATGGATCTAGTGAAAGCCCAGATATTCTATTTCTCAGGAGCAGCAGCACTTCCCGAAGATCTTGCAGAAGAATTCGAGCAAAAGGCGGGTGTACCAATGGGTGAAGGTTATGGTGCAACAGAAACATCATGTATTGTTACCATAAATATCTCAGCACTTTCAAAGGTAACTGGTTTTATGGATGAAACGAAGAGAGGAGTCGGGATTCCAGCCCCAGATACAGAAATCAAAATTGTAGATCCGGATACTGGACAAGAATTACCGATTGGTTCACGTGGAGAGATTTGGATACGAGGGCCTCAGATCATGACTGGGTATTTTCCTACACCGGGAAGTGGTTTGAAAGAGGGCGGATGGTTACCAATGGGAGATATTGTCGAAATGGATAGTGATGGTTACTTCAAAGTCGTAGACAGGATAAAGGACATGATCAATGTTTCAGGGAACAAAGTGTACAGTAGAGTAATCGATGATATCCTTCACGAACACGATGCTGTCGAGATTGCCGGTGTGATTGGTATCCCAGATCCAGAGAGACCTGGAAGCGAGCGAGTCAAGGCATTCATCCAGCTGAAACATGAGTACAAGGGTAAGGTTTCTGAACAGGACATCATTGACTTTCTCAAGGACAAAGTCAAGCCATATGCAGTACCAAAGTCGGTCGAGTTCAGAGATGAACTTCCACTGACTGTTGTCATGAAGCTATTCAAGAAGAAGCTTAGGGAAGAAGAAATTGGTTAGAAACCGTGACTATGCAGCTCTGGCAGTCTGCGTTCAATGTAAATTCTATTTCTTCCTGTCCTTTCGTTTCTGTTCCCTTTCAGCGGCTTTGCGTTCTCGTTCAGCGATTCGTTCAGCTTTCTTCTTCTCTCGTTCTGCCTTTTTTGCCTCTCTCTCTTTCTCTCGTTCTGCTTTCTTTCGTTCCCTCTCAGCTTTCTTTGCTTCTTTCTCACGAATAGCTGATTCATCATCAACCTTGAGTTTTCCATCTTTTATGGAGAAACTGATTTTCTTCTCATCGGCCATTTGCTTTTCACTTCCAAGAGTTGCAGGATTTTAATTCTTCAAATGTAACTAAAGAGTGACAGACAGTAATACTTGCTATAAATCTATTCGATTTCAATCTCATCAACATTCATGTTTCCTCTGAATAGTACAAGAAGGGGAAACACCCCTCCTTGTTGGTCTAACAATTACTCGTTATGTAGACATACCACATCATATTCTCAGGCAAGGGGTCAGAGCATACGTAGCCGGACCCCTTTGCATGGTCATTGATAGGATCATCCAGTTGAGGTTGGAAGGGATTCGTTGAGTTCGTACCGTAGAACACTGCGACTTTCTTGTCATAATTTTGATGCTCAAGACCAGCTCTGAACCAGGATTCCATTATTGTGAGAGCTGGGAGTGGGTACAGACCTGTCATATAGAGGGCGAATTGTAATCCCATACTAGCGGTGTTCTTTGCACTCGTAGCGAATCCACAGACTTGATGAATACCATGAAGGACAGGACCCCACAGTTCGAATACATTTAGCCCGTAATGATTATAGAATTGTAACACATTGCATGATTCCATTGCTAGAGTTTCAAGGTCTCCATCACCCAATTTCAAATCACGGAAATCGGCGTATTCACCATCATGGTCAGATGTGAAAGAAATCGCGCCAGGATTACCATGCCCTTTGTAGTACACCATGTCTACTGCATCAATCCACTCAGAATCATTGCCATCGTTTTCAGTGGCTCGGAAGTCCGATTCCCAGGCATTCCATTCACCCCAGTTGAACTCTTGACTATATCCGCCTGTTGTACTCATATGGTGGTAGAACCTTCCTGCATCGCTTTCGGAGTTGGTTAGTCTAGCCTCGTACGATAGACCCACCCATTCGACTCCAACCTCTTTGATGCCATCATCATAATCTCCTGTTGGAGTATTTGGTCGGAATTCATGATTGTCATCATCTTGACTGTATGCTGTAGTGATTGGCAAGAATATGAAAGCTGAAAGTATTAGAAATAGGAAAGGCACTATCAATGAGCCTTTCTTCTTTGCAACAATAAGAAACACTACCAGAAGGGCTATTGCCCCAAGTGCAATAAATACAATACCGGGATCAATACTCATTGCAGCAGTCGAATCAATTGTGACAGCAATGATGTCATAACAATACTGATTTTCCGAGTCTCGAACAGTTAGTATTATTGGATGTGGAATACGTTCATTCTCCTTGAATACTTCAGAGAGAGTAGAAGTTGTGAAGTTCTTGGAATTACTTAGGACACCATCATGGAGAGAGTGCCATTGATATTGATAGGGTGGTGTTCCAAAGGACACCAGACAATCGAAGGTAATTGGAACTCCTGGTTGTCTTGTGATACTACTTGAGGACTGAATAATCCCGGTAAATGGTTGAAACTCTGTAGCATCAAACTTCAGATTCAATATAATTGGATTCCCTTCATCATCGGTCTCACTAAGAGTTACATCATAGACAGGATAGAGGAGGTCGTTGTTCGAATCTTCTTCACCAGTTTCATACACCAGATTGTATGCCACAACTGAATCATCCGGGATTCCATATGTTGACAGGATAGAATCAAACTCTATGAGGACAGCAGTAGTATATGGAGTTGGAACGATGTCCCGCCATTTCCAGTCAAATCCTACAATATTTTCAGCAGGACCGGGGATACCTCCACCGTCGCCAATGACGACCTTAATCCCCGCACTCTCTTCTGCAATTGGAGTATTGTCTATTTCAAAATCATAATTGAAGTGATAATTGAGTATTTTTGAGTGCATCACATGAGTCTCAATATTGTATATCGTTGCATTGGTTGTCCCTATTCCGACAAACCCCGCATTAGCTGGGACCAGTCCCTTCTCATCCATCCATGCTTCAGCAATTGTCTGACACTCACCCTCACTCGGGAGATCATCACCCGACGAGATATTCCAGAGTCGATCATAATCTGCAAACCAGATGGACCCATCCTTTGAGTCAACCTCAAAGTAGCTGTTACTCCAATTAACGAAGTAGATACCCTCGGTTTCTTGAGGTAGTATGTCATGAAGACCAAAGAGAGATGATACCAGACTCTGCACGTAGGTTTCATTGACCTCGGGAGTTACCAGCTCATAAATTGGCATCTCCGTTTGCGATAAGACAAAGCCAAGTGGTTCATGAGTTACCGTGGGTTCAGGTGTTGCAGAAGCATCTGTAAATGAAACTACAAGTAAAAGCAACAATAAGAGTAAGATTGCATCCCTTCTCAACTATTGGACCTCCGAATAATGTCACGCGGATTCATCCTTTCGTAGGGAAAGGATGTTTGTACAACTGTAATCGCGGCATAAAAATCTCCCCAATTTAGATGTTTCAAGGAGTGGAGAAAATTGTGTAAGGAAGGGGAAAATCCCCTCCCTCCAGATTCAACATCCCGACGTGATATAGACAAGGTGATTGGTACTTCCAGGCGTTGGGTCTGAACAAACATATCCGAATCCGTACGCATGGTCGTTTATAGGATCGTCAAGCTGAGGTTGATACGGATTTGCAGACTTCGTGGCGTAGAATACAGCAGACACCTTATCGCTACTTTCAGTTTCTAGACATGATCTAAACCATGCATTCACTATCGTGAGGCTTGGATTAGTAAAGTAGCCTGTCATATAGATTCCGAATCCCACACCTGTTTTTGGAGAATTCGTACTTGATGTTTGAAAAGAACAGACTTGATGAATACCTTGCAGGGCAGGCCCCCACCTCTCAAATACATTGTTACCATGCTTATCCTCCCAGGCTAATGGTTTGCATGCATCAATCGCGAGAGTATCTAGATCACCATCACCTAGTCTCAGCTCAGTAAAATTCAGAAAATGTTGATCGTGTTGGTAAGCCGTGAAACTAATACTAGTGGGACCTCCATGACTGTGCAGGTATGCAATGTCTACCGCATCTATCCATTGATTATCGGTCCCACCAAAAGAAGTAGCTTTGAAATCTTCTTCCCAAGCTGAAAATTCTCCCCAATTGAACTCTTGACTGTAACCGCCTATTGCACCCATCCAATCGTAGAAACCTTCAGTATTTTCCTCATTATTATACAAAGGGCTGTTTAGATGAGATAACCCAATCCATTCCACTCCGACTTCTCTGACATTATCATCATATGCTCCTGAGGGTGGACTATATGCTATTTTTTTAGTGCTAGATATTCCACTACTTGCAGAGATGATAGGGAATAACATGAAAGCTGAAAATAGCATGATTAGAAGGGGCAATACGCGACTACCCTTCCTCTTCACTATTACGAAAGAGATGGCTAGAACAAAAACAGCACCTATGGCACTCAGAAGAACAAGATTGAAGCCACTATTGATACGCGGGTACTCGACAGTTACAGCAATAACATCACTATCCCTTCTGCCCTCCGAATCCCAAACTACCACCGTAACCGCATGAGGTACAAGTACGTCTATCTTCAAAGGTTCTGAGAGCGTTGAAATTGAGAATGTACTTGCAGTGCTCAGGACACCATCAAAGTCGGAGTGCCATTCATAGATATAGGGGGGAGTCCCGTATTCAACTTCGCAATCAAAAGTAATGGATTGTCCAGGTGAAACTGTTATGCTATGACTGGGTATGGGGCTCACAATATCGACATGTGGTTTATAATCGGTACCATCGAACTCTTCTTCGTAATAAACATCATTACCTTCATCATCAGTTTCGACACGGGATATCTCGTAAACAGGAAATAGAAAATTATTGTTATCATCTTCCATGGTGTCATAAACTAGTCTATGTTCTAACACGCTACTTGCAGGGATATCATAAACATCCAGAATAGACTCGTATTCTATGAGATTCGCAGTGGTATGTACATCAGGCTTAACTTCTCTCCACTTCCAATCAAATCCTATTATTTCGCCTCCTTCACCCATCATGACTGATACTTGTGCTGACTCTCCGGTAATAGGAAATTCACCAATAGTAAATTCATAATTCACATGGTACTGAAGAATCTTTGAAAGAGTTTCTCCTGAATCTATGTTGTATGCTATTGCAGAAGTGTTTCCAATATTTGTAAAGAATGCATTTGCAGGAAACAGTCCATTTTCATCTAACCACCTCTCCGCAAGTACACGACACTCACCTGGAGTAGTTTCACCTACTCCCAGAGAAATATTCCAGAGTTTATCGTAGTTTGCAAACCAGATAGACCCATCTGTTGAATCAACCTCGAGATAGCTGTTACTCCAGTTTGCTACATAGATCCCTTCTACTTCCTCTGCTAATACATCATAAATACCAAAGAGTGAGGATGCTAGACTTTGTACATAGGTCTCATTCACATCAGGAATTATCATCTCGTAAATTGGCATCTCCGTTTGTGATAGAACAAAGCCAAGTGGTTCACGAGTTGCTATGGATTCAGGTGTTGCAGAAGCATCTGTAAATGAAACTACAAGTAAAAGCAACAATAAGAGTAAGATTGCATCCCTTCTCAACTTTTCAACCTCCCAATGAGTCACGCGAAATCATCCTTTCGTGGGGAAAGGATGTTTGCCCAAATGTAATCGCGGCATAAAAATCTCCCCTTAATCTCTAATCTCTATAATTAATCTCTAAGATGGTGTAGATTCAAGAAGAATAGGTTTCACTATCGATGTCCAAATCTCATATCCAAGTTCAGTCATGTGAATTCCATCCCATTTGAATAATTCAGGCCGGGGAGTACCTTCGGTGGTAAGCATAGGAGGAACAATATCGATGTAATGAAGTAGGTCATTAGAATTACAAAATTCCTCAACGAGAGAATTTGCTCTCTTCATTTCATCCCAGAGTTTCTTTCGTCTCTTGGGAGGTTTGATTGATATGAAGTAGATTGGAACTTCAAGCAATTGTCCATGAATCTTTTCACAAAATTCACGGAAGTTATTCTTCACTTCTTCTGGAGTCTTCTTCTTTGTATAGAATAAACCTGAGAGATCATTCTCACCAGCATAGAAGACTATTGATTTTGGCTTATATGGAAGTACAATACGGTCTACATAGTAAATAGCATCAGAAATTCTAGAACCACCAAATCCACGATTCAAAATATTTAGGGGGGTCATATCCTGTTTCAGCGTATTCCAGTATCGAATACTTGAGCTACCAGTGAAAAGAATAGCACCTTCTGTTGGTGGGTTTTCAATATCCTGCTTTTCATACTTGCTGATTTCACGTTCCCATATAGTCGGGTCTCCACTGTTTAGTTTCGCTCGAAATCTCAAAATGAAGATTAACGCGAAAATAATACCTATTACTATTGCACCAACAGAAACCGTCAGTAATGTGTTCATTCATTCTGCGCTCCTTTGTACTCATTTCTTTAAAGTGGTACAAGAAGGGGAAAATCCCCTTCCTGTTGGTTTAGCAACTCGATGTGATATAGACGAAGTTCTTGTATACTCCAGGAGTAGGGTCACTACACACATAGCCGAATCCGTAAGCATGATCATGAATCGGATCATCCAGTAGTGGTTGATACGGGTTCGAAGACTTTGTTGCATAGAAAACAGCAGACACTTTATCGCTACTTTCGGTTTCAAGACATGCTCTGAACCACGCATTCACTATCGTTGCACTCTGAAGAATATTGAGACCTGTCATGTAGAGTCCGAATCGGGGACCTGTTTCTGGAGAATTTTGACTGTTGGAAGCAAAACCACAGACTTGATGAATGCCTTGAAGCGCAGGAGCCCACCTTTCGAAGACGTTAACACCATCCTTATCTTCCCAAGCTAATGGTTTGCATGCATCCATTGCGAGTGTATCAAGATCACCATCACCCAGACGCATTTCAGTAAAGTTCAGCCACGATTGATCATGCCACGATGTGAAACCAAGACCATTGGGACCTCCATGAGTATGAATATACACAAAATCTACAGCATCTACCCATTCATTGTCAGTCCCACCAAACGAAGGATCAACAAAATCTTCTTCCCAAGCACTATATTCATGCCAATTGAATTCTCTACTATAACCACCGACATTCCCCATCCAATTGTAAAAACCTTCAGTATTCACCTCATTGTTGTACAATGGTTTCTTATGATGCGACAAACCTATCCACTCTACTCCTACTTCTAAGAAACCATCATCATAGGCTCCAGTAGGTGCGCTAGGTGTCAGTTCATTAGTGACAGGCATTCCACTTCCAGCAGATACGATTGGGAGGAAGATAAATGCGGAAGTTAGAAAGACGAGAAATACCAACACAAACATGCCCCTCTTTTTCACAATGACAAAAGATATGGATAGAAGAACAACTGCGCCTAAAGCAATCATAACTACTCCCACATCAATAAGGATAGGTGGGTCCTCGATAGTTACAGCTCTAGCTTCACTATCCCATCTGTTCTCGGAATCCCAAACAGAAACCGAAATCGCATGGGGTACAAGTACCTCCTTCTTCATCTGCTTAGAGAGTGTCGAAATAGAGAATGATTTAGAGGTACTCAAGACTCCATCAAAATCTGACCGCCATTCATAGGTATAGGGAGGTGTTCCCAAAACAACAGTGCAATCAAACGTAATGGATTGCCCTGACTGAGTGACCAGACTACTTGCAGGGTCGTGAATGATAACACGTGGGCTAAATTCTGTGGCATCGAATTTCAAGTTGATGTGAATATCATTCCCATCATCATCAAGTTCAATCCAAACTATTTCGTAGACAGGGACTAGAAGTGTATCACCGGGGTCAGTAAGATCATACACCAACCTATTGCTTACAACGCTGTCTGCGGGAATTTCATTTACATCCAGAATTGATTCGTATGTAATGAGATTTGCAGTTGTATAGACATCAGGTTCAATATCTTGCCACTTCCAGTCAAATCCGACTATTCCACCACCTTCACCAATCATCACTGAAATTTGTGCGGTTTCTCCTGTAACTGGATATTCACCAATTGTGAATTCGTAATTGACATGATATTGAAGAATCTGTGAATCGGATTCACCAGAATCTGTATTGTATATTCTCGCGGTAGTATTTCCAATATTTGTAAAGAATGCATTT
>Ga0114923_10002850_pt1 | contig 11676 bp, 13 predicted proteins | sample SumtaG_FD_89578 | JGI IMG/M metagenome (GOLD analysis project Ga0114923, IMG submission 89578) | Deep subsurface microbial communities from Indian Ocean to uncover new lineages of life (NeLLi) - Sumatra_00157 metaG | ecosystem: Environmental > Aquatic > Marine > Oceanic > Sediment | place: near... | reverse complement strand
ATTATTTATTTCATAACAGGATCGCCTTTAGCTGAATGGGTGGTATTTTTTTTTATGGTCACATGGCTTCTTATGACAGTTATAACTTTGCTGGAATTTAAATTCTTTAATATTGCCGGAATTTATTATAGGAAAACGCAATACCCTGAAGCATTAGAACTATTCGAAGAATCGCTCGATATTTTAAATAAGCTTGACTTAAAAGACCATCCCATAGGAAAGACACTTAAAGAAAATATTGATTATCTTAATACGAAAGTAAAAGAAAAAGATAGAAGCTGAATAAGAACTAGAAAATGATAATTTTATCCAACAGTACTACCGCAGAAAGGACAATACTGAATATATTCATTTTCATTAAATTCAACTCCGCAATTATCACAATGATCTATAAAACTACTTGCGGGATGATTATCTTGAATAATATCAACATTTTCTTTTCCAAATTCTTCTTCATCAATCTTTAATTGATTGTTGTTACGCTTACCAATTTTTAATAAGTTGAGAATCATACACAACATTGCTTATCCATCCAACTTTGTATTTTAAATATCTGTTATAGTTAATTTTATTATGACTAAATCACTACAAAAAAGATCTGTAGTCCAATTCTTCTAGCAAATGTAATATTTAAACATTCCACATTATTTTTATAAGCATTTTAAAAGTTCATGTTAATTATAATAAGTTAATGAGAAACCCAATCGTGAATAACTATACATCTTTAAGCTTCATGATTCTTAAATTAAGAATAAATAAAATCTCAAGTAATAAGCAAAGTGTTAGAATAGGCCCTAAACTTATTTAATGAGCTCTGAAATATTAGTAATAATTCTGTCGGGAATGATTTTTGATGAGGGAGGAAGACCTTTCTTTCCATAATCATTCCAAATACCAAAGATTCCCAATTTTTGAGGTCCTCCTACATCCCATTCAAGATTATCCCCAACAAACCAAACGGACTCAGGTTTCAAGTTTAGTTCATCTAAAGCTCGAAGATAAACAGCTTCATTAGGCTTACCGTATCCCACCTCACCCTCGACAAGGATACTACTAAAAAACCGTTCTAATCGGAATCGTTGGATTTTAGCTCGCTGTGGTTGAGATTCGCCATTTGTAACAAGAGCTAATGCAACATTCTGTTCAGTGAGATACTTTAATGTATCTTCTGCTCCTGGGAAAAAATCTATTGCATCTACTCTCTTTTTTGAATACATATCAGCGATTTCATGAGCTAATGAACTATTGCTGATCTCCATTTTTTTAAAAGTAATCTCTAATATCTTTCTTCTCGTATTTTCTATATTTAAACGCCCTTCTTTGTGCCTTTTTTTATCGCTCCAAAACCAATTTGCAGTTTCACGTATATTCTTAAATAATTCTTCTTCATCAAGCATATCATATCGATTTGCATAAATCTGACAGACCTCTTTCCAAGTGGGAATGACTACTGAATCGAAAGTGGTAATCGTGTCATCAAGATCAAATATTATACCTTCCGGTAATACAATTCTCTCCTTTAGATCATTCATTTTTCCGTTTTATCTTCATATTGATATTCTAATCTATTTAAGATATATTTTAGTATGTAAATAATTGAATCAAAAGGTCAAAATCCTATACCTACCGTTTAAAAGTATTTTAGAATTATGTGCGATACTTTAAGAATTAATTATCAGCATTAACTCTTCATAAATTTTAGCTAACTTAGAGATTGTCCGAGAGTCTTCTTGTTGAATATAGTACTCTATATAGCTCTTTAAGCCATTTGGATGGTTAATCCAGTTTAAAAAATCTTCAATTTCTGCTCTTATTTTCGGATCTGTATAAGAAGTCTCTATATAAGGTGTCTTAGAACTCATTTTTACTAAAATCCTTGAAATTTCTATAATAGCCGCTTTTCTATCTCCATTAGGTTCAATATATGTAATAATTTTCCTTTCCTCATCCTTACATCCTACAATATGACCTTCTCCTCGTATAGATGTCGCAACCATACTATCAATTTCACATTCCAGCATCGTATATTTTACTCCTGAAACGTTAATAAATGGAGCATTTTGGGCGTTCCAACTCGTACAAATATTATCTATATCTGCACTAATATCCCAATTATCTGTTGAAAATACTATCTCATTATTTGCTTCAATAATAGCAACCGCATAAACAGAGGGCATAGTGTGAATGAAATCATTGACAATACTTTCGTAATCTATACTAGGTTTAACTAATTCCATTTTTTTAATATCCCCCCAAAAGAATAATTTGAAATTTTATTTTATTCCATGTATAAACATACAAATTTGTATATTTAAATCACTACTATATTACTTTTTGTGTTCAAGTTCAAGCTATTTTTTAGACTCCAATTTTTTTTTAGTAACGCAATATAAAGGGTTATTAAAGAGAGTAGTGAAACAGCCATTACAACTAATACAACGCGCTGGAGCGTGATCTCCATTTCTCCATCGGTTAGGAAGATCTGGTTCGTAAATTAATGGTCTACACATACCTATAAAATCAGTAATTTTCTCTTGCAGAAATTTCTCTGCAGATTCAACTCTTTTAATGCCTCCCATAAGAATTAAAGAACATTTTCCCATGATTGGTTTTAATTTCTTAGCAGTGGGTAATAAATAATTTTCTTCTTCAGGAGATTTAATGCGCTTACTTGCTAAAGGATTCTTATTCCTTTTTCTAGATTCACTTATACCCCCGCTCGGTTCAATAGCATCATAGCCAGTAGCGGTTATAATTTTAACAATTTCAGCTGCTTCATTTACCGTTAATCCCTCTGGAATTTCATCATCAGTTTGTAGTTTAACAGTTATCGGAAAATTTTTGCCAATCTCATCTCTAAGTAGGTTATAAATATCTACCAAAATTTTAGTTCTTTTTTGGATATCTCCTCCAAAATCATCAGAACGTCTATTTGTATATGGACTAAGGAAATTACTAAGTAAATAACCATGAGCAGCATGTAACTGGACCATGTCATATTCACATTCATAAGCTCTACGACTTGCATCCACAAATTTTTTCATTATAACTCTAATTTCTTCTTCTGTTAATTCTTTTGGGACTTTATTGGTAATCGGGTCCTTAATTGGAGAAGGCGCGACATTTGGATATTTTGGATGAAATCCTTGTCGACCAGGATGCACCAGCTGAGCAGCTATTTTAACATCAGATTGATCGTGAACAGCCTTAACAAGCTTTTTCTGTCCTTCAATATATTCATCACTATATAAAAAAGGTTGACGTGACGAGGCTGCTGCTGTTTCATCAACAGCGATTGCTCCTGTTATTATTAATCCTGTACCTCCTCGAGCCAATTCTGTATAAAGGTTTATGAGATCTTCACTCACAAGGCCGTATTTTCTTGCCATTCCTTCATATGTTGCACAGCGAACAATTCGATTTTTAATTTGAACGGTTCCAATTTTTCCTGGACTAAAAAGATGCTCTAATTTGATGGGAATCACCTAAAAAAATATTTTATATTATCAGTATTTAGTAGAATTTCGTATAATTTATCAAATTTGTGATGGATTTAAAATCAATTATTCAAAATATATCAGTATTGCCTACTTTAAGACCATTTTCTGAAATTATTTGGATTGTTGATTCAATTATTTTGTATTTCTCCTTAAGATAGTCATCAATTCTTTTTAAAAAAGAATCTTGATTGGAAAACATATCAACATTATCAACTACTTGAATATGGGCCGAAAAGACCAACATTTCTGGAGTTATCGTCCAGAGATGAACATTAAATAGTTCTATAATCTCGTTAAAAGTAGCTTTTAAGTCCTCACTAACAATATGAATATTCAATCCTTTAGGCGCCATTTCTAACAAGACGGTAGTAGATTCTTTTAAGATCCCAATCGCCCAATAAAGGATTATTATGGATATTCCTATACTTACAATAGGATCAAGAACAGTCCATCCCGTATAAAATATTATGATTGCCACTATCACAATTCCAATGGATGATACCGCATCTGCTAGCATATGAGAAACAACCCCTTTAACATTTATATTATCCTTTTTACTTCCTCGTAGAAGGAGTATACTAATCATATTAACAGTTAATCCAATAATAGCAACAATAAACATGTAAAAACTAAGAATCTCTTGTGGGTATAAGATTCTCATAATAGCCTCATACATTATTATCGCTACAATAGGAATAAGAAATAATCCATTAATGAATGCTGCTAATACTTCCGCTCGATACATTCCAAACGTTTTATGATGACAGGGAGGTTTACACGCAATATAAATTGCTATTAAACTTATTCCTATAGCAAAAGAGTGAGTAAACATGTGACCCGCGTCACTTAAAAGGGCTATGCTATTAGTCAAAATCCCTCCAATAATCTCTACTACCATAAAAACAATCGTTATTAAAAGGGAAAGAATTAGTCTTTTCTTCGTTACTGAACGATAAGCAAACAAATGATCTGTAAATGAACTTTTAATATCTTTACTTTCCATAATCAATCTTACCTTAATTCCAAATCAGAGTCGAAAAAATATATATTTTTCTTTAATATTTCAACAGTAAATATTAAATTTTAATAATATAAGAAAAAGGCTTAAAAATAATCTATTTTTAAGAATAAATTAATTACTATAACATAATTTTTAGCAAAATGGTAATCTTTACTTTTGTCGTATGCGCAGAACCTTATAAATTTGAAGCCATAGATACTCTTATTAATTTAGGTGAAGCAATCATAAAAAAAGGGCATCAGATTCTAGGCATATTTCTATATGGAAGTGGTGTTTATAATATTAAAGGAGATATCCATGTAGATGATTCCACTCGAAATTTACCAGATAGACTCAATAAATTCTGTATAAAGTATAATGCAAAGCTTGCCGCTTGCAGTACTTGGATAAGTTTCACCGGAATTCAATCCTCAGAGTTTATTGAAGGAGCATGTAGAGAAGGTTTAGGAGGTCTTTCAGATTTAATTGCACGTTCAGATAGAGTAATCTTTTTTGGTCCAGGAGGTTAATATTATGGTTAAATCAATATTATTGATATGTGAAGATTCTCCATTCGGGAAGAATTCGGTAATAGAATCAATTCGAATGGCAACTGGATTACTTGCCATTGGAGATTTAGACGATTGTAAAGTCATTTTTATGGGAGATGCCGTCTATTTTTTGAATAAAAATTTAAATCCTGAGGCACTAAATGTAGATCCCTTTTCTAATATAATGAGGTTAATGGAACTTTCAGATTTGGAAGTTTTTATTCATGATGAGGCTCTTAAGACAGCAGGCTTAGATAGTTCAGAATTAATTGCGTATGAAAATTTGATCATTGTTAATTCAGAAAAAATTTCTCAACTCATCTTAGAAGCTGATATGAGTTTTAAATATTAATATTCAAGTGAAAAATCGTGAAAAATGAAAATAATTTAGTCTATCTGTATGGCTTTAGTGGTCAAAAGCATACCAAATTGAAAAATTTTTTAGCTATTATTAAAAAGCAGGTTAACCTTGGGGCAGATATAAAGGTAATTCTAATCCATGATGGAGTAATAGGCATCTCAAAGAAAGGAGAAATACCTAATAATTTAATGGAACTAATTAATTTACCTCTATCAGTTTACGCGATAATTCCTGATCTCAAAGCTCGAGGAATTAGTCCTGAAACTATACATGACAAAATTCAACTCATTAATTATGAAGAACTTGTAGAATTATTAGCAGAAACTCCAAAAATTGTTTCTTGGCTGTAAAAATTATAAGTTGTATAAAATTCCAAATTTAAAAAGGAGTAAGACTTCAGTTATTTACATAATTATTAATCAATTCTATTAAATCTCCAATTTCGAACGGCTTTTTAATAAAAAATTTAACACCTGATTCAAAGGCTAAGTCTTTTACTTCCATATCGGCGCTAGCAAATATTATTACTATGTCATGATCAATACTTAAGATATCTCTTGTTGCTTCAATTCCATCTCTCATAGGCATGCGATGATCCATTACAATTACATCTGGCTTTTTTGTAAATGATTTAAATTTCAATACGGCATCATTACCATCTACTGCGGTAAATACCGTAAATCCTTTCATTTTAAAGTAAATTGAATAAAGCTTTAATAAAGACCTATCATCATCAACAAGAAAGACAGATATTACTATTTTTTTACCACCTCTGGTAATAGAACTATAAAATTACTTCCTTTTTCATAATCGTTTTCTATCCTATTCTCTACCCAGATTTCCCCCTTGAACGTACTAACAATCATTTTTACTAGCGATAATCCTAAGCCCATTCCGCTTACACTTCTGGCTTCTGTAAAGGATCTATGAAAGATTTTTTCTTTTATATTATCTTGAATTCCTATGCCATGATCAATGAATTCCAATTTAAATAACTTTGCATCATTCTTAATTTCTTCGGTAATTTTTACTTGAATCTCCACGGGCTCATCTACCGTATATTTTACCGCATTTATTAGAATATTATCATATATCTCTTGTAAGAGTTCATTAGCATACAAATGAAATTTTTCAAGGTGGGTATCAATATGAATGTTGAGGTCTCGGTGTCGAAAACTTTTTTTAACAAATGATATCGAATTTTTTAATATACTCAATCCTTCAACCTCTTGAAATTCGAATTTATGTTCTTCAATTTGAGTAAGCTTACGAATGTTAGAAACAAGTTTTGCTCCCCTATTTACTTGTTCTCTCATCAATAAATTTATTTCCTCAATTTTTTTAGTACCCTTTAGTTTTTGTAATCTTTCTTGATTGATTTCAATTGCAGATGATAAATTTTGAAGAATGTTATTGATATCATGAGCAAATAGATCTTTATAGAATTCCGCTCGATTATAGGCTTGGCGAGTCTTCATTTCAGATTCTTTTAATTTTTTTTCTGCCTTTTTTTTTTCATTTATATCGATCATAATACTTAAAACCGCTGGTCTACCTTCATAAGTCACAGTTTTTGAATAATTATCAATCCAAATAAATTCACCAGACTTTCTAATTCCTAAAAATTCATATTTGTCTATAACATCGTCCAAGCCCATTGATTTTTTTTGAGATTGTTCAGCAACTAGTTCTCTATAATCAGGGTGTATAATTTTAAGGAACTCTCCTGGACCCCAACTTTTCATTTCCTCAGTTGAATATCCAGATAACTCAGCTAGCTGTTTATTAACATATTTAATTACACCATCTTGTGCAATAGATATCGCGACCAGAGATTGATCTGAGATCATTCTGAATTTTTCTTCAGATTCTTTTAATGAAGCTTCAGCTCTTTTTTGCTTGGTAATATCATCTGTATGAACAAATACCATATCCGGTTCTATGCCACTATAAGTTACATATAAATACTTATTTTCTTCTGTTGTTCTATAATTATATAAAATTTCTCTGGATTCGATTGCAGCTCCCATCGCACATTGGGATAAATCATTTAATATATCCTTTCGGTCTTTGTAGAATTCTGAGGCTTTAATTCCTAAGAATTCCTTCATTTTTCCATTAACTATCTTATCAGCGGCTTTATTATAATCTATTAAAACTAAGTCATCTTCGATTTTTCTCCAAACATATGTAGGTGTTGGAAGTTTCTTAAAGAATTTTTTATAATTCTCACCGTTTAATTTTGAAACTTCTTTATTGTCATTCAATTTTTCTAAACCCCCAATATTTTTGAAGATAATAATTGATACTTTTGTCGATTTTGTATCATAAAAAAGAAATACAAGGGTCCATTAATGTGTGTTGTACTTACCGCATCTCCTATACTTTTAATGATTGTTGAAGTTAAAAGATTGTTATTAATCATTTTTTCTCCAAATTTAGCATTTTTCTAACACAATAATCAAAGATTTTCTTTTTAAAGATACTCATTTTTGTCTTTATTATAGAAACGCAACATATTAATAGAATTTCCTAAAAAATGTCAATTTCTTAAATATGCCACGTACAAAATTAAAAGAAAAGAAAAGTAGAAGTAAAAATAAAAAAGGAAAATGAAAAAAAATTTATTATTAATTAGTATTAATATTCCATCTATTTAACACACTCAAAATAAATGTACCATTGTTCGTCGTCCTCAAGAAAATCTGTTCCCAAATGTTTATGCTTTGTTTTAGCAAGGTCCCTTGGGACTGATTCACTTGCAGGTTTATAATCGGTAATTACTTTTAACACTGTACCTGGTCTCATTTTCATGAGTTGTTTTTTAGTTTTTAGAGCAGGTACAGGACATACCAAACCGCATACATTTAATTCCATATCATGTTTCATGTTTTATTCCTCCTTATTTTTTATTCACACATTAACGTAAATAATGGTTCCTCATACTCTGGTTCAATCTTCATTTCAAGTTTATGTTGTTGAACTAATCTTAGGGCTTCATATCTCACTTTTTTAGGCTCCATATCAAGATTTTCAGATAAATTGGATATGGTATTTGGGCCTTGTAATGATATATAATCAAGAATCATCTGTCGTGGAGTTTTCTTAAAATCTAATAATTCACGATGAGATTTTAAGCTTATTGCTTTCTTAAGTTCATCTTCGTTAACCTTTCCCTGTTCAAAAAGTCCTTCTTGTAATGCCCTTTCCACAATATCTTTTCCTCTATCAGTCCATACTACCACCGTGGTAAACCCCTTTTCTGAGCCGACTTCACCGGCGGTAAAATCGGAATAAATTGCAGGAAAATCTTGGCAATGAGCACAATACTTATTACAACTTAAACATCGTCTTGCTTCTTGTAAAGCCATTTCTTCATTAAATATTTCTTCAATTTCGTCAAAATTCCAAGTACCCTCTTGTTCAATTTCATCTTCCGTACAAGCTTTTAAAGAATAATCTTTTGGGGGTTTTTTAGGCCCTGCACAGAACATCCTACTTTGTCTATAACGCCCGGCTTCAAGGTCTTCTCCTTTAAGATATCTATCTATAGAAATGGCTGCTTCTTTACCATGTGCAATTGCTGCTATAGCGACAGCTTTAGAATTAGCGATAATGTCACCTCCTGCAAATACCCCGGGAATATTAGTCTCGAATGTAATGTCATTCACAGTAATTCTATTTCGTTCCTTTGTTAGTTTATTATTTGTTGCAATATCAATAAGATCAAAATCAACAGCTTGTCCTACAGCAATCACGATTGTATCAACAGAAATTTCATATTCAGATTTATCGATCTTATTTAGAGCGCGTTTTCCAGTCTTATCTGCTTCTCCCCATTCGACTTTATAGCTATTTAAAACTAGTTTATCATCTTCGCCTTGAGTTATTTTTGATGTAGAGGTAGTAAAATGATATTGCATATATTCAATTTCATTATCAGGAATATCTTTTAATACCAATTCAAGATCTTTTTCATTTGCGATATCAACTAAGTGGGTTTTTACAGCTCCTAATCTTAGAGCTGTTTGAGCAACGTCAACCGCAACTGGTCCACCCCCAATAATCCCTACCGTTTTTCCCTGAAATTCTTCTGTATTATCACAATAACGATATTTTCTATCGATAAGGAAGTTTATAGCCACATGAACATTGGGAAGATCCTCTCCTTCTAATTTTAATGTTCGAGGCTTATATTGACCTGTTGCGATAAATATTGCGTCATAACCCTCCTTTTTGAGATCTGCGATTGTCATATCCGGTCCAAAAGGTTTGTTTAAAACTATGTCAACCCCTGAATTCCTAATCATTTCAATATCATAATCGAGGATATAATTGGGTAATCTAAATTGTGGGACTCCAAACCTAAGCATTCCTCCAGTCTGATCAGTTTTCTCAAAAATAGTCGGATTATATCCTTGTTTCACTAGGAAATACCCTGCTGTTAGACCTGCGGGTCCAGAACCAATGATCGCAACTTTTTTTCCATTATTTTTTGCTGAGATAGCTTTCTTATTCGCATTTTGTATTTCCCATTCAGTTACAAATTTTTTCAATTCTCGAATAGCAACGGGATGGTCTGTTCCTATGTAAGTACATTTATGTTCACATTCGTTGGTACAGATTCGTCCGCAAATAGAAGGGAGGGGATTTTTTTCTCTTATCAAATCAACAGCTTCTTGATATTTTCCATCTCTTATGTGAGCTATATATCCTTGAGCATTGACTCCAGAGGGACATCCACTACAGCAAGGCGAGCATATTAATCCCTGATCGGTATATTCGGTTCGCATATTTGAATTACAGAACAAACCCATTTTAAGAATATCACGGTTCATTGATCCTTCTATTTCTGCCGCACCTCGCATTTCACATGGTACCCCCACAATTCCGATAGGTTCAGAAGTCTCACCTGTTAATTCAACTAATCTTTCCAATACGCCCGAGCGTCCATATACGACTCCTGCCTTTTTGACTACATCTTCAGGATTTGAAACATCTCCCGCAATAGGTTTATCCTCTTCATTTTGGACCATAACAATATTTGAAACTTCCTTTTTTTGTAGTAAATGTTTGGCTATGGTAGTAACAAATCCTCCATCTGAAGCTTTTTTAAGAATCTCGGGATCTTTACTCCTAAGGGAATAAATCCCCTTGGGTTGGCCTTCCTCAAATTTCTTTTGACTAACTTGAGGACAACCCTCATAACATTTTCCACAATCGATTCCTTCACGTTCAAGTATACAGTAGTCTTTAAGCTCAGGACGTAAATTTTCCATTATTATGTGCTTACAAGTTCCCGCGCATTTTCCACATCCTTGACATAATCCTACATCAATTATTTCTTCTTTTAAAAGTACATAACTCATTTATTAACCCTCCTTGATTTTTATTTCTGTAATTATACCCTTTGAATCAAGGTTATATTCTATTAATCCATTTGTATAGGATCCCTCAATCACTTCAAAAATATGTGATTTATAATCTTCAAAATTATCCGATCCTTTTATCGGTGTTTTGAATCCCCCAAAAAACACATTTGATAAATTCATATTACCCGCGATTTTCCTTATTTTATCAGTAGTTTGTTCATATTTTTCAGCATCTTGACTATCAATTGCTGTTACTAATTCTTTTTCAAGATTTCTCAGAGTTTCTCGAAACTTTGTAGTTTCTTCACTGACTTCAATACCCGTACCTTTTTCATATGCTTCAATAATGCTTAATGTAATGGTGATTGATTTATCCCCTCCTAGTAACCCAGATATGAGGGGAAGTTCTTCTATTAGTCTCCCATTAAACACATCCTCTAAAATACTACCTTTTGAATCAATCCTTCCCGGAGGTAATCCAGAAGTGGGAAGTGTAAATCTAAAGAAATTTCCGACTATATCTGGTAAACTATCAGTCATGTCATCATCTTGATCAGCCAATTTATCTGTAGCACCGTATTTTGAGGCCTCAGTTGCAACCTCAACATTTCCCATTAAAGTTCCGAACATACCCAACATTCTGACACCTGATCTTTCGACAAGCGGTTTACAACCTCTGCATTGTGTCCCATAATCTACGCAACGTTCTTTACATTCAGTAGCTATATAACCATTACATAAAAATCCTAAGTCATTGAAACAAGACTCTTCATCTTCCTGAGGATCTATTTGCCTATGAACTGCATCTAAGTATTCACAAGTAGACCGTCTTTTACACACCTTGCATAAGAGTTTCATTTTTGGCTTTTCTTCACCTTTTATCACAGTAACT
>Ga0114923_10002849_pt1 | contig 11677 bp, 23 predicted proteins | sample SumtaG_FD_89578 | JGI IMG/M metagenome (GOLD analysis project Ga0114923, IMG submission 89578) | Deep subsurface microbial communities from Indian Ocean to uncover new lineages of life (NeLLi) - Sumatra_00157 metaG | ecosystem: Environmental > Aquatic > Marine > Oceanic > Sediment | place: near... | reverse complement strand
TCCGCTGGGGTGACAAGAGCACCGGCACGGGGGAGCGCCTGAGGGAAGACAAAGGCAAGATCGAGCTCGGCAGGGGTAACCACTGGGGGCACCAGGAGAGTGGGAGTGGGGATGACAAATGCGAGGTCTAGCTCGGGAGGGGTAACGGTAGGGGCAATGGTGAGAACAGGACCGGGGAACACGAAAGCAAGATCCAGTTCGGCCGGGGTGCGGAGAGCTGAGATGGAGGCAATGGCTTGAGGGGAAACGAATGCGAGGTCCAATTCGGCAGGAGTGGCTGTGGGGGCAACGTGGAGTGATGAAGCCGGGAACACAAAAGCGAGATCGAGCTCTGCAAGTAAGAGGGTGGGAGCAACATGGAGAATGGATGAGGGGAACACAAAAGCGAGATCCAGTTCCACGGGCAGGACCGTGGGAGCAATGGCGAGAGAAGAAGCCGGGAAGGTAAATGCCAAGTCCAGTTCCGCAGGTAAGACAATGACACCACCCCCGATTTGGATAGCAGGAGTAGGGACAACGAACGCCAGGTCTAATTCTGCCGGTGAGATGTTGGCCCCGGCATGGATTTGGAGCTTGTCGTCACCGGTCTGAGTCGGGTCGGCTGCAGTGGCCCATGACCAAGAGTTGCCCTGATCGTCGGTGAAGGTGTCGGCACCAAGGTTGAGAGTGACGTTGCCAGCCATGAATGACGACTCAAGTTCACCATCAACGTATAGCCGATACTCGTGAAGCTCCTGGTCTGAGTCGAGGCCACCCTCTGCCAGACGCCGTGTGATAACAAGGGCACCCGTGTCGGGATCATTCATGTCGGCAATGGCAGGTGCCGAAACGTTTTGGTCCGCTTGGGTCCAGTTGTCGTCATTGGACAGGTTTACATCGAAGGTCGCCGGATCCCGTTTGTAGGCAGTGACTGTCGTGCCTGAGTGGGTGAAGCGGTATTGGTGGCGTCCACTTTCCCAAAACGATGTGGTTGACAATACGTTGTTACCGATTCCCGTCCTCACGTTGAAATCAAGCGTTGTCGCTGTGGTGTTGTCAGTCGCAGCCCAAAACGATGATGTCGATGCTGAGTCGCCATGGACCCCCACGACGATGCGGCCGACAGGCGGGGTGTCGATGTTTATGTCGAGCCGGACCTCATAGGACGTGACAGGCTTCCAGTTGATTGTGGTCTCGACACCGGAAGACGGTTGAGCGAGGCGACCACCTTGAGCGGAAGTCCAGTCGAGATGGCCGTCATGGGCGAGGGTGGGGCCAGTGGTGGGAATGGTGAAAGCAAGATCGAGTTCGGCGGGGTTGGCTATGGGGCCAGAGATAGTGACGGCCTGGGGGATTACGAAAGCCAGGTCAAGCTCGAGGGGAAGAACCGTGGGAGCAATGGTAAGGGCAGATGAGGGGAAGGTGAATGCCAGGTCTAGCTCGGCAGGGAGGGTGGTGGCAGGGATGGAGGGGACAGCGGCCGGGTAGACAAAAGCCAGATCGAGCTCGGCGGGCAGGGTGGTGGGAGCAACTTTGATTGTGGGAGCTGGCAAGACGAAAGCAAGGTCCAGCTCGGCAGGGGTGACTGTGACGCCAGCATCGATTGTGTAGGTGCCGGTTAGCTCGACATCATCGACAATGACCCAGTTGTCGTCTGGGGACATGTTGGCAGCATGGGTGGATCGGAACTCGATCTCGGCTGCATCCCACTGAGCTTGGGTGGCTGTGGTGTTGACGAACGTGAAGGCAGTGACGCCTTTGTTCTGGAGGGTGGTGTGCCACGCCGAGTTGAGGGCTTGAAGGACCGTTTGAAAAGCACCACCCGAGTCGAAAGCGGCGAGCACGGTGGCACCAGACATGATGCGGACACCGAACGTGACCGTATCGTCACCAGTTGAGTTGTTGGCTCGGTAGCGAACGTCGTAGGAAAGGGTGTCAACGTTGCCGATGTCGGACTCGAGCACGGCCGTAAGGAAGGATGTGTCGAGAGATGTGTTGCGGTTTTGAGTACCGGAAGCAGCAACGATCTCGTTCCCGTCAGCCCCGGCAATCCCGTCATCTATGTCGGTGGATGCCTGGGTGTTCCAGTTGCGGGGGCCGGTACCGTTCCCGTTGACCAGGATGGTGGAGAGGGCAGTCACTGGCAACAGTCCTTGGGAAGGGGGGTCCAGTCACCACAGAGGGCAATGCCCCGCTCTTGGAAATGGTCACGCTGAGGGACGTAACGAATATCAGCATGGACGAGATCCCAGGATCCCAACTTGCGGAGAAGCCCACAGACCCATTGTCGGCCGACGATCGTATCTTGTTCCAGGTGGGGGCAGACTTTGCCGTCAACCCAGCAGCAATGTTCTACGCCGTTACCAGTACATGGCAGCATGCATTGGAGTGTAGGTGTTGGCCTTTATCTCCGTGTGACTTGCAACTGGCCTGCATCGTTGACTCGCACCAGATATGCGGTGCCGTTCGGTGAATGAACAACCGTGTTCCCCGTAGCCCGCCAATGCGTACCGACCAAGTTCACCTTGTTGCCCGGATCCCTGATGTAGGTGGAGGGTCCGAACTCGAAAATGGGGGCAAAGACGTGAACGATGTCAATGTTGGGCGAGTCGGCTACGTCTATGGGTATCCAGCCGCCACCGGTGCCGAACTCGCATTTGTCGATGACCATGCCGTTGCGGATAGCATGGCCGGGGTCGTTGATGCGGATGCCTTGCGTGTCGAGGTTTTCCATGATCCCCGCCGTGACAGACCAGCCATCGGAGAAGAAATCCCAGCCTCGGCCGTGATCGATCTTCTGACCGTAGAACCGGAGCGTGCCACCTGATTTGCAGTAGAACGCTGTGTCGGACGGTTCGTTGAGTACCACGCCACCCAAGATGACGCCACCGAACGCATCCTGGATATCCATGCTGCGAGTGTTTTTGTACCAGTTGCAGCGGGTGACTTCCCACCAAGCATTGTCATCGCCGCCTGTGCCACGATCCAGCAGGTGACCTTTCGCCATGTTCTTGTATGTGCAATCGATGGTCCGCCACCGGTTGACGTTGAAAAACCGCTGGGCGGTGTGGATCTTGCGCTGGACAGAATCGAACTTGGCGTTGTACCAGGCCGGACCGGCAAACGCATTGCTGATCGCACCCGTGTTGTTGTAGTCGAACAGTGTGATGGGGGTTGACGAGTCGGCGAGGAACACGGTGCCGCCACCGTTGAGATGCGACAAGCCACCCTCGCAGCGGTGGGCGACACCTTCCACAATCGGATGACGAAGGGTGCGACCGATCCGGTACCTGCCTCGAGGCCAGAACACCTCGTCGCCGTCGCCGATGCTGTTCAGCATGGCTTGCAAATCGAGTGACAGTGTGCCTTGCGGCGACGTGTACGTTTCCGGTCCGCCCAGGAAGTCCCACGGGACGACGGGTGGCTTCCCGAAACGGGGGTCACGGTCAACGCCATCGCCTGGTGGACCAGCGGGGCCTACCTCACCTTCGAGACCTTGCGGACCGGTCAAGCCGATATTGCCATCCGTGCCAGCGAGGCCTTGTATACCTTGCGTTCCAGCAGCCCCATCAGCCCCGTCAAGCCCAGCAGGACCCGGCAAACCGTCTACACCGGCTGGTCCCGGTTCGCCTTGAACGCCGAGCCGGTGGAGGAATGCCGCCATCTGTCCACGACTGACAGTCTCGTTCGGTCCGTACAGCGTGTTCTCGGGCGGGTTGATGCCCCTCGTAATGTCCCGATCAGCAATCCATTCAATATCGTCGTGAAACAAATGGTCTACGGGAACATCGTCAAATCGTGTCATATGGATCAGAGCATAGACGAACCCCCCAGGGAGGTGGGGGGTTCGTTGGTGGCCTGTCGGGGGAGACAGGAATGAATCTTACGGAGCGAAGTCGAGAGTGAAAACACCGGTGCCTGCGTGCTGGATGGTGAAGTCGGCAGCAGTGGCATCGGCGGCAGTTACGAAGTCCTGGAGGACGATGATCTGGTCGGTGGCTGCGGTGCCAACGTTGGTGTAATGGACACCGGCCATTGCGTTGGCCGAGTTGATGGTGATGTTGGAAAAAACGGTGTCGGCCATGTCGAAGGTCAGGATGGTGGTGGCACCTGTGACCTCAGTGCCGGTCTGGGTCACCCCACCGACCGTGTAGTTGGTGCCGGTGATCTCGGCCAGGAGGTCGTCACGGAAATCGTGAGTGAGGAAGTTGGGAGCCTCAGTGTCGGTGACCATCAACGTCTTGTTGGTCTCTAGCTCGAGGCTGACACCGAGCGTGTCGATCATCATTTTCTCGAGGTTGAGGAAGTAGAGACCAGACTTGGTGATGGCCATTAGGAACCTACCTTGACCTTGCCAGCAGCAGTGGCTGGGTTGACGGTACCGGCAGTGGGAAAGCGAGTGCGGAACTTCCGGCGAGTCTCACGGATGGCCAGCTTCTGCTTGGTGGTTGCGCCGCTGGACGATTCCTTCTGGCTGACAAACCGTGCCTCAGCTTTCAACAGGGCGACTTTGGCCTCTGCCTCAGCGAGTTGTTCCTGGGCTCCCATGGAATCGTATCCCTTGTCGGTAGCGCTGGATGCCTGTTGGACCGGACCCTACCACGATCAGTCCTTTGGCGAGTAGTTCTTGTCGAGTGGCGTCTCTCCACTTGCCAGTACGGGAATCGAACACGATATGGCAAGTGGAGGGTTGCTGGACAACTTCCTGGCGTCCATCCCAGTGCTCAATCATCTGGGTAGCACCTAGGTCGCTGATCTCACCAGTCTCGGCTACCCCAGCCTGGGTGATGTTCGCCCGGTTCTTGTAACTAGACGGGAGGTAGAGAGTGACGAATCGACGGAGAGTGTCAGCGGGCATGGGGCGAGTGTAGGGCATGGTGTGGGTGAGAGGGGTAGGGTACGGGCATGGCCAGCCAGACGTTCCAGATGAAGGTGGACGACACCGGCCCGGCAATCCAGTCAACACTGCGTGATGGGAACGGGGTGGCTGTGGATGTAACGGGGGCGGCAATTCAGTTCAAGATGAAGATGCGGGAACCAGTGCGTGGGCGTGGAGGGCTGACGAGACTGGTGGGATTGAAAGTGGATGCGGCTGGAGCGATCGTGAACGGGACTGGTGGGATCGTGAATTACACCTGGATTGCTGGGGATACCGATGCGCCGGGTACTTACGATGCTGAATGGGAAGTCACGTTTGCTAGCGGGCTGGTTGAATCCTTCCCCCGACCGGGGTTTATCACCGTGACGATCGAGGGGGACCTGGACTACATAGCCAGTCAGTGATGGGCAGATGGGAGATGGGATGACGGGTATGACCGAGATGGGATATGGGCAGAGGGCTGATGGGGTCAAGGTGCCGTTGGGAGTAGTGGGGATCGGGGTAGCTCAGAGTGGCCCAGGGTTTGTGGTGGTGGGGAGCGGGAGGTCGGGCACCACTTACATCAGCACGCTCTTGAGGAAGGTAGGAATCAACTGCGGGCACGAGGAATGGTTCACGCCGTTTGTGCATCAGAGGAAGACTGGGCTGGATGGTGATGCGAGCTGGATGGCTGTGCCGGTGTTGCAGGAATATGGGGGGAAGGTGCTGGTCCAGGGCAGGCACCCGCTGAGTGTGGTGAGGTCACTGGCCGGGTATGACCATGGGGCCTTCATGCGGGGAGATCTGCCCAATGCGGTGTTCTGGCAAATGAAGGTCCAGGCATTGCCGTTGCTGGCATTGCGGCGGGATGCGGTTTACAACTCGGCGGTGTGGTGGATTGCGACCTATGAGAAGGCGCTGGCTCATGCGGACATGGCTTGGCGAGTGGAAGAGATGAGCGGGGAACTGCTGAGGGAAATCACAAGGCGGGTAGGGAGGCAGGCCAGTGTGGGGGAATGTGATCGGGCAGTGGCAGACACCCCAACCAATATCCATGCCCACCATCAGGGGGTGGCCGATCTGGCGTGGGGGGATCTGCCAAAAGAGTTGAAAGTGAGGATGTGGGCTGTGATGGAGCAGTTGGATTATACGAAAGAGCTGGTATAGTAGGGACATGCCGGACACCAACGTCGAACCAATCTTCACAGCCGAAATGATGGAGAGATCCAGGCATCTCTTTGAGGATGCAGGGGTCGATATGAGAAGGTTGACTGCCTTGCTCGAACAGCAGATGGCGCTGTATCCCGAACTGTATGGGCTGATGGCTGATGAGGAGGTGGACACGATCAACACCACCTGGATCGAGGATGGGGTCCAGGGGTCAGGTGCTGAAGGGTATGCGGAAGACATGCCGAACTGGCTAGGTACCGCATCGGTGGGGGACCTGCTGGGCGATGAGGACGGGCCGCACCTGAGTGAACGGCTGGACCTGGTTGAGCAGATCATTGACCGAGCACTGGATGGGGATGCTGCAGCCGACGAGCTGGAAATAGGCCTCACGCACAGCCTTGCGGACTACCTGCATATGGACGATTTGCCTGACATCATTCCCGACCATGACAACTGGATAGGCAGAAACAGGGAGCGGATAAGGCAATGGTTTCGCACAGAGGTTGCTGCCCGGCGCAGGAGCGGGTCGGTGGCAATCGTGGGTCCGAGTGTGCCCACCCAGGATGACATTTATCGAACCCGCCAGTTGGTTCAGCGTGAGCTGGAGTTCCAGGCTGGCCCAAACGGTGAAGGTCGGGAACTACTCGCCCTTACAGCCTTGCCGCCAGCCCGTGTTGGGCTGTTTCAGCAGATGGTTGACGATGGTCTGATGCCAGACCCCGACGAGCAGATCTGTGACGTAGACGGGCCAGAGCCCACCCACATTGCCTTGATTGACGAGACGGGCAATGCCGTGTGGAAGCAGGATCTGGTGGCAGTGTGCCCGACTTTGGATCACGGGACCTGGTTCTGGGATGCCGCCGACATGCACTGGCCCGGAGTGGTTGGCACCTTCAAGGGGTACGTGCTGTACTTCGAGGACGGGTCGGAATAGTGGGCCTACGGGCCAGCAACTGGGTTCCCCCTTGAGTCGTTTGACAGCAATGATGGGATCAAGATCGAGTGGGAGCCGACTGGCATCATCGAGGTCGGGTACGTCACATGACCAACACCCAGCATCGGATATTTCTAGTTGTTCTGGGTTTGGCACTGATCGTATCGGTTACAAATCTGGTGTTCACATGACCGAATCCCCCAGCCAGGCCCTGCTCGATCAGGCAAAACTGGAGCTCGAGGCCCGCCATCCGCAGGCAACCCGGGTAGCGACATCGAGACATACCAAGCTCAGAGATGGCCAGATTGTGTCGGATATGCAGTTGGCCAATATGGGGCTCATCTCTAAGCGGGAATGGCTGGAGCGGCACCCTCCCCACAAAATGGGCCGGGCAGCTCTCAACACTCTTGAAGTCACCACCAAACTCAACCCTGACCCTTTCCCCCTGAGCGAACGCCTGATCATGGATGATCTGTTCGGGCAAGGTTCGTGATGCGCATTCATCGATCCAGCCACCTTTTTGAGTTCAATGCAGGCCATCTCGAATGGGATCTCGGCCGTCGCTTTGTCGTTTACCTCCGGTTCCATGGACGCTGGTTTGAGCTAGCTGTCGGGCGGAAACGGTGACTGGCAAAGGCGGGCATAAATGGTTCCGCACCAAGACCCGGTGCTGTAGTGGGATCACGCTGATGACGGCAGTTATGGCTGAGCAGCGGGGCCCACGGGGCATGGTCAGATCACAGAAAGTCATGCACTTTGATGGCCAGGACGTTTACTGGCACTGGCGGGATCAGGTAGACCGGCTGGCTGAGGGGTACGGGCGGGGCTTGTGAATCGCAAGACCCGCCTCTGTAAGAACTGCCATCGGTGGCTGCGTGACCAACCCTCTGAGCCAGGCGGGTTCTGGCAAGGGGACGGCAAGATTCTGCATTTCTTTTGGGGTCGTGCAGCATCAGCATCATGGTGTGGTCAGATCGTGCGTGAGGGCTTGGGGAGGCGCAGGATGCCAACTCACCTGATACCGAGAGATGGATCCAGGCAGGAGTGAGCCAGTTACCAGGGGTTGGTCTGGAGCCTCTTCGACACCGGCCCCACCCCGCACCCCCGCCTTGGGGTCCGGGGGTTTGGCATTCGCTCACTCACGAGCCCAGCCCGGCCCGGCCGATGAGATTCTAGATTCGCCGGGCTGGCAGGTGGCAGGCTCGCCGGGCTGGGCTGTGGGGCTGGGCCGGGCGGGCTCGAAGAAATCCGGATTGGTGGGTAGGCAGGCGCTGCGATCTATGAGACAATGGGGGCAGTGGCGACAGGAAGGACACTGCCCATGGTCACCGAGGACCGAACCACCGAGCCCAGAGTGTGGGGCCACGGATTCCTCCCTAACGGGCTCGTGCGAGTCCACCACTACCCGAGCGGGCTGCAGCTACTGGTTGCACTGGACAAGGCGCTTGCTCCATCACACCACGCCGGATCACGTCGGCTGTACGACCGCTGGCTAGTGGAAAACGCATACGGCGAGAAGGTCGGCCGATGACCAGCGCCAACAAGCGCCGCTGCATCGATTGCGGCTGGCCACTGCTCAGCACTCGCTGCCAGGCCGCCCACGACGTACACGCTCCCGATCCCGCCCGCTGCCTGCACTGTGGCGGGCTCGGTCGGGGCCATTTCCCGGACTCGCAAGGCTATGAGGCGGGCGACCGGGTACCTTGCCCGGAGTGCGGCGGAACGGGATGCAAACCAATGCATCCAATCGATACTGGGGTTAACTGCGGCCAAGTGGGCATTCCCGAGCCTAACTCACCTCAAGCACCCACAACTAGCCACTATCCAAGTCACTTCGGGCCAACCAGCCCAACCGAGCCCCACGACCAGAAGGCGGGAACATGACCAACACCACAACCCACAACGATCCTGGAGGCGAGAGCATGACTGACACCACACTGCCCATTGCCCAGCGGCGCTACAAGGTCGCACTGTGGCCACCGAGCGGGACAACCACCATCGACCACAACCAGACAGCCGACGAAGTGGCCGACGTGCTGGAACGGTTCGGCCACCTAGTGACCATCGGTGCCATTGCCAGAGGCGAGACACTGGAAATAAGGCGCACAACATGACAACCACATTTCACACGGACGGCATAGTGGGCATGGTATGCGCTCACAACACGGACTCGGTATGGCGGCTGCGCTGGCACGGCCCGGGCACGACTGACATACACATCTCTGGCCGTTGCATGATCGAGCCACAGCCCTATTTCAGTCACGCCCGGGGATTGCCCGGAGTGAGTACAGCAACCGAATTCAAGCAAGCTGCAAGGGAGTTCTACACCGACACTAGAAAGGCGAGCGCATGAGCATTCCAACCATCGACCACCCAACCGACCGGCCGAATTTTACCCGGATAGAGATTGAGGGCCGGACCCTCTGGTACTCATACCGGACACTGATCGCATTCAATGCGTACAACGGGAGCGGGCCGGTAGTGAGGGAAAACGTGTGGGGCCCGACAACCGGCAAGCACCTCAACTATGTAGACGGTGGCGACACTGAGGCCAAGGCGGCAAGGCTGAACACTGAGGCATTCCAACAGGCAGTTACAGAGGCGGGACTGTAGAGCTCTAAAGCACCGACGACGAAGGGAGCCACCGATGCAGCGGCCCTCGTAATGGGAGCCAGCGGGGAGGGTTTGAGGTTGGCAGGCCTGAAACCTCCCCTGGTAGTGCCCAACAGAAAGGCGAGAACATGACTGAGCACAAGGTGCACACCTGGAAACGGTTCACTAAGCGCACGGTGATATGCACGGTCTGTGGATCCGTGCGAGTAGTGGACTGGCCCGGCGATGACTGGCAGGAGGAACGACCACGATGAGCGAGAACATGAACCTACCCGACCCAGCCAGTGAGGCCCAACGGTTGCTAGAGCCGACCCTGACCACCTGAGGCGCAAGGCCGCATGGATACGGGAACAAGCGCAAGGACGGGGCAACAACCTGCACGGTCGGCATCGGCTGGCTCGTGCGGCCGCACTGGAACGACAGGCAGACGAATTGGAGGCGAGACAATGACCATTACAGCTACAGCAGTCATCGAGGACCACGGCAGCATTGTGGTATTCGAGGGCAGGGACGAGGAAGGGTGGGCAGTCCAGTTTGCGGCAGACCACCGGCCAGCGGCCGAACTCGTGCAGGCAATAGGGGAGTTTGGGGAGGCGCAGTGTGAGGTACCGGGCTACATGATGATGGGAAGGGTAGAGGGGTGATCCCTACTCCCCCTGGCGTCAAACGGATCTACAACCCTGACGGAAAAGGAGGATGGACACTGGCAGCACAGCTACGGCCCATACGCACCTACCGATGCCGTTGGCATCGTCCTCGTTGCCAAGACTTGGCAACCAAGGCAGTCCGCAACGCCCTTGATGAAGGCACAGTCAAGGAGTACTGCGACAACCATGCACTGATGGCTTTGCGGGCTTTCAAAATGACCGGTGGAAAGGAAGAGGGATGAGCGGACAAGCAATATCGATGCTGGCTTGGTTTGGCGGCTGGGGCTTGGCGATGGCAGTAGTGGCACTGGGCAGGTTCCGATGAGCAACATACCCCCACCCCTCACACCACAAGCACGCAAACGAATCTGGCACGCAATAGGACCGGGAGAGCTTGATGACCTGGCTGACCGGCTGGCCTACTACTACACGAGCGATCCCAATGCGGCATCGTGGGCGAAGATGCGAAAAGCACTGCAGGCGACACTGAACCATGAAGGCAGGGTTTGCCAAGTATGTGAAGACGACAAGCGTGCGACTCGACAGCAGGCGAAAGGCGAGCAATGACAGAGCAGGCTGAACAGCACTGGGAGGACCAGGCCGACCACGAGCGCAGGAAGGCAGGAAGGGGCAAGGTGTTTGACGTGATCGAGCAGCATGTTCACCGGCAAGGGATCACGCACCCGGACCTGGTTGAGGGGATCATGGAGCAGGTCATGGACGTGCTAGACAACTTGACGATGCCGACATGGCAACGCAGATACAGGGAGAGGGTCTGATGGGACAATGGGCTGCTACATCATCGACCGACAAGCTAGTGCTTGACGACATAGCCGAAGGGCTGCGCACGCCGGAATGGTCAGTGTCTTTCCTAGAGGACATAGCCGACCATGTGCGCACAGTCCGGAACCTTGATCGGCTCAACGACGAAAGCAAGGGCGAGGAAGATTGGAGTCCTCACTGATGGGCAACCAAGACGTAGATAACCTGCGCCTGCTAGTGCGACTGTCAACCCTGGAGCAAGAGGTGACCAACCTGGAATGGCTGATGGTTGTGTTCGCAGCCATCCAGGTCATAACGATCGTGGCGGTGCTGACATGACATGGGAGCATGCCGGGCACGAGGTCAACGTGACGGAGACCGAAAGCCGAACCCACTTCACGGTTTGGATTACTGGTAAGAATGCCTTGCACCTGTTCGACTCAACTGCGGGTGAAGGTGAGGGTGATTACAAAGCCCACTGCCAGACCTGTGGAGAGGACGATTTGCCAATCCCAGACGATGTTGAGTTGTGGTTCTGATGAACCTGACCCTGACTCTGGAACAAGCACGAGAGGCCCGGCCACATGCCGTCTGGCACGAGTCGGGTAATCCCCATTTCATCATCGAGCACCGGCCCACAAGCGTATCCCTGCTGGTCTGCTCGGACACCTGCGACAAACGGCCCAATGGGGCTAGAGTGGCAACAAGGGACTT